>Ga0116229_10001362_pt1 | contig 38019 bp, 31 predicted proteins | sample S1TSphgellanicum_3_FD_87313 | JGI IMG/M metagenome (GOLD analysis project Ga0116229, IMG submission 87313) | Host-associated microbial communities from peat moss isolated from Minnesota, USA - S1T2_Fc - Sphagnum magellanicum MG | ecosystem: Host-associated > Plants > Peat moss > Unclassified...
GGAGAAAAAAAAGAAAAGAGAAGATGAAAGCACTCTCTCTCTCATAGCCTTAGTTAATTAATTACCCGTAGTCAAGAGCCTTTGGGTGAACCGGCGGCACCCATGTTGGTACCATGGTAAAAATCCGAAAATTCATTTAAATTATTTTTAAAAATATTACAAATGAATCCCATGCTTAGACTAACTCAGACTATTAAATTAATAAGTTAATAAGAATTTATTAATATTAATCACATTATTGTAAATAACTTATCAATTGTGAAGCAAAAGGGGGGTGGGAGGTTTTTTTTCTTTTTTACTTTCCCCCAAACCATTTTTATTTCCCCCCCCCACCCCCCCCCCCCCCCCCCCCCCAAATAGTATCCTAATATGTCCCCAATTTTATTTTATTTTAGAATTTTATTTAAATTTATTTTTGTATCAAAAGGAAGAAAAGGGAAGGGGACCCTTCCCACAAACTAGTAAGCCAAATTTTAATTAATTAAATTAAAATTTAAGTAAAGTTTCTAACAAGGCTGAAACATTCAAAAGAGAAAAACCAAATGGGCAAGTTCACACCTCGTATAAAACAATGGTCCACTGTAGCCTTTTTCCTTTTTTCTTTTTTTTCTTTTTTTCTGCTGGCTATATATAAGCCAAAAAGTGCTAAAATCAAGTGCATTTTGAGATTTTTCAATAGCCATAATTTGACCAAAATTTAAGAAAATATCATCATATTTCTACTCATGGTTTAAGTAGGTAGCCAAAAGTAAAGAAGCAGATTTTTTTTTTTAAAAAAAATTTACTTTCATATTTAGCTTGTTGCCAAATTTGGCTAAATCTTCATTTGGATCTTCACCCACCTTTGGAAATTGGCTATATCACATAATTGACCCCAGAAAAACACTTGGTTGGACTCCACATTCCCCTCTCCTTGCTCCTACCTCCCTCTTTAACCCCACCTCCTTACCCACCTACCCACCTACCCTAGTGCCTATCCATCTACCTACCTACCTACCTAATTACCTACCCACCCAACTTCTCTCTCCTTCCCTTTGCAAATTGGAATTTTTGTCTTTGCCCCATTTTGTTGGCTGCCCGGCTCAGGGTTTGCCTTTGGACCTCCTTTCCTCTTCACCAAAGCTCTGTCTGTCTGTCTGTCTGTCTGTGCTTTTCGCTTGCGTTTCTTGGTGGAGAGGGAGCTTGGTAAAGAGGGTAAGAAGAAGCAGCAGAGCAGAGGACATGGAGGAGGAAGAAGAGGTGGGAGAAGGCTTCAATATAGTGCAGTTGAGATCTTCTTCTTCTTTCTTCAGATAATCTCTTCGTTTGTTGAGGGAGAGAGATAAGGTTTGGTGTGCAAGGCTGGTTGGTGATGATGGTGAGGAGGGTTTGCAATTTGCAGAATCTTTTGTAAAGATCACATACTCAAATTTCTTGAAGAGAGAGAGAGACAGAGACAGAGACAGAGAGAGACAGAGAGTAGCAAGTAGTTTGTTGGAGTTATTATCATGCACATCCTCATGAAGTTGTAAAGAAGATTAGAGATCTGACTTAGATTTAGATTTGTTTTGTTGTGGGTGTTGTTGTGAGAGAGCTTAGAGCCGGATTTGAGCTCACCCATCATCCCATTATTCAATAACACCCTCCAGCTGCTGCTACTAGTTTTGTTGTGTTTTGTTGTGTTTGTTTTTCTTCTTCTTCCAAAGAACCTGTATTTAGGGTTGCAGCGATTGTTGCCACACAAATCAAAACAAGCAAATCCTCTTTCTTTCTTGCTTGCCTGTGTTGGTCAGTGTGTGTGTGTTTTTTTTTTCAATGATTTGGTTTCAAGTGTGTTTTGTTTTTACATGGTTTTTTGATAGTTGGCAGGTTGAAAGAGATTTGGGGGTTTAAAAGAAGAGTAAAATCATGGAGCTTTCGATCAATTGATCAATTGGCAAAAACAGGCACTAATAACAATAGAGAAGGGGACTAAAAAGATAGTTGCACTCTAATTTCAATCTTGTGTTCTGCTCTGCAGCTCAATTCTGAGCCCACGCCTGCATAACCCTAACTTTGTTGCTGGTCTTTCTTCAGCAATTTCCATTGGCACAGAATAGTAGTAATAGTAGTTACAGTACTGCGTCTTTGCTTGTTCTTCTCTCTGGAAATAAAAAACTGTGGGTTCAATGAAGGCCATTGATACTACTCTGAAAAAGTTCTGTAAAAAATCCCTTTTGTTGCAGTTTCTCATGTAGTTGGAATTGCTGTACTGTGTGGCAGATGCTGATATGATCATCATGTGGATCTGAAAGGAGAATGGTTGGAGGTCAATTAGGGCAAGTCAGAATCCAATCCCGCCAGTGGTGCGAGTTCTTGGCATTTTCTCAAGGAATCTTTTCTCAACAGCATTCAATGCAAAGAAGCAGAGGAACTTCTGAGCAAGAAGATTGCAATGCAACAACTTTGAAGGGTGTAGAAACAATGATAGGGTTGATAGTGGGTTTGCAACCTTGAAAGATGTTGCAGGTTTTTTTTTCCCAAAGGTGCTATTCAGGATTGTTGTAAGCATGGATTGCTATGATATCTGCTGGTGTGGAGGTAAATGTTTCATGTTGGAGCAATGACAGCTGCTTCCTGGTGTTGCATTAGACAGCAAAGCTCTAGGTCAGAGATCTCTTCAAGTTGATGGACATGAGTAGAGAGCTCAGATAGTGTTCTAGAATGGACAGTGATACAGAAACCCCAGAGATGGAGGGGTACGAACTGTGGCCGGCAGCACTGCTTACTAGAAAGCACAATGAGAAGTTGTTACATAATCTTGCCCCCAAGGAAGTGGAGAAGGGCGACAGACAGCTCTTCAGCAATGAATTTGCTTTTGCAGACCCAGATCACTTCCATGAGTTGGTCAGCCAAAGTGAATCAGGAGAAGCATACAAATCTTCTTTGGCACGGCTCTATGAAGACAAACAGGCTAATGCTATGAGCCTTCTGAATGAGCAGCTGGAGACCTTGAAAATGCAGAGGTTTGAGGCTGAGAAACTACAAGGCCAGATCCTTAATGAGCAGCTGTATGAGTCCTCATACAATCCAGAAGATGGATGCGGTGTGAGTGATGAATCACCTCCTCGTTCGGATGTGTTTCCTGGCGATGATGGGCCAGGTTCGTGGAGCTCATTGCCCACAAGTGAATGTTCTATCACAGAGTTGGAAGGCGATCATTCAGCTGAATATTGGCGGGACCGTGCAAGAGGGTTTTCTAAGATGTTATCTGAAAGCATTCGAAGGGAGGAACTTTTGGAGAAGAAGCTGCAGGAATTCACCTCTGGGCCCCCAGCAATGCAACCTTCGGAGGAGCTGGGCCTCCTGCCCAATCGTTTTGATGAGTTCTTGAGGTTTTGTCTCAAAAAGGCACCTATCATTGTAGCTCACCAGGTCTTCTTCTTCTTCTTTCTCTTCTTTTCCTCTGCATGCAGCTGTGTTGCTTCTGATGCTTCAGTCACTAGCATAATTGAAAGTACCTGAACAAATGTGCTGCTGCTGCAGGATGTGGACTTGCGGTATCGGTTCATTTATAATGCCTTTCCAACACTGACTGAAGAGGTATAGTGAATCTTCCTCAAGGTAGGTTTTGAGAGAATAACTACCTACTCAGAAAAAAAATCATTCAGAAACCGAACCCTAATACTGTAGTAGGTTATGATGTGTGCCTTTGTCTTTTAAGGAGTCAATGGTTCCAATGGTTTCCAACTGGGAGGCAAAGGGCTTGTATGGTCTGAGATGGAAGTCAAGCTCTCTGTTGTGACTCCTTTCACTACTGATACAGGATGTGATTGGCAAGACGGATATGGAGATTTTGGACGGGGGAGGAATGCTGGAGTTGGTGGAATTCAAGAAGGAGGTGATGCGGAAGGGTTGGCCAGAGAAACGAGAGTTCACTTTCAACACTGATCTGTTTGGGGAGAAGACATTCCTGATTGCACTAGAACCAGTGATGAACAAATCAGGGCAGCCCATTGGATTAAATTATGTCTCCGTGGATATCAGTGAACAGGTGGTTAAGAGAGAACGGTTAATGTGCTTGCGAGAAGAAGTGGCAGTACAAAAAGCCATGGAGACAGAACTCAATAGGACCATTCATATCACAGGTGTGCATCTTCATTGCCATTGTTCTTTTTTTCTTTGCATCAAGCCACTCTCTGATCTCGGGTATGTAGTTCAATAACCCCTTTTGTAACAAGTTTCTCGCTTGGGAGTAGGGTTTCCTCTTGGGTTGTCTGCTGATCAGATGTGGAGCATCCTGTCCAGATGTCTACTGAATGTATTATCTTCAAATAGATGTCCTGACCAACTTCTGGAAATTCCTGATGCCCCAGAGTCATATAAGCCACTTGGAGATGAAACCCAAACCCTGAAAGAACCAGAATTCAGTTCAGAGGTTATGTCTCTTTAAGACAAAAAAAATTGTGTGCATGAGCAGAAGAAACAATGAGAGCAAAGCAGATGTTAGCAACAATGTCACATGAGATTCGATCACCATTGTCAGGGGTCGTTAGTGTTGCGGAGGTGTTGGCCACAACACACCTTGATGCAGAGCAGCGACAGCTGGTCGATGTTATGTTGTCCTCAGGTGACCTTGTTCTGCAGCTCATAAATGACATCCTTGATCTTTCCAAAGTGGAATCAGGTACACTCAATCCCCTGCATCTCTCTCTTTGCTTTTCCCTTCCTGTTCTGTCTTACTGTAGACCCATAGGGCCTCTTGTCCACAATTCCTGTTCTTTTTTGCTGATTTTATGATAAAGGACCTGATAGTACTGAGGCTTTATGTCGGCTCTTCTTTTCAGGAGCAATGAAACTTGAAGCAAAGAAGTTCCGGCTGCGGGAGGTGGTGAAACATGTGTTGCGAACGGCAGCTGCATCAGTGCAAAACAAGAACCTTGATTTACAAGAGATTGTCAACGATGATGTGCCCCTTGAGGTTGCCACCCTGATATTTCATCTACCTTGTGGCATCTTGTTCTAGTATCTACCTAGTTTCACAGTCATTCTTTCACTTTTGGACATCCCGGTGGTCACTAGTAAATGCTCTGTAGCTGCACTCTTGTTTTCCATGAGAAACTAGCCACATGTTGGGCTGTGGAGGCTTTGATCTTCATGCATGTGGTTAACTACATCAAGTGTTAATCTGATGGTTACTTTCTAGTCAGATGCAGTGGAGAGAGCATTGCTTTCAGCAGAACTGTTGAACAGTACTTGTATGCCAGGGTCTAACAAACTGCATACCACTTGTCAGGTTATTGGAGATGTACTAAGGATCCGCCAAGTTTTCACCAATTTAGTCAGGTACTGTTTTACCATTGGGATAGAGGGTCAGTCCTGAGTGACATGTTTGGTTTGGGATGCTGAAAGTGCAGTTTTGTTGAAGATGGACACAACCCAAATTTGGGTCCCCTTTCGTAGGTTTTGTATGCCACTTTTACCTAATACACTGCGTTTTATATGTCTTTTGGAGTTGTCAGTTTAGGGTTTAGGGTTTACAGTGAATAATTGTGATGCACTATCTCAGTGTACACATCATGTGCCGCTATCTACTTTCAGTATGTACTGTTAGTATTCTGACAGGTTGCCCCTGTAATTGTTGATTATGAACAGCAATGCTGTCAAGTTCACGCATGAAGGTGGTGTAAAGATTGTTGTGCGGCTAGTGCCTCCACCCAACTTGGCAAAAGGAAACTATAGTAATTTGCATCTTGGAGAAGTTTGTGAATCTTTGCACAATGTCTCTCTGGAAGAGATTTCACAAAGCCCACTCAGTCAAACTCCTGTCGCATGTGAAAGACTGGATCTAGATCCCCATCAAGATGCAATGCCTGTTAAAACGACAACCAAGGACATGATTGAAGGAAGTTCAGCATCTACTTCTGTGATCCCAATTCAGGAACCTGTCGAAGGCATCAGAGAAACCATCTGGCTCCAATGTGACGTTTGTGACACTGGAATCGGTATTCCAGGTATCAATCCTCAAATTTTCCTGTAAATTATGAAAAAGGAATCCCAGAAAAAGGCTACTATGTTGCTTGTTTGGGTGATTAGATCATTTCACACAATGTACAGATCTAAGGTATGGGCAAAAAGTTCACACTGGCAGCCTCCATAAGCTATAGTGTTAAGGACCTTAAGAGGCAGCAGGTGTGAAATGATCAGAAGACTGACATTTGTCAGGGCACAAATCCCAAAATAGCCTAGTAGTTCATCTGTTGGAATGCACTTCCACAGTGCCATTGTGAGGTTAGGGCATTTCCTAAGAGTACTGTCATTGCAGGGTTCTTTGATCTGTCATTTTTCCTCATGGCAGTTTATGGCATGGATTTGCTTCATTGGTCTTTTGCAGAAGAGGCACTTCCAGCATTGTTTGAGAAATACACACAGGCGAGCACCACACATGCACGCCAATATGGTGGCACAGGTCTAGGGTTAGCAATCTGCAAAAATTTGGTACATCATGCCATTTCCTTTCCTCACTCATCCTTAACAAAATAATGAAGATTCTCAAATGCATAGGTTTTGCTAATGACATTTTCTTTGAGCAATGATGCTGTGTTAAAAGAATCCTCTCTGTTTATCCGGATTGGTGAGGTGATTTTCCAGTTCTTCTGCAAGTGTCTCAAAAGATATTGCCATGTTGGGATGTGTGATGGTGCTAAAAGAAATATCTTCTGGGGATGTAGGTTGAGTTGATGGGAGGGAGCATAACTGTCCGCAGTAAAGTGAATGAAGGTTCCATGTTTTCATTTACATTGCCACTTCAAGTTGCAGAGCAGACATTGAGCAGCACTGGACAAACCAATGATAATTTGTACAGCATGATGTCCAATGAGCAGGAGCACAGCTTTGATAGAAGAAGTCAAGATTATTCCAGCTTTAGGAAGAGTAGAGTCTACCCAGATTTTGCAGCAAACTCCAACGGTAGCTCAACACGTCCACGATTCTCTCGCCCTGACAGTAGAAGACCTTATCACGCAGTTTTCTCCACTGGTACAGAAGTGCAGTCATTACCTTCATCATCAAAGATGAATAGACGTGACACAGAACGCAACATTGCATCTGGAAAACCAAATTTAGGTCCTTTGCCCAAAGCGAAAACGGAAGGTCACCACATAGGTGCAAGTAAAAGTGATAGATCAAGTCCAACCAAGTCTCGACACACTGTTAATTCACCTGAGGAGGATTCTGACCTCCGTATGAATAATACAAGCACACCAGATAGTATGCTGGGGCAATCCTTGGATCCCATTGGAACTAGAACCAGTGAAGGAGGTCAGGCTTCAACAGGACAAACATCACTGTCAAAGCCACCATCACAGACAGGTACAGCGAGGGGGTCAAGAAAGAGCACAGGGAAGGGGCCAGTGGGTGAGAGAGAGGGTGTTTTGCTGCAAGGCTCTGGGACTCAGCAAAGGCCAGCTCGAATCCTTCTGGTGGAGGACAACAAAGTGAATGTTATGGTTGCTCAGTCAATGCTGATGAAGTTGGGGCATACACTTGAGGTAGCCAACAATGGGGCAGATGCTATTCAGGCACTTCAACAAAATTCTTATGATCTCATTTTGATGGTAGTGGTTCCTCCCATGCCCTCTCATGTCAATTTAGTAGTAGAGATATCCAGGTTCATCTGGGATTCCAGGTCAGGGCCTGTGTTCATGAGCTATCGGTCACATTCAGATGTGCTTAGTGGGGTTGTTCAGTGCACCGTTCATATGACAAAACAAGTAGAACCATCATAGATCTTGCAGTTCTTTAAATGTTTTGGTGCTGGGTGTGCAGGATGTGTGCATGCCAGTAATGGATGGGCTGGAGGCAACCTGGCGCATCCGGAAATATGAAGAGACAGGGTTTTGGGTTGATGCACAAGATGGGAAAGCTAATAGAATTGTAGGAGGAGATTCTGATGAGTTTCCACCTGATGTGAGATTTGCAGATGCGCCACCCCCTCGGAATTTGCCACGAAAAAGAACTCCAATCATAGCTGTATGTCCTCTATCAGTGTGTCAATTTTGTCTGTATTTTCACTTTCAAGGCACCAAAAGCACATAAATGTATCACCAAACTGTCAAACTAACAGACCAATAAAGGAAGCCATATGCCAGTCTGATCAGTCATGAGATGAGTACCAAACTTGCCAACTAACTAACTAGGAACCAACCAAATTTACATGAATTGAAGTGGGTTATTGAACTAGGGTATTGAACTATGGTTTTTAACTCAGTTTTTTTGGAGACTTAGAAGAAATGATAGAGTTTGCTTGAATGGGTGACACCTGACAATTGCTGTGTTGGGAACAGATGACGGCCAATGCGCTGGCAGACAATATGTCAGAGTGTTATTCGCATGGAATGGACTCATTCATAGCCAAGCCAGTGACATTTACTAAGCTCCAGCAAGCGCTCAAGCAATTCATTCCCTGCCCAGATGTGACAGGATCCCCAACAGGGAAGTCAAACCCCACTGGTGATGTTCAGACTTCTACATTCCATTGGAAAAATCGAGATGGGAGGGGTGATGAAGGGTAGCAGGCTTCACAGGACTGTTAGTGACATTTGCCATGGAACTTCAAATTTTGTAGAAATCCCAAGCCCCTGGTCAGCATTGTCATCAGGGAGAAGATGAAATCTTACATATCAAGCATTCTAGCTCTGTTCCCTTCTTGTCCAGCTTGTATGATTTGCCCACATTGGGGTTAGGATGGGTGTGGGAGGGCAGGAGTGGTCAGACATCTTCCTCCAAATAGCTTTTCTGCAGTCTTATATTTGCACTTTAACCTTTGCACGGGATAGCCCTCCAAGGACAGTGTCAGCAGATGCAGAGTTTATGCACAAAAGCTTGCAAGCTGATGGACACAGAATACATGAAGCACATGCCATATGTAGCAGAAGGTTTTCTTACTCTCACTCTTGAGTTGCAGAGAAAACCTTAGAAGGCTGTGTTGTCTAAATTTGATACCCATATGACTCGACTGTGAAAACAGCATAAATCCTGTTTGTGATCGCAAGTATTTCTCTGATGGAGAAACATGCCTGAAGGGTGCTTCTATGATTACTCCTACAGGATTATGCAGAATCACACGCACAAGGTGGCAAGTGCTTACAGACTACAAATTCCTCTTGGACGAAAGAGTACGTGAGAAGGCATGCCAGGTTCTATCACAGCAAGCACATGCTAGTGGCAAATTTGTTGTGTTTTGGGGGAGTTTATTCCTAGTTTGGGTGATGGTGGAATGCATGTTGAAAGCAATTATGTACTTGTACTATAACAATTGTGACTGTTATTGATTTCCTGGGTGCAATTTTCACTTGCTTCTTGCTTCTTGTCTACAAGAGAGACAGAAATGCGCTAGGTCTATGTGGTTGCTTTTGGTGTGTGCACTTTGATTTGTTCCCTTCTTGAATTGTGGTCCCCTGACCATTGGTGGAAGCATTGTCTAGACTCTAGACTTCCACCAAGAAAGCTTGGTTTCGCAATCAATATTGATAATTCTCTATTACACCAACACACCCTAGGGCAATGAGTCTTACACCCTTAAAGCCATAGGACAGTTATCTCCACAAATTAGATTGCATGTGAAGTTTTCTTTTGTGTGAGGTGTGCCCCAAAACCACTATGAATTAACGACTACCTTTTTACCTTGGACTAAAGGGTCTTACCTTGAATTAAGGGTTCTTCGAGTAGCTCCACTTGTAAACCCTATTTGGGCATGTAGTGTTTATCACATCTACACACGGTGTACAATTGTTTCTTGATCCTCACTCAAACATGGGAAATGAGGTAAGGTGAGGTGCCATACCGTTTCAACCCAACCATCTCAATCAATCATTACAACAAGCCAATCAAGAGTAGTCATTGTATTGTGTAATGCTTTTTTACAAGCATTATAAGACCATACAAATTTATTGGCTCCAATCAACAAATAAATATTACATTTCATCCAAAATATGTTCAACAAGTCATGAATGGAACTCCTCTTAGAGAGGAGATAAAATATATGGATACATTGTACTTTGGATTAGGTGCAACCTTCAAATAGCATGAAAATGGGTTTTGAACTTCTAAATTTTCACATGATACAATAGTTTCTACAAGCCGCAATGCACAAAATAACTCTCCTAATTAAATGGCCATAATGATTGGCCCAAGTGATGGCATTTAAATAGTCTCTCACCTTATACTATCCAATCTTTCATGTTCGTGGGTGGGGCTAGGGAAACCAACTCCCAACATTATATGTGCACATAGTTGTTATCTAGGGGGAAAAAACAAGGTATCCCAAAAACAACTAGGTGATGCCTAGTCAACTAACTTGACCAATTTGCAACTATGGGGTTGACTATGATTTAGTGGTTTAGGGCCTAGGCTCTACCTTTGTACACAGCCATACAGCTCTATCTTTTATATAAATGATACGTGCATACATGGCAACAAGCATTGTATCCTAACATTCACATGTATACATGTGTACAGTTAGATTGTGTACAAGTGCCATTTAGAATGTGATATGTCACTTTGTCTTGTGTTACCATGAGGGTTGTATACATGCCATCATATCCAAACATTCACATGTAGACAACACATCCCAAAAAGACATATGTACAAATGATGGCTACATACATACAATCATGTGTTGAATTCCAACAAGCACGTGTATACACCACATTCTAAATGCCACATGTATAAATTACATCTTAACAAGAACATGTATACAACACATGATGGCATGCTCTATTCCTAGTTTTTGTATATAGCCATGCAATTTTGTCTTTGACTAATTTAACCATCAAATGTATACATTTGATTTGTAGGATGGGTCTTTTCATGTACATGTCAAGTGTCATGCTTTGAGGACATGCTTGTTATATACATGCATGTCATTGCTTATAAGTTATAAGTATACGAATTTAATTTACATACATTGACCCCCAAGTGTAAAGATCAAAAGAACGCATGTTGTAGCTACATTGGGTTAGCACTACTAAAGAGGGTGGGTTGCCACTTGTGACTCTAACTAGATAACCACAACTCATGACATTTCACCTAGTTTTCTCATGCAACATCACAATGGCCTTACATGATCACAATCCAACATGAACTTGAAACTTTGTGTTAAAGCATTCCAACATTTGTGTGTGAGATTGACAAGAATGCTAAAGCTCAAGCTCATGAATGCCAATTTTTTATAAATCGGGGACCCAAGGCGAGTCAAGCTTATCATTCCACCACTTTTGACTTTTGAAATGAGTTGATATTTGTTGGTTGGAAAGTAGCCACATTTTGTTTAAACAAGGATGGCAAGTCTAGGATTTAGGTTTTAAAAGTTTCCATGAAAGTAATCAAACTTCACAATAGGTTGTTGCATGACATGCCATTAATCAACACCAATTGCTCCTCACAAGTCAAATGGTCAACAACATATTAACTTTAGGTCCTTTTCCATGTGAACCTATATTTGCATGCAATCCATTGAACTTGTTCCTTGGTTGGGTAATTGCAAATTACAATGAACAAAATGGATTGTCCCAATGGAATTTTTTGAAGATATTCAAACTATTCTTACATATTTGTTGGATGTCACAAAATGATTCATTTATGTAAAACTAACATGTGAAATCTTTCACAAATGAAAAAATCATAACAAAACTATCCAAGAAAAACTCAAGATGGACTATCCCATATTGCAAAAAATTAAATACGAACTTTCACAATGTGTTACAAGTACAACGTTTTTGTAACTTTGGGTCATAACACTTTGAAAAAAAATTGTAACATTAAAGGTCAAAAAACAAAGTAAATATAATTTGAAGATATTGAATAACTAAAATTTTCACAATGACAAAGTCCTCTTTGATATTAAAATTCATATTTTTCAAGACCAATATATATATATATATAAATGTTTTAAAATGAGTTTAAAATGTTGCCTCAAACTTGGATATGGGAAGAATATTAACTTCAACATCATTTGTACCAACTCATTAGGCTTAAAATACATTCAAACAATTCAAAATACAAAAAAAATGGACTTTGATCCATCGCTTTTGGTCAATCTTTATGTATTTTTACCCAACTTGTAATAGTTCAATTATTCGTGTACAAACATAGCTTTAAAATTATAATCTTCACTCACAAGTTGTAAAAACCTAGCAAACATATCATATCCCACCCTTTTATCAAGTATCCCCAAAATTTTGGTTATATATATTAAAAAAAAAATTTTAAGTTGTCCAAGTTGACCACCTTGTCCATCTCAATTGAAACAAAGGTATGTATTTTGACTAATAATTCACAAAGCCCTAGTCATGTGTGTTTTTTGACTCGACAAGTTGATCAATGTGAGCATTTTGATCATCCTCTCAAATAAGACATTTGGTCAAAATGGACAAAAATTGAATATAATTAATCAAACTAAACATTTTTCCAATCAAATTGAACATTAAGACCAATGTCTTTTTTTCAATTTCTTGATGGAGCTAGGGTGATGAGCATTAACTTAACTAACAGCATTATTGCAAGGAACTATTAAAATGGTAGCTAGTAGGCATAATTGTGGTGACACCCCCCCCCCCCATTTTTGAAGCTTTTAAGTGATTTTTTTAAAAAGGAAATTTGTGACATAATATTCCATTTTCAAAAAATTATTTTGCATTTTTTTTAATTTTTCACACAAAAAAAGTTGGTTGGGACTATTGTATTGTATTCTTCATAAGTGAAATTTTAATTTTGCTCTTGCATGATCTTCATCAACACCAAGATGTGACATTTGTGAGTTTTAATCATTTATCCACATTTAACAATAAAGTTGGCAATTATAATTTAATAGCTTGTAGCAAGTTTGGAAAGAACGCTTCTTGAAATTTATGGCAAGTTCATGGGGATCCAATGCCTTTGGTTTCATATAACTAAATATTGCTACATGATCAATGGAAATCAATCTCTATGACATACCAAACGTGCACAAGGCCACAAATGAAACAAGCATTTAAATCATGATGTGCACAACTAGCCAAAACAATCATCACCTGCGTGATACAAGGTAATTAACCATTGCCATAACTTCACCATAATGACAAGAAGAATTTTGTGGTTTGATTTGTTTATACATAAACCTTCTCCAAAATTAAGTAAGTGGGGAAAAAAAAACCATAATAACACAATTGAATAAAAATTAAATCTACAACAAATAAAGTTACAAAAAGTTCATCCAAGGGCTAAACTTGAAATCTCAATATTTATGATGTCTTCATTTAGTCAAATTTTTAAATCACTTAAAAATCAAAATCTGGCATGCATGGCACATGACAATGAATTTAACATAATGTGTAGTGATGTTTTTATAACCAAAAATGATTTAGTTTTAAATATGTTAATGTGAAATTTGACCCAAGTTCAAATTAAATGGATTTTTATTCAAACAAATGTTTAATGATGAAATTTCACTAAATGATAAAGTTGTGGAATCTTTACTTACCAATTCAAAGGCTATATATATATAATTCAACAATTACAAATGGCACATTAAACTTAATTAACAACAAGAACAAATGGAAGTCAAAATTGCATGGAGCTAAGAGGGTGAACCTTGTTTTTGTTAATGTTGAAAGTGGCATTAATAGTGACACCTTTTTCATGTCCATGTGTTAATATCATTTCTATTTACCAACATGTTTGAATGCAAATGGCAGATGCCATGTTTTGGGCTAACAAGGCCTTTTGTAGGTTTATGACATTTTTCCTAGAAATTAAATTCATTATCTAGATGTTGTTGTGCCCCCACATTCTAATTGTGCATAAAATCATCATGCCATTTTATAAATTTTTTGGATAACTTACCAACCACATTATGGATGTCTTATTCACATAGTAACAAGTCTCTTGAGAGTACTCAATTGTCTTCCATAATCTTCTTCACATGACACATGTATGTATGGTCATAATACAAATACACCCTTGAAGCACAATTTAGTTCCAACACTAAGTTATTTGTCACCTCTAGCATATGGTTAACAAATGCCAACTACTCACCTAGTTGGTAACTTGATATTCATTCTTTTATAGCATTTGAAAATTTGACCAAGTGCACATCCTCAAGGTGCTCACAAACGATGAAATCTAGAACACGTTCCCAAACAAATGTCACCTCACACCTCTTATAATTTGAGGAAGCAGCTTCTAGGATGTTGACTTTAATGAAATCCCCAAGACCATGTCTTTTTCCATCCAACTTGTCACTTATTTACTCAACCTTTTCTCACTCTTTATTTTGAAACTCTCATCATCTTCATCTCTTTTTTCATTTTGCAAGAGCAATGTTTTTCTTCCTATTGGATTTTCTTAACTAGGTTCCTACAATTTTATGTTGTGTATGAGCTCACATTGAAGTAGTAGGTTATGGGTACGTAGGCATTTTCAACACCCACACAAACGATTTTTTCTTTTCAAGCATGTATGTATTTGTTTTGGTTTTTTCTTTCCATGAAATGCATCACGCCATCATGGAACAAATACTCATCTTCCTCCTCCCTCTTTGTTTTATTTGGTTTGTTATGATTGTTCTTTTGGGAAATTATTTTCACATATGAAAATCATGGAGGGGGGTATGGTGTGTGCTATAAGTCCAATCCATAAGCATAGGTGGTTGAGTGCTTCAAATTTCTTGAATATATATAGTTTGAATTTTTTTGTATTCATGGTTTCTCTTTCATTTTTCCATTCTAGGGGTTTTTTAATGCATAATAGTGAATGTGATTGCATGGTTATTTAGACTTTACTTACTTGGGTGATCTCATGGCATACAATGCAAACAAACCAAAATATTTATTTTCAAGCTCTTCCCAACATATTACTTTTCCTACTAATTTCACTACAAGCACTGCAATAGAACATGACTTTTCTTGTAATATTAGACCTTGACACTTGGCTATGGTCATGGCACTTGTTACACTCTTGTCATGCTCCATGGCATTTTACATTAAAAATTTTATCCAAGTGTAGAATTGTGGATGTGATGATGGCATTTTTGTCATTTTGTGTGGCATCTTGGATGCCAAAATGGGTTATCCCATACACTTATTACACTATTGTCATCTTCTATGGCATTTTACATATACCAATTATACAAGTGCCAAAAATGATACAAGCATTGTTTTCCAACACATAATAAGATTGTATAACTTTCCCGAGAAGCTCATAAGCTTTTGTTGTTATTTCTAAGAATTTCATTTTTTTTTCCTATGAGGTGTTTCAATTACAACTTACAACATATGTATGATTTGGTCACCTTTTGCAACATTCCTTATGCATTTTCCATGTCCACATTTCTTCTTGCAACAAAATGAGAACAATCTATTGTAGCATTTTTTTATGAAACCTATAAAAACAAAAAAAATTCAAAAACAATGTTTTGAATTTTAAAAGGATAAGTTATTTATGTGACAATGAAAAATTGTGTCACCTTTTATCTATGCACATTAGATGTCAAATGTGTACAACTTTGACAATTGTAATCAAATCAATTTATTGCAACCTCTTTTCTATGAAACCTAAAAAACATGAAGCTTTTAGAAGTAACGGTTTGAGCTTTGAAAGGAAGAGTGATTTCTATGGCAATGAAAACATTTGTGTTTTTCTATTTGTGCATATTGGATATGAAATGTATGTGTCTTAAATATAAATGTTTCTAATTGTAACAAAAAGTGGAACAATTTTTTAAAAATTAATCAATCATAGAGATGAAAGGAATGAGAAATCACAATAATTGAAGTTATATAGAGAGAGATACAAATTGATACGATGATTTCCACCATAGCAAAAACATAGTGGCTTTTGAAGAATAAACATAGGCATGAAAGGAGCCCAAAATTGCAATAGTCAAAGTTTTCTAGAAAGAAAAAGATGAGTTAGTAATGGAGAAGGAAGAAGAAGGGAGGGATGTCAAGAGAAAAATTTCGAAGTTTTCTAGAAGTTGAATTTAACACTATAGTGGTGTTTTGACCAACTTGTGAACACCATTGTTTGGGAATGTAACTTGATGTTTGGTAATCATGTTCCTTTGTGTTCAGTTGTAAGAAGACTTGCCAATTTGATGACTATGTCTTCATTGGAACATATAATGTCCATGACTTTCATTTAAAGGTTGAAGCTATGGTGAACATGAGGCATAAACACTTTCGGTGTTGTTATTAATTGATTTGATGAAAGAGGAATTTGATGGTTTGTGAACTTCATGTGACAATTGGCATATGTAATGGGTCAATTTGAACATTTTACTTGTTTTTTGCAAGGTATCTTCCCCTCCTAGTTTCTCCTATCATATAATGTTTTTCTTATTTTTGTTAGATTTTATTGTAGTTTAGTATTTAATTATTGCATCAAATGGACCTATGTGATAAGAGTTTGTGATTGGGGATATGCTTGTATTGTAATGGGATGAATTTTAACACTAAGTAATTATGTTCCAAGATTTGGCTATAGGATGGTTACCTTGTGATCCTAAACCCTTTTTTGAGCCAAAATACTACAAACTTTCTTCTTCAATACCAAATTGGGTATATTTTCATTTTGACATTACCATGTTAAGAAGATGCAAAATGTAAAATAGTCCCATTTAGGAAGGATATATAATTACACCAACATGTCAAACTTTATACTAACATTTCCTACAACAATGTTAAAATATTATGTAAATAATATTGCCCTAATAATGAGTCATCCTTTAATTGGACTAGATGAGCAATGTAATAACTTTTGTTGGCCCTCTTTTTAAAAACTACTTGGCAATTCCTTGCACATAACTAAAATTGAATCATTTCATTTTTGTTTTATTGTTAAGTTATTTGGTGTGGGGATGTACAAGTAGTAATTGTTTCTTGTGGTATCACATTTCCTAGAAGGAGAACAAATATTGACCAAACTTTTTTGTATTGTTGTATAACACTATTATTGCCATCTCTAAGTATTGGGTCCATTTAGAAATGGCAATTGCTTATTGTGAAATAAGGTTCAACAAACATAAATTCAATATTGAACCATCTTTGATATCAAAGTTTGCATTGTAAATGCTAGTATATTCAATTACCAATATATTGGTAAACAATATCCACTAGAAGGAAAATGGAATTTTGTAACCAATCAATTTGCAACTACTTACGATTATTTGTCATTTATGACTATCATTGGTTATTTTTGCAACTATTTTTCACATTTGGTTGTGCTTGCAATTAAACTATAACTAACTTATGACTAATGTTTCTTCGTTTTCTCATTTGAACAACTTTTAACATGGTTTTCAACCAAGAAGACCCATCTATGTTCCATCAATTGGAAATGTGGTCAAATGAGTCTCAACCCTATATGTATTCAAAATGTATTATGTGTATTCTAGGGTGTATGGGTTTATAATGATGTATTAAATGTATTCTATTTAGTAATATATAGTTGGATATTAGGGTGTACATGTGTATATGACAGGTTATGTATCATGGTTGTATATTTTACAAAATTATTATTATTTTATAGTCATAGAAAAAAATATAGTAATTACAATAAAATGAATTACTAAAATTAATGTAAAATTATTATAAAATCACCATAATTATAGTAGTTATAAACTAATTGAAATAACTATATAATTTATAATAAAAGTTAGTAGTCATAATTTCTGATTTTTATTTAAAATAAATATTAATAATATTCATAGTAATTTTATTATAACTACATTATTTGATGTAATTATTGTAATTATTATAACTTAATTACACTAAATTATTGTGTAATGATATTCAATGTGGACCCTTGGCAAAATAGACATTTGCCTACCCCATACTTTCATGTAGGACTTTACCTTAGTATCATAATACAAAGTTTTGGACCTTCATATTGACCATATACCTTCATATATCCCTACAATTACAAATATCAATTATTTTATCTACAAATTTTGACCTACAATTACAAGGAGCAAGTGCAAAGTCATTTACTCAATAGAACAAGTATTCCAAAAAGTGGAAGTTCTAATGTCTACTTCTCATATGCAAGTTGGTGTAAGGGGGAGATTGTAGGTTGCATTATTATTTGGCCTTAGAAGATAGAGATGCATAGCCTTGCTAAAATGCACAATGTATGATCCAATAACTTATAATCTCATTCCAATTTTGCCCAAAGGAGGATCTTCATATTGATCAATATTTATGTTATAATTTAAATATCCAAACTATGAAAATTTGGATGGTGGAATGCTTTTTGAAAAGTGCATATCAAAGGGTTCCAAAATGAATGATGGGGTTGGTATTTTGCTTGTCTGTTTAAGGTGATTCAATAATAAACAAAGACATTTTTTTTCTAGCTTTGGTGTTCAAAATGGATATGCAAGATAATGAAAACATCATGTCAAAAGAAATAGAAACGAAGATTGGTTTGACTATTAAAAATCAATACCTGAAAAATATTTGAAGATGAATTTTAGTTGTTGCACCTTAACCTAGACATGTGCAACCACTTCTATTTGTTTCAAATAAACGGATTTCATTTCTAAAGGACAATATCTTTATTTGTCTTGGGATTATTGCATATGAATGAATAAACACCATCATTTCATATTTTCAATAAACTAACATTTTTTTTCTCTTTCTTGGAAGTTTCATTCACATTGTGAAGGACCCATAATTTGTGCTTGTTGCCTTCATGGATTGTGATAGTCAAATAACATAATATCAATGGCATTGGCAATGTAGAAAAATCTATTGTTATGAATTTGCATGCATGTTTTTAAAGAGTACATTTGTCTCATGGTTAATTGAGGGTGAAAGCATACTATTGGGGGGACCAAATTGGGCACTTTTATAATGTATGCCAAAAGTATAGACCTTCAAACTTTGTTGCATTCAATGTTGGGTTTCACTTTTGGTTTTTGGGTTTTATATTTTTATTTTCACAAAATTAAAGTCATCTAATATTATTCAAAGAAAATAAATAAATAAATAAATAATTCAAGGAATAATATGTATATTTATGTTATATGCAATATAATAGAATAGGTTTCTTGTTTCAACTTGCACTAGTTTTTAGTTTGAATTAGTTGACCAAAAAATGTTTGAAATGGAATTTAAAAAAAGTGGGCCATCTCACATTTCTTGTCATCTTCCATTTGAAAGTGATTGTTCATGAAAATTTTAATTTATCATGTAATTATGATCATTACACTAAAACAAACTTATTTGTGATATGATAAATATCAAATTCTTCACATGGTTCATAAACTTATTCCAATTGTATGAAAACACAATGTTTAATAGATATTACAAATTGCATAAATTTTTTAAAAATAATTTCAATCTTTTTTGAATATATTTTCATTTTTTAGTATATTGTGATGTACATGTTTTTGTGCAATTTTTTTTTTGGTCGCATGATATGACTTTTTTTGGCATTTGACTTCTTTGTGTTTTGACCTATCATAATATGAAAAAGTATTGTGAAAATCCTTCTTAATAATGACATTGTTGAAATTCAAACATGGATACTTTGAAAAAAAATATCACTTGACAACAATTAACCCCTCCCCGCCCCCTTCCCCCTTGTAATGTGCTTTCACCTTAGAACTTTCATAAATTGCAACTAGATTGTTGAGAAAGTAGTTGTAAGACTAGTATTTAGAATTGATGAAAGAAAGCCTTCAAATTTGGTATAGTAACAACCTTCAAAATTAATGAAAGGAAAACCTTCAAGTTTTTCATAAAAACATCTTTCAAAATTGCCCAAAACAGCCCATCAAATTTCTGATTAGGAGAACCATTAAAATTTTGTAAGAAAAACCATCACAATTCATATTTGAAATACCTCATGTCACCATGTTAAAATAAATGGATGAAATCACATGGTTTACCTTGTACATGTGTCACAACCCTAGTTTTTTCAAATATGGCTTATTCAACACAAATAAGTATCATAAATGGTGTAAGGTAAGCTTCATCATCATGTAGTGAAGTCTTGGCCATCTTATTCTTTTGATTAGTGGTCTTCATGTTGAACTACTCCATGTAGTGGCACTTGTAGGTTACAAAGAATGTTTGTTTCAAGTTTGTGATACCATGAGAATTTTTTAATTTTCACCTTGAACCTCAAGCTTTGCAACGTTGTGGTGTATTTTTCATATTTTGGTAGATTGGCTTTTGGGTGCAAGTACATAGATAGGAACCAACAAGATTACTTTACAAAAGGATTGTGAATCCTTTTTAGTCTTTTTTCACTTTTTCATTTGAAATAATTTTTGAATGAAATCTTTTGCAACTTGTTATTAAAAATATATATAGTTTCCCCAATAGATCACATGTTTTTTAAAAATCATTGTTGAATAAATATGAAGTTTTCAAAATGTGTAAATTCTGCCAGATTTTGCATTTCATCTTGAAAATTTATCATAATTTTGAATCATACCAAAATATGTTAACTACTTTAGGTTTTTTTTTAATATCATAAACTACAACTTTTTTTTGTATGGCATGCACATTACACCCCATTTACATGTGGTAGAGGATTCTTGAAATTTTTAAAATTTGAAAAATATTTTGAATTAAAAAAAATTCCATATCTTATAAATTGTGAGTTTTTTTTGAACTTGGGTAGTAGGTTTCTATCATTTAATTTTTTTTACCATCAAAATTATGTTATTACAATAATCCTTTACTTGGTCATTTGTAAAATTGACCACATCTAATGCAACACCTATTCAAGTTTAAAGTCCTTTTTAAAAACCAAAACCCAAATTTTAATTTAATGAATTTTTAATTTGAATTATTCAACTTTCATATTAGTCATTTTGCACAACTTGGAATGATTAACATAAATTTTAAATGTCAAAAAAGGAAAAACATATGTAAAAAAGTTCACAATTTCACCACTATATGACATGTTTTTTATTCCTATCTTTGTATTTGCACCCTTTTTTCAATCAAAAAAATGATTTTCTTCTACATGAATAAAACATGTATGGTGATATACATTTAAATTTTTTTTTGGGACTTTTTAGAATGAGTGAATTGCCATTTTGATTTTTAATGTTTCTAGAATCTTACAATGTTTTGTTGCACCACCATTGACCATGTTCTTCTTGAAAACATTCAATTAATTTTGTTCTGTGGTAAAAATCTTTGTTATCACACCATCTAGAACTAAAACAAGGAACTTTCACCCATATTCAATGTTTTTTGTGGGGTAGAGATTAGTAGAGGAAAGTAATTAATGCCATAAATTAAAAGCTACAATTAGCCTAGGTGTTGAAGGTGTATTCTTGAAACAATTCTAAAAGTTTGTGGAAGGGTTTATTAATTTTGATGATGGCTACTCCCACCTTTTTCTTTTCTTTTGATAACACTAGCAACATATTAAATTCTAACTACAATGGTAAATCATTATCTTCATAATGCATGAAAAGTTGAGGGTTTAGTTGGGAATCAAACTCCCGATCGCTAGTTTTGCAACCTTACCCCTAGCCACTAAGGTAGTTGAATGTCTTTTACCTATCATGATTATACACTCATGTCATATTTTCTATCAATCTTCAAATTTTAGGGCCACCTCCTCCCACCAATGAGGACTTGGCCCCTAAATGGTTCATTTGCCTTCATCTTGTATTGTGAATTTCATTAGCCTAGATGGTGTCTTTTGATTAAGGGACTTGCATTTTCAACATGACATCTTACAAGCTTAGGTCTTGGGAATTTCAATAAAGATTATAATTTGCATGTTGATTGACGTTCATCTTACAAACTCAATTTTAACATATTTATTTGTCAACTCTTTTGCAAAAGTTCATATGTGTAGCAATTTTCTACAAGATTACAATGACTAAACCTTAAACGCTAAACATCAATAGGATATTTTAAACCTTCAACTTCGCACCATGCATTATGTTTAATTTTTCACTTGTCTTAGAATGTAATGCATATAGAAAAACATCTTCAAATGTTTAAACACATTCTCAATTTGACATTGAAAGAATTTATGGTACAATTGATTTGCATAAAAGAATTATCAAATGTGGTTAACCAAACACCCTTGTATAAAAAAATTGGTGATAAAGCTTGGGGGACACACCTCTTTGAATCTAGAAAATATGTGAGTGAAAATTTAAGTTGCTATATATTGGTTATCATGTAGAAACTATATTTTAATTAATTATATGAAAGGGTTATGTTTATTCTAAAAATAAATTTAGAATTAATATAAAATTTGTGTTAATCCTTGATATTAGGAAAATAAAATAAAACTATAACATGCATTTTTTTTTTAAAGGTATTTGTTGTTAATAGGTTCAATTCAATTAGTAAGTTGATAAAATAACAAATACTAATAAGTGAATTAGTTTCATTTACATGCCATTTATACAAAAATCTTGATTGTGACGAGTGTAAGCATGACTTACTTTCTAGAAAGTAAATCATATGTTTGTCATTTGTTTTAAACTACCTTTGTTTGTTTTGAATGAAATAAAATGGTTGATGGCTTAGAACATTAGGTTTATATGGTTGTTTGCAAGAATTAAAATTTATCCATCCTAGGGAGCAAATGGTTATATTCTTTTCACTATAGCTTTCAAACCTTAAAAAAATGGTTGTAGTCATATGTTCTTTCATTTTGATCAAGTATTAAAATTAAAAATTTAAATAAATATGGGGTATCAAAATTCAATGCAAAAAAAATCATAATTAAATGGAGTTTGGCTTAAATATGTGCATATTAAAAACTAAAGTAAGAATAAGGCGAGAAAATGCTAGTTCTTTCATTTAAGGCCTCAAAAAAAAATACTTTATTTGACACAAGTAGTGTAAAATTTTAACTCTTAGTACCCCCCTTATGTGACAAAGTCCTTTTTCTTGACAAAGATATGTGTGATTTTGCCCAACATCAACTCTAAATCCATTCAAATTCACAACACTTTACCTATTCTCTCAACTACTTGACATCACCATCAAATGGACTATAGACATTGTTCATATGCATATGTTGTTGATATTGGCCAACCACAATTCTGTAACAAAATGTAGAATTTTGAAGAAAAGCAATCCAAGTTTTTATTATTTTATTTTGTCAAAGACAATTGATCCCCATCCCAAATTAGCTCGACACTTTCCAACCTAGGCCCAAGTGAAAGGGCTCATGAAGTCCAAGGTTGAATAATTTTCTCTAAATTTTTTTCCTTATGTACATCCCAATTATAATTTTGTTGTGCTTAAATGATTGGAAATGTGTGTGAAGGGTGTGGTGAGACCTCACCAATCCATAATACATATGCAAGAATTCCTTTGATTATTTGTTTCTTATATTTCAAGGGTTATGATTATATGTTGGCCAATTTATTTATTTTTTCAATAATCAACAAGGCTCGATATTTTTGAAATTTTTATTTTTATCTCACACATGATATCAAATAATCAAATTCCAATTTCTTTGGGACCATCATGTAATATCAATTTGCTTGTTTAAACAATAGCCCAAGTTACCAATTTCCCTAGTAGTTATTTTAAGAAAATACCCACCTACTATGCAAAAGGTTAATTTTGAAATAACCAACATTTTGTACCCAACTTGGTAACCACCTAGTATATTATCAAGGCAAGTTTTTAGATGTAAAACTTAAACCCCCAAAATTATAGTGATAATGATTCATTGGAATTAGTTTAGGTAAGACAACTTTAGGTTCCATAAATCATCTCATGGATAGTTCCAAGCTAGAATCCATTGAAATTTGTTTAGTTGATTAGTAGCTAAAGTGAAATGGAAAGGATATTTTCAAATCTACCTCTTTTCCAAAAAAAAATTTCAACACCATAATCATGACCCTTGTTGATAACCAACCATTTTCTCAATAAAGAAAACACATGTTGTGATTCCTTTGTTGGGTTTGGAAAGTTCACAATTGTTGTTATTTGACATACCAAGAATAGGTTTTCACAATCACACAAGGAACAAAGCAAAATTTACAAATGAATCATTCATCAATTAACTTTCCAAACTAAAGAATTGGATTGTTTTATATGACTTTGAAGAATTAATGTAATAGAAAATACACCCTTGAGTAGCATTCTACCTTTTAACAAGTCATTCATCATCACTAGTAAGCCAAGTTCTCTAGATGAAATTGGTAGCATAATGTGTCCTAATGCCACATTCCTTGTTATTAAAGTTTTTGGTTAGTTCATAATTTATGGTAGGTAGGAAGGAAATGATATGAATCAACCACCATGGCCAATTCTACCAATTAAAAGGGCCTAAATACTTGACAAATCAAGTAGTACAAACCTCTACATTTGAGAAGGATGTGGTAGTGTTATACAATCGAACTTGGTTAAATATTAATTCTATAAGCATAAAAAATGCATATGTGATATAAAAATGTGTACTCCCACAAAAAATACACAAAATGTATTAATTGTTATAAAAATTTTACTCCTTTCTTCATAAAATTATTTGGTTAAGTGTTAAAGTTGGGAATAATGAATTAAGATCATGATAAGCCTTACATGACGTACATCATAATGTGACTAGTAATAATCCATATCATCTAATCAAAAGCAATTCCTAACCTAATATTGATTATGTCAATTTTTTTATTAAAACCATCAACTGATTCTAACCATAAACTTCATTGGGCTCCTAATGACCATTCTCACAAACTTAACCTTAACCAAATCCAATGTGGCATTTGATGAATGAGAAGTCTTCATGCAATCTAAAGATAAAGTATGAATTTGTGGTGAATGAATTTGCATTTACGTTGAAGGCATGATGACAATAAATAGAAAGCAAATGGTGAAAGGTTTTGGTTATGGTTGAAGAGTGAGAGCTTCCCCAATTTAGGAGAGAACAAAGGGAAGGGTTGAGGCACTTGTGGGGGAATTTGTTGTTTTGAAGTGCACTACTTTTGAAGAGTCAAATCAAAGATAATTTTCAAATATTTTAAAGAGTTTTGTTATGAAGCTTAAAAGAATTGAAAGAAACTACAATACTATTCAATTGGTTATTTTTACAAACATTAATTTTTGGATATGGAGATTCATACTTATTAATTTTGTAAGTGTTCAAAATTGTTAGCATCAAAGTTCCTAATTATTAGATTGTTAATATTGTATATGTCTTACATGTTTTCCTTCTCCTAATCATTGACAATTAGCCAAGTCCAATTGTATTCATTATATTGGAATTCATTACATTTTTCTTTTTCAAGTTGATGGTTGTGTGACAATCATCAAATTCATTTAGTTCACTTCAAAGAAACAAGTTTGTTCCAATTTTGGTGGGTATTCAATTTAAAAAATAATTGTTGGTCCTAGTTCTTTTAGAAATTTCAAAATCAAAGAACCGTTGATTCCAATTATTTAAAATCTTCAAAGAACTTGCAATTTCCAAAAAGGAATTGGTAAAGAACTACAATTTATTTATTTATACTTTTTGAGAACCATGATTATATATGAAAACTAAGTTCTTTGATTTTTAAAAATACCCATGGTTATGATATTAAAAAACTCTCTAGGAACCATCAAGGGTTTGGTGCCTTTTCTAGTATGCACCTAACATTGGTTTGTTCCAAATTCAAACATGTCTATCAACAACCCATATACCTTTTGTACATTTACAATTTATGTAAGATTATTGGCCCATGTTCCTTCTTCATGCATATTAACACAATGATTGAGGTTGATGAAAAAAAAAACATTTTTCATTCAAGTGAATGCTCTTTGGTTGTAACTTTCATCCAAATTGACAAAATGTTAGTTCATTACAAAAATATTCAAATGGAGAATTGCCACAATTGAACTTTGTGGTGACTTCAAAGTCATGGGTATTTTGTAAACATTTGGTGATAGGTAGTGTCTTCAATTTAAATGTGTTTTCCATATTTTGGACACATTATAAAACCACAAGTTGATGTAGTGTATATTATATACATTTTTTATGATTTCAAGATCATTTATATAAATTTCCACCAACACATCCATATTCACATTTTCTACAAGCATATATATATATATATATATATATATATATATATCCATATCTTCATGTCTTATAATACATACTAACATGGTACTTGGGCCATTTTGACAACCCATTGTCAAATATTTAATTAGTTTTCAAAAACTCAATTCGACACCTTAATTTAAAAATAAATAAATTCATACATCCTATTAAAAAAAAAAACAAAGATAGAATGAAACCAATCTATCATTTGAAAAAAAATTAAAAAATCCATTTAAAGCATTCTTATGAATATAGATGATCAATATCAATATCTATATTTAATGACTAAATATACTCAATAGTTAGTCACCATAATTAAAAAAAAATCCATCATAATCAAATGCATTACAAAATACCAAAAGAATTGCATAATATTATGATTATTCATGATTTTGGCATATACCCCTTTTTTACTCAGTACAAAACAATTACCCTCCCCCGGGTATATACATGTGCATGCATATAAACCAGGCAGAGTAAAGAAAGGATAAGTTTAAAAATACTTGCCAGCCAAGTCAGGGTATTAGAAAGTAGCCAAAGAAGTTTACCAAGCAAGGAAGGTATATATATGTGTGTGTTTATATACCCTGATGTATACCCTCGAGGGTCAGTCTTTTGCCAGCCTAGTTACCAGACTTACCCGCCAACGCCGGTTCTGACAAGCAACGACCTCTTGTTTCACCCCCGCCGTTGGATCGTGAATCGATCCGTGCATCTGGATGCGAAGCCTCCTATTGGCGTAACCGGTACGCATTGCGCCGCCTTCGATCTAGAACCCCCCCCCCCCAGAGGTGTAACGGATGCCGTCAGATTGCGATCCGCGTGACACGGTTCCTGCACAGCCATTGGTTGAAAAATACTCTCGTCTCTGAGATCCTCCCCGACGGACGCTTTCCCATTTCCCTCGCTCGCTATATAAATTGCGAGCCCGCGCTTCTGTCGAATCTGTAGCTTGTTTCTCCGATTTCGCGTGCGATCTGAAGAGCAGTTCGTTTGAAGGAGCAATTTGTTAGAAGAGTTCGAAGATTGTTTTCAAGGTTTTTGCGTTCAGTGTTTTCCTTTTACGGAATGGCGCCAAAGGCAGTTGAAGCTGAGCAGAAAGGAGGAAAGTCCAGGGCTGAGAAGAAGCCTGTGAAGACCAAGGCTGAGAAGAAACCGGTGAAGAAGGAGGGAAGCAAGAAGAAAAAGGCCAAGAGTATCGAGACTTATAAGATTTACATCTACAAAGTTTTGAAGCAGGTAAGCAGTGTCGTTTGCTTCTCTATGGTCGAAAAGCTTAAGGGTTTTTTTTGAGGAGACTGTGACAAATTCTCACTGTCCGAATTGGGAGTGGCTCGTTTTACGGCACGCGTTGTTTAGATTTTCTTAACAACACCCTATTTTGTGTTCTGTCTGTTCAGGTTCATCCCGATACGGGGATCTCTTCGAAAGCTATGGGAATTATGAACTCGTTCATCAACGATATCTTTGAGAAGTTAGCGCAAGAAGCGGCTCGTCTTGCTCGCTATAATAAGAAGCCCACTATTACATCACGGGAAATTCAAACAGCTGTGCGTTTGATATTGCCTGGAGAACTTGCCAAGCACGCAGTCTCTGAAGGAACGAAGGCTGTCACTAAATTCACCAGTGCTTGAGGCTCTCGGGAAAATACGCTTTTTCTTGGTGTTTATGAACACCACCATCCCTTTGCAAATCAACAGCTCCAGTACTAATATTATACTTGAATTACTTTTATCAAAGAGGCATTGACACTTCCCCTCTGGAATCTTGTGGACTTGGTTAGAGCTTCCACGAAGGTCCGTAAGTATCGCGGTTTTTAGAAGTTTTAGTATGCACTTAATCTTTTGAGGGCGTCTTAATGAATTCTTTGATGTGTGGCAAAGCGTGTTTACGGGGAAGAACAGATTTTCGATGCAAAATCCCTAAGCAAATGTGGTGATGCGCTCTGATCACTGATTTGCAGAGTTAGTGTAAATAGACTTTCTAAATCATTTGTATTGTTGAACTGCTGAATTCAAGAGCTTCCTCTTTTGGGTTTTGCTATTGTTGAAAGATAGCGTTGTGCTTTAACAAGTTGCTTCTTATGGACAACAATAAGATTTTGCCTTTGTTGCTTCTGCATAAAGCACTAAAGAGCCTCTCCTCTACAGGTCCTCTTTTGAAAACCTCTTGTATGTGTTGGCATGCATGTACATCTAGTTCTCTTGAAACTTCTAATGTAGACAACGATTCCAGATGGGTTTGGAATACTATGTGAGCAGAGACTGAAGAAACATTGGCTGTGCATAATGGAAATTGAGTTACATTTTGTGCAGAAGAGAATGCAACAATCTCTTGTTAGAGCAAAATCTTTTATTTCATGTGCAATGTCTGCTGAAGTGTGTTTAGCATGTTTGGAAGGAATGTTGTACATCAGGAATTAGCTTCTGAGAAATAGTCAGAGTATATTAGAAATATTTATGAAGTCACTCTGTCTTCACCTTGTCTTTGGGCCTCCTTTTACCTCCTCTTTTAGTAGTATCTGTAAAGTAAGGAAATTTTATTAAATGTCATTATGAAATGCTGAAACTAAACATTTAATGTGCCGGGTTCGAGAGGAAGTATAGTAGTTGTACAGGTAGAAGTAGTGAAAATCTATGTAGCAGCAATGGAGTCGCTCAGGAAAAAGAAAGCCGGTGAAACTCAAAGGCCATCAAAAGTGATGGTTTTCTAAATTTCATTGCCCATTGAATGCTAATGTCCTCTTTGGCAGGCATTTTTTGAATCTCACCTTGTGTATGCCCAAACTCAGGATACTGGTGCTGTCTTTTCCTTACTTTATGGATATCTCTATGGGATTTGTCCTTTCTTTCAGCATGATCTTTGGTGTTTTGGAGAACTATTTTTTCACAAGTTTTGGTAGGAGATGCTAACTGATCTGTAAACTGATTGAAAGCAAGTACCTTACAATTTGTTGCAGAATCTTATTGTTGTCCATAAGTAGCTGCCGCATATATGATCTAGATTTATAGACAGTTTATACTATTGCATGAAATGAAAGCTCTTTCCTAGTCATAATTCAGAATTCAAAGCAGTAAAAGAAACTTTGTATTGTTAGAAACTCTTTGACTAGGATTGTTTACTAACTCAGTACCATTTGGCCAAAATCTACAACTGTCACTTTCAATTATCTGTGCCACAATATTCAATCACCCACTATTTGGAAGTACTGGCACCAAGGGACAAAGCTAATCTGACTGCAAAACACCAATTCAACAGATTGGGCAGTTTTGGGCTAATGGCAATACACTATCAACATTACAGCAAACTAAAGTACAAAAGAAAATAAAAATCAAACCCAGTTTTAGGTATGACATATACACCAGATAAAAAGCTGGCGCCCTGAATATGTGCCTCAAAAGTACACTCAAATCTACTACCTATGTTTGTAAATGAACATCCAGAAAAATGGCATGTCACAAGCCAGTGCTCTGGCTGACCACCAACCAAGGTGGCATGGCAAATTAACCACTGTAATATAATCATAGTAAAGGAAAAGTAAAGTGGAGTAGGTGTTACTAACCTTCTCAGCATTTCTAGCTGAAGCAGTCCTCTATGAAGCTGTGCTTGACATTGTAAGCCTTATGATTGATTAACCCAAAGCCTGGGAAACTTCTAATAGAAGTAGGGCTCTTTGAATTTCCCATGCTCTCTTGTTGCTGTATCTGGTTTCCATGAATGTCGTCTATTATACCTACTGTCTGATGATGATTCTTGAGAAAAATGCCCTTGCAGATTGTGGTCTAACCCAAAGCCTCTTGGTTCATCCATGAACTTGACATAACCAGCACTCATACCTGCACCTTTTCTTGAAGCAAGCCTACTTAAGACCTCTGACTCCTCTGAAGGCAGCTTGCCATTCTGAGTTTCCAGGAACTGCTTGCTGCGAAGATCGACACATGATGCTGAGCGAGGCTGTGTTGATTGAAAGGTCTGGTTCCTTATATTGCTCCGATGGAAATCTTCATTGGAAGAATGGGTGTGTCCTGAACGTGATGAGATTGACTTGGACGGTTTTTGCCACATCCGATTCTTGACTGCAAGCAAGGCTTGCTCATGCCGGTGTTGGAGGTCACGAAGCTCTTCCTTTTGTTGTAATGCCAGTCTCTCCAGTTCATGATTAGTGATGGCTTCTTCATCTTCACTATGGTTGCTCCAATCTGACAGCAACCCTCCATTTTCAATACGATCATTGCTTCTATAGAAACCTTGGTTATCTTCTACACCTCCTTCCTCTTGAAGCCTCCCTGTGAACTGGGCACTACTGGTACTTCTCGCTTCACCAAGCTCATCAAAAGATCCTGCCTCACTGTGGCAATCCTCCTCAGCAAGGTCAGTGTGCTTTACGCCAGATGAGAAAGATCCATGGGTAGGTGAGGCACTATCTGCCACAGAAGCTTCAGATTTTGATCTATCATGCTCCCAATCTTCTTCATCTCTCATGTGTCCTTCAGAAGAATCACTGGAGAAGACCACAGGATCTTCAGGTCCACGTTGCTGAAGATCAGATCGAGTACGGTATGTGACTTCCTCAAAGCGTCCATGCATGGTCCCCTCAACCACCCTTGGAGGAGAGGTTCCAGCTACAGAGCTGATCTTGGGGGAAAAAGAACGTGGTTTCCAACTGGATGCAAGTTGTTCAGTCATAGAGTCCTCAGAAGATATTGTGGTGATTGGATCAGACTCATCTGGTTCTTGTGGATAACTGTCCTCATTTGGTCCACCAGTTTCACCATCAGTGGCACCAGTATCATCAACAGCAACTCCTGGTTTCCATTCAGGAACCAATGCAAGGATTTCCACATCAATCATCTCAGCAATGGTGGTAACATCCTGGTCAGACAGGTCAAGCTCTGCCACCATTTCACTTGCAACACTCATTGCCGTGTCCATCTCTATGTCAAAAGGGAAGTGGATGTTGCGGCTGTGACCTGTGAAACAAGAATCACACATTGTTACAGTTTCTCTGGCACATCAGTGCTATCAATACATATTCTCTGACACTCATAAAAACCGCTGCAAAGGTGGGATTTGTGTTCCTATCAACAAAAGCACATTTACATGGGAAAATGGTGCTTGAAAATGACCATTCACCACCACAGATTCCAACTAAAACTCACCATCATGATCAGCAATGCGAAGTCTCAAATAAATGGTGTCATCCTCTCCTCTTTTACCCTTTACCCTAAAGTCTCTGCGTGCCCGCTCCTTCTCCCCTGAGTATTTGTCAGATTCGAAGTGACTGTTTCTGGGCTGAGGGTGATCCTCTGCTTCAGGCTCCCAAGCAACTGACGATGGCGGTGGCTTCTCTGATGTGATCACAACATCTGCTTGGCTGTCACTATGATCTCCTAGACGCTTCTGTTTGGTGTGGAAATCTGCTAACTGAGGCATTGAAGGTACTGGGTTTTCAAAAACCACACCAAGCTCTTCCATGTCATCTATCCTGCACTTTGCAATCAGTAAAGATGACCCACATTCCAATGCTTCACGGTCACCTTCACACTGGAGAAATGAGTCCATTAGAAGCTCTCTTGCAGGTAGCCTGATGGATGCAGCAGCGAGACACTTCTCAACAAATGCTCGAACCTCCGGGTCCTTCACTTTCTCAAGAGCAGCTGGCTTCTTGCCCTGCATAAGATTCAAGAATCAATGCCTACTCCCTGTTGAAGCATTGTTCACACTGCATTTGTACAGAGATGTCCAATATGGGAACACAAAAACAAAAGAGCTCAGCTGATAATTCTGAACACAAACAGAAGAAGCAAAAAGCCAGAGCTTCTTACCGATGTCACCTTCTTGTAGATCTGTGCAGCATTGGTGCACTCACTGTAAGGATATTCAAAGGTAACCATCTCTAAAAGGCACATTCCAAAAGAATATATGTCAACAAGCTCATTATATTCTTCTTCATAAAGCTCTGGGGCCATAAACTCTGGTGTACCTGCAAAACAATTAACCATACATTGGATGAGAAAAAGCTACAAGACTGAGCCAGCTTTTTGCCACAACAATTCCCTGCTGGGCTCACTCCAATAGCTAACATTCAGATAAAAAACAACCTAATTGTACACAACCTTGTCTATTGAGTCTTGTACAAATTTGAAGAAAAACTCTCATATGATCCCCCCCTTCTGACACTAATCAGTCTGCTGCCTATGAATTACAAAGTAGTCACACCAAGAAAGGCAAGCTGTAAGCTCAGCCTTGAGGATTGCAAAACTGGCATCATAGGTATTGGCACCAAGTTCATGCTCATTAAAAGGAGACCTGACCTCAGGTATAACAGAGGCTGCATCAGAAAGCTAAACACCTTTCTTCATCTGTCTAGAGTTCAAAGTAACTATTTCACATTTTCAATCTCAATACCTGGGCTAAACAGTTCTCTTCAGTTCATTAGAGCAGATCCACATCCACAACAATTGCAGAGTAGCACAAGAGAGTGAACAAACATCATGTGCATAAGAAATAATGGAAAGAATTAGCAACAGACCAAGAAAACGATGACAGCTAAAGCCTGCATAACTGAGAGCTCATGTGTACAGATACTTAGGCACTAACCCCAGAAAGAGCTGCTCATTTGACAACCACACATAAAAATGGAAACAAGGTTACCCACCAATGACACTGTGAGCTGCATGTGCCTGTCGCAGAATGGCCGCAAGTCCCAGGTCCCCAATTTTGACCTCCCCTTGATTGCCATTCACAAAAATGTTGTCACACTTCAGGTCACGATGTATGATTGGTGGATCGTGACTATGCAGGTAAAGGAGCCCACGCAAAATCTGGCGTGACCAATTCTTAACTGCCTTGATGTCAACATGCTTGTGTTTCTTCCGGTACCTGAAATACCCTACTCAATTGGTCAACAAATTTCTATTTTATCTCCCTAGACAAAGAACATCACCCAGAAATCACCTGCTTACATATTATGTTTTCCTCTCAAATAGAAGATCTGGAACCTTTCCTCTACAATCAAGGACTGTTCCCCATGCTCAAAACCATTGAGAATGTGAATGAAATGGCACAAATCAAGATTTCTAAATATGGATTTAACCCCCTCATAATGCTCATCTGGCCTATTCTTAAGGACATCCAATTCTTGAGTGATTACCATCATGCAGGTCAAGTAATAATACCCTAGGCTTCCAGAACAAAAAATCAAGTGTGGACAGCATTGGAAAGCAGCAAGGGAGTAAGATTCAGGCAACTTCCAGCTATCCAGCAGAGTCAAATGAGAGATTTTCCCCCTGCCATGCAAGACTTCCCATGGATGCAATAGGTCTCCTGACGCACAAGAATATTTAGGCAGTTCAGCTATAATTCAAACCTTGGAGAGGCTTCTTAATTCCACCCACGTCTATTCCTATACTAGGTACCATCTAAACTATGACCCACTGGGATCCAAGTAGTGTCTCATCTGAAGCCAAAGCAGTTTGAAAGAGAGTACTTACTGCCTCAAAGTGCCAGAGGTAAAAATCTCAGTGATGAAGTTCACATTCTTTGTCTTGGTGTCCACCCAAGAATTATAAAATTTAATGATGTTCTTGTGTTTCAGTGTCTTCAACAAGTGAACTTCTGAATAAAGGCGCTCCAGATCATCAGGACTCTTCAAAACATCTTGAACTTTCACTTGATTCCATGCCACTTCAATTCCATCCACTTCATCAAATGCCCTGTAGCTGCAAAGGAGTAAAGGCTAACAGTGCCAACATGAAAACAATATGACAGCAAAATCATTTCCACCCAAATGTTTATGATTTGCATCATTCTGGTAAGCATCACTTTTATTCATTTCAACACTAGGATAGCTGAAATTTCTCTCTACAAATAGCTGAAATAGGATACACAGTCTTAAAAGCCCCTTTGCCAAGAACATCATCATACTGCATTCACCATATCACAAATTGTATTAGAATTTCAAAGATACTCAGAAAGTCAGCACAAAAAAGAAGCATTAGTAAGAGAAAAAGGAAAAAAGTGACAAGAAGAACTGGAGAGAATGGCCATGCCAATACTGACCCGCCCATAGCGACCAGTAGGATCAACTTCAACAAATTCTGAGTCATCATCGTCACCATCATTATCAGGAGGATGATCAGCCAAAGTATTTCTGTCCACTTCAGACTTGATTTCATGCTTATTTGGCATTTTGATAGAATAGGATAAAACAAAATGATCAGCTGGCTTGAAGCAGATTGCCAGTCAGTGCATGGGAACCATAGAATATCACAGCAGATATAACTGGAGGCACAATAACATGTGCGTGAACATATTCCTTCTTTCTTTCTCAACCTCCCCTGTGCTCTTGTTGTGTTAGCTAAATCCTTCTATAAAGTTGGTGGACATCAAAATATTATGCCTTGAACCCCTGCACACAAGCAATCCAAACGCATTAATGAATGGCATCAATGAGGGATTTAAGCATTTGGTCAAGCACAACCTTGTTTACTAGGGCTCTGAGCCGAATTCTCAAACATTCATAACACTTCAGGAGAAGAACTTGATTGGCGTGCTCCCAGTTATGGAAAATGCAACTTCACTCCAAGTGTAGACTGACTGTGCATGTAGAGGTGACACCAGTTCCAGAGGATGTGTGTACAGTCTATGCAGGAAAAGTTCAAGCTCTATGACAATGAGCATGGCTTCTACATAGTTTTTCCAAAAATCAGCTTTTCTGAAAATAATGCTTTCCATGGTGAGTACAGGTGTCACAATCTCCCTTACACCCATCACTCCAAGTTTTAATCCCTTACACATACAATTCAGTAAAGTCCTTTCAATCTCGATGAGATGGGTTTGAAAGGACCCATGTAAAAGTAGAGATCTCAGTTGTTTACAGAACCACATTCCTGCTCAAGTCATGGATGTTTGAGATTTTCAAGTCAAGAAGAGCATCAAAATATGATCAGTTTGTGAGACAGAGATAAAAACACCATTCAGAGAAAAACCCTAAAATACTGTAAAGTTCAAACCACCTTCACCAGAGCATTTTTCCACACATATATTCTTCTAAAATGCAGCAGACACCTGGAGAAATCCAGGAAAACACCTTCTGCAATTACAAATCCTACTGTATTTGTGTAGCACCTATACTTGCACTCTTGTACATAAATCCTGACACACAATCTTTTTCAATGAACAATAAGCTGTTGTCATGAACAATGTTTGCCATTATTGCTCACTCCCCTTGACAGCACTCAAGGAGAGTGAGCAATCACAAAAAGATGCAAGAATTCAGTTGACCAAGCTCCAAAAAAATTAGCAAAAAGATTTGAAAACAAAATTCAAAACATTTTCTGTAAACTCATCAGCAGTGGCTGTAGCTTGTCGAAGGAAATCAGTAGAAGCTCAAATCTGAGAAACAAGAAAATGTTTGAGTGAAGACTAGTTTCTCAAAGAAAAAGTCTTCGCAGGCACATAGACTTTCAAACTACTGTCTGAAAGTATACCATCTAAAGCACGAGCAAGCTACAATCAGAAACCAAAATCCTGGCATGTCCAATCCAAACCTTGTACCGCACATTTCAGGCATACAAAAAGAGGAAACATATCCGTTGATCTTCGTCCTTGTGTAAACTGAAGCAGGAAGTCATCAATGGCGATGCCCAGAAAAAGAGGACATGGTATCGAAAAAGGCTTACCATCAAAGTCGCTGGCAGAAAAAAAGCAGAAGAAACACAATGACTCCGGAACTAAAGGCGAGAACAATTGAGGTAAGTGGAAGACTTGAACGATCCAATTGCAAAATTCCGATAAGTGAGAGAAACTGTAAATTTCGGAAAGCGAGACAGGGGATACAAGGCACCGACCAGCAAAACCACCGGGCGGAGGGAAAGAATGAGACGCCAAAACTCAAAACCAAGAGACTCCCTTCTTCTAAGAACACAAATCGCTTCAAAAAAGATGTAAACAGCAAGCTTTTCTGGCCCCTGCTTGCGATGAATCGGAAACCAACAAGTTACAAAACCACAGAAATACTCGCTCAAGAGTTCCACAGACCGCAAAGAAAAAAACGAGAAGAATCTACACAAAGACCACCAAACATCGGAAACATAGAGACCGCGGATTTACGAGCTCACGAGGTTTCAGCTTTCATTTAACTGGACTGACTGGGTCCACGGAGCACCAAACCCTAGCCAACAACACCAGCAAATCAAGACGTGCAAAAAACAAAAACAGGATTCAGAGAAAAAGCAGCACAAGGAGATAGGAAAAGTAGGAATTCTTACCTCAGCAAGCAAGCGAGCACGCGCGATTGTGTCTAGGAATCTGTGAATCGCAAGAGCGAAGGGTACGGCACGCGGGCTACAGGAAGCGGAAGGAGTCCAACAAGCAGATCGAGAGGCGGCCAAAGCTTCTTCGTCTCAATCCTCGTCTCTAGTGCGAGCGAAGCTCAAAGACGAGGGCAGGCGCAGTTTTAGGGCCGGCTTTAGGGCCGACGTGCGCGGCAGCAACTTCGATTTCTCGACGTGAATGCTCATCAGCCCTTTTTTTTGTGCTGACTATATATAGCCAAAAATCTATATTAAAAATATGAAAAAGTGCTAAAATAAAGTGCTTTTCTAAGATTTTCAAATAGCCATAAAAATTTGACCAAATTTTATAAACTTTGTTCAAGTAGGTAGCCAGAAACATAGAAAGTTGTTTTTAATAATCTACTATAACATTTTGATTTTAGCCAAATTTTGGCAAAATCTTTACATGAAGAATCATTGCCACTTTGACAGTAACACAAAATTGCCCCCAAAACTTTTTTAAAACGCTAACGTGAAGGCTCATATAAACAGGCGCACAAGTTTCGCCAGGGTCGACGCTGCCACACAGGGCCACCACCCCTTTTTCTTTTTTTTAAAAAAATAGCGAAATATCGCCATAAAACGAAATGAAAAATTCGAAAATGAATTGAATTTGGAGGGAGGGTTTAATCGCCAGAAGTGAGGGAAAAAAAATAGAAAAAAATCACTAGATTTTTAGATTTATTTTTCAGAAAGTATAGCCATAAATGTAGAAAGTTGATTATAAGTGTAACCAGAATTGGCTCAAATCTTCCTTCCTAGGGATAAATTCCTAAAGCCGCCCTTTAAAAATTAAAAAAAAACAAACAACCACTGCGCCCGCCCTGAGGGCGGTAGGGGTCCAATTAACCGAGAAAATTGCACGTTGAGTTGGGGTCCACCCGGGTAGGCGTATCGCCATAATTTTGGCATATTCTGTTTGCACTTGTCAGCAATAGCTCCAGCGCTAGTAATAACCCTAGTCAGGGTTTTTTTTTTCGTGGCGAATTTTCGCCACAAAGGGAATTTTTGAGAATTTTTGAGAAAAATTCGCCATATCTCGAGGAAAAAAAAAAAGTTAGAAGTCGCCAGATTTAAACAGTGTGTTCCATTAGGTCGCCAGAACAAGGCAGGATTCCCAAAAAAGATCTATACTAGTCCACCAGGACAGTTCGCCATTTATTGCTAATTAATGCTGAGGATCCCCCCCAAAACCCCCACTTGAGGAATTTGAAAAAAAAAAAAAAAAAAACCCCCTTGACCCTAGTACCTTGGCCAATTCAACACTAATTATATTATTTTTTAGAAATGTTGAAATTTTCAGAAATTATTTCTTCCAAATCACAAAAATATTGTGAAGGATAATAGTGAAATAATTTAGGAATATTTCATTTTTGTTTACAATATTGTTACAACATTTAAATATCCAATTTTTATATCTATATTTATTATTATTGCTATTCGTCACCCCAACAGAAAGTATATTAGAAATAATATATTAGAAATAGTAGAAAATAGTAGCTAAAGGGATTTTGGCCCCTAGGTAGTAGTAGGTCTATTTTTATATGAGGATTTTTTTTTTAAAAATGATATTTTGTCTTGTGTTAAAAACTTGAGATTAGTTATAGAGTTATGATATCTTGAAGGATTTTTGGTTTCTTTTAAAGGATTTTTTTTTTGA
>Ga0116229_10001364_pt1 | contig 38004 bp, 46 predicted proteins | sample S1TSphgellanicum_3_FD_87313 | JGI IMG/M metagenome (GOLD analysis project Ga0116229, IMG submission 87313) | Host-associated microbial communities from peat moss isolated from Minnesota, USA - S1T2_Fc - Sphagnum magellanicum MG | ecosystem: Host-associated > Plants > Peat moss > Unclassified...
AAAAATGTTCATACTCATGTGTTTATGTCATCGCAAAAAAAAGTGATGAGAACATGGGTTTTTTTATGATTGTCCAAAACTATGGTTGTCATCAATATGTGGTAATATTCATTGTCAAATTCACCACATTTGCTTTTGTACCTTGCCTTGTATCGATGATTGTTGTCCTAAATATGAAATAGTTTGTTCAAGAATTATTGAAGATTGTTTTCCACCAAGAACTCCTTAAATTCCTCAATTTTTTTTTCGCACATCATCCCATGTACTGCATATCTCTCCATCACTTCTTGCATTGTTCATTTTCATGCTCCAAGGACACATAAAAGGATGCGAAACTAGGAATGTAGCCATTAGCAAATGATTTAGCCAAAAAGGCTACATCGTTTTTTAGAGCAAGGTAGACCACTTTCATGCTTATCATTTTGCATAAAGGAATAGGAGTGGGAAACTTCATAAGACATATCTTGGTTAAAATGCTGTTGATTTTCCTCTTCTTTTCAAGAAGCTTCATTTTACTACACATTAGGATTTCCCCTCCAATTTTATAAGGGTCGATAATGTTGGGGGTATTGCCCAAACCCCTTGCTCCTCTTTTGAACCTTGCTATGTGTAAAATAGATGCATGTTAATAAATATGACCATTGTTAAGACCGAATAACTTTAGAAAAATCGTTCCTTGCTCTTAAATTTATTTTTTCTTAATTGTTTTTTTTATAAGAGGTACCACCACCAATAGATGGAGTTGGGGACTTTCTAGAATTGGCATTCACAACTTCGTGTGGAGATAAGTATATATATTTGACTTCTTCCACATCATCATCATCTCTAATGTTCTGGCCACTTTCAAATTCCTCCCCAATGATGGCAATCTGTCCATGGTTGTGAGCCTCTTCGCCTCTTGCACAACCTTCCATAGATTAAAAGAGTTGACGTTTCAACTTTTTGATCATTCACTTGGATCTTCATTGAACGAACATGTCACTCTCCATTATTTTCTTTCATCTAGTGTCTTGATTCTTCCTTCTAGTGTCCTTACCAGACAATTCAAACAAGGTCTAATTCCGTTGTGTCTCCTTCTTGTTCTTAGTCCATCTTCTTATCATATTCCTTTTAAATTACATAATTCAACAAAATAAGTCAACTTAGATAAAATATACTTATTTGTTGATATCTAATTACGCTAAAATCATAAAGTTGTAAAATCCACCAAAAAGTTCCAATCATGGAAAATTCCAAACTTCATAGGATGCATTTGAGATTTTTGCCTTCCACAACACGTTTAGCTCCTCTCTCAAAATACTCCAATCCCAACCTACTATTTGTGAACGCACTTGAAATCCACACAAAAGAATGGCTCCAAATGACCTCCATGATTTCCAACCTACATTTATAAAACATAAGCACTTGAATTGGGCATTCAATTGCGATTCTGTTAACATGTTCATAAAGTGAACCCTAAGTGTTCGTAATTCCTTGCCAATAATCGAATGTTTAATTGGATAGCTATTGAAAACCCTAAACCACATGAACCTAAATTTGCAAATTTTTTTATGTATCCCTGGTTGGATGTTGCAGCTAAACTTTAGGCATCCATGTGATCAAGCGACACCTTTTGGCGCTTCTAAATGGATTTTTTTATAAAAAATAATGATTAGAATTGCTTAAGAAAATTCCTCAACAAGCATTTTACCTCGATATTTTGGATAAATGTATGATTCAGGGGTTTTTTTATGAAATTCCTCAAGTAGGTCCAGCTAGGATCCCTATAATTAATTAACATTAAATAGTAATTGCCTTGGGTGAGATGTAACATTTTTACAAAATTGCTGCTACAAGTGATGACCTAAGTTTAGATTGACGAATTTAATTATTTTGACTTCAAAAAATGGCCCCAAAAACCCCTAAAAATCACGAACTTTTCATTTTATATTTTTTTCAGTTTCTGAAAAGAAAAATCTCAAATTGCGAAATTACGCCCCCCCCCCCCACACCCAAAAAAACTGGTATGATTCGTTTAATGAAGTACAAATGAAGCGCTGTTGGTAGCAAAAAGGTACAACGGGGGAAAATTAGGATGGTGAAACGTGTATATTCCCACCTGATTGGGGCAATAAAAGGGTCAGGGAACGAAAGATCGGAGATGGTGGGCCGCGATCTCTCTCTCTCTCTCCCTCCATAGTACTGTTTTCTTCTTTGTTGCTGACAAAGGAAAATGTGCGATTTGTGAAGAGAGTTGCGGAGCGACGACATCAGATCTGCTGAGAAAGGGAGGCGCGATGTTGCGATCCAGCCGAGCATTGAGAAGTGGACTGCCCCTGCACCGTCTCGTGGTTGCTGCTCGTACTGCAGCACCGGTATCGGAATTATCGCCTCTTGTGTCTTCTCTCTCGGTTAGTGTGAATGAGACGAGTGCCATCGCTGCCATCTCTTCCGCTGCTTGCAAGGTATTTCTTTACTCTTTTTCTGTTCTATTAACTTCTCCATTTGCAGTCGTTCTATGAATTTTTCTGTGATAGGAGGATGGAGCTTCAGTGGAGAATTAAAAGTGCTGAGAGCTTGCTAGGGTTTCTTGGTGCAGGCCGTTCGTGGATACGCAGCGAAAGGATCCGCCGATGAGCACATTGAGGTTTTTGTCGCCTCTGTTTTCTGCCATATCTTATCTTCTCCTCTTTCTGTTTCTAGTGCAAGATTTTTCTTATTTTGGATGCTGATTTCGTCGATCCGGTCATGGCGTGCTATGTCATAGTCGATGCTATCTGAGATTCGTCGCCACGGTTTTGTTGTTGGAGTTGTAGGTACCTTTGCCCATGTACGGGGTTGCAGGAAAGTATGCCTCTGCTCTCTACGTAACAGCAGTTCGAAAAAATGCTTTGGAACCTGTGGAGACAGAGCTACAGCAAGTCTGTGGTGCTGCAGAGACTAATCCTGCGTTTGCTGATTTTCTGAAGGACCCGTCTGTTTCTAAAACAGTCAGGGTGCAAGCAATTGAGGGAATTTTCAGAGACACAAAGTTCAATGATGTCACAAAGAACTTTCTGGGTGTGCCAATTGCACCTTATTTACATCTAGACCATTTCTGTAAAATGTGCAGGAGCTCATTTGCTTTTTCCAATACAAGGAAAGATTGGTATTCTCAAGCTGAGTTTGTGATCTTACAGGCCTAGAAGAAGCCACACTTTGGCATTATGTACTAGTGCGAGAGTGGGCAGGCTTATTTCTGGCTTGTGCATTTTTGCAGCTGTCTTGGCAGAGAATGGAAGGCTCCCACGGTTGCAACAGATCACTTCAGCATATTCAGAACTTCTGCGGGCTCACAGAGGGGAGATTTTAGCTGTGGTTACTGCAGCTCTTGTAAGAATACTTATCCTAACATCTTGGTTATCACTTTGCTAAAAAAAGCTCAGTGATTCTGATGTTCATACAACCAATTAGGATTTCGGGACAGCACTTTCTATTTACTTGGTTTTGAAATGAGGATGTGAGGTTATTTGATGTCTAGAGAGCCAGGATAGCTCTCTGTTGTTTCTGTTCAGCTCAACTGAATCTGATGCTTGTGTTTGAGTATTGCAGGAGCTTTCAAAGCAAGAGTTGGAAGACATAAAGAATGCAATGAAGGGTTATCTGAAGCCAGGCCAGACGCTTACAGTTGAACAAAAGGTAACATTTTCACCTGCCTGAAGCACTCATAGTTTGTCCCATCTGCATCATTGCAAGTCACATATTGCTGGACTGCCTGCTTGCCTGCCTGCTTAGCCTGTACATAGGCAGTGATGTGCATTGTAGGCGTCTTCTCCTTTTGCATGGTATTTGGCTCCATCAACTCATGCTTATATGGAAGACTTCTGTGCTGTGTTCACTTTACCCAATTTTCACAACCCTTTCCTTTCTAGTAGGGAGTATTAGAATAAGTTTGCTTCCAGAGAGTTATTTTTCTTCTACCCACATATAAGCTTTGTCCAGGATCTGCAGAGTTTGAACTGACATAAGTTTAGATTCTGATGTGCTTTAAGGACACATTTAGGGTGCAGGAGGCCCCAACCACATCCCTGTGTGTAAAGATCTGTCAACTTTAGACTTAGATGCTTGTTTGTACAGCAACAAGCTGAAATGAAATGAAGCTACCCTCACAAGCTTGTTGTGGATTGAAGGAGGATATTACTGACTCTGATGATTAGCTATGTCTCTTGAATTTTAGCCAACATCATAACTGAGTCATCCTGTTGCTTCCAGTAATGCAACAGAAACCCAGGATGCAGATTTTTGTATAACTGTTTGACCTCTATTCTGGTCAGATGATTATATACATTTCTACACGCATCATCGCAGAGCTGATGAAGTCAGTAAGGATGTCAGTCAGTCACTGCCATTCATGATGAAAGTGATGGTCTGATACTTCATGAGTGACTCTGAAGGTTATGATGGCACTATGAAGCTGACATAATGACCACCTTCAAAGTGTTATTGTTTTGTTGGCAATCTAATGGATGGTTAATTATGTTAGGCTCTGGTGTGATGCATAGGATGTAAAGATTGGCACATACATTCCCAAAAGCCTGCATTTCTATATTAGCTTTGTAAGTGAAGACGATTGTGTTATTGCAGGTTGATAGAAGCATCATTGGAGGCATTGTAGTGGACATTGAGGACAAGCATATTGATCTCTCCATTGACACCAAAATCAAGCAGATGGAGAAGCTTCTGGCTGAGCTAGTCTGAATGGGTAGGCTGTTACCAACTGAGGCTCTCTGTTCCCCTCCACATCAGCATATCACCTGACAACAGCTGGCATTTGTTTGACATAAAGAGAGGATTACTTGGTCAATAAATCTGCCTCTACATTTCCCATGAATTACTTATATTTAATGAAATCATTCAACTTTCTATCTGTTGTGAGATCAATGAATCACAGTTTCCTTGTTTCATCTAAGCATAATTTATAGAGGGCAGTGGTCGGGGCCTCCTGCACCCTTAACATATCCTCTGGTGTGTCCTTGGATAGAAAGCTTACACTCACAGGCTTGTTGCACATTGAATGAGGACACCGTGTCATTTTTTGCTTAGCTATGTCTCCTGAGTGCTAGGCAACATCATGAGTGAGTCTTCCTGTTGCTTCCCAAATGCAACAGAAACTCAGGATGCATATCTTTGTATAATGGTTGCCTGAAATTTTTGGGTGGATTACTTTAGACTTATATGCACCAACTGTTGGGAGCTGATGAAGTCAGTGGGGAGTTATGGCAGCTGGTCAATGCTATTCATGATGAAAGTGATGGTCTGATACTTTGTGAGTGGCACTCATTAGGTTATGGCTGCACTCAGTCTTGTGTTAGTTTTGGTTTTGCTGGATCTGACAGAATGATTGTCTTCAAACTTTTGTTGTGGAGTTTTCTCTGCAATCTCATAAACCTATGGGGACATGAATGAATGACAGTTTTTCTGTGCAAGATATATTTACAACCACCATGTCAAGTAGTAGTATATTGTACAGTATATTGTACAGTATAGAAAGAGTCTCGGAATCATACCAGCTCAGACTAGCTTCAAAGTTTGGTTTTCAAGGCAATTCTGTGCCATTAAGCTCCAAGCTTAGTACAGAGCTCATAAATTGAAGATGGAATAGAGTTAACCTCCCAGATTGAACTCGTGATTCTTCTCTATATGGGCTGGTCTGATAGGTGATTGTTTGGACATGTGTGCATTTAGAGTTCAGGTGTGTACCATGAAAAAAATCACAACTAATGAGGCGATGATTGGTGGCTTGTGATAGCATGTTCATAACACCTGATCATTCACTGTGGTTAGTCAAGTTGGCTAGTTGAACTAATCCAGTTGTTTGAATGTGACTTGGTTGTGAAAGATACAAATGTTTTTTTCTTCTTCTGGTCATTTGCAGGTCTTTTGAAGTTGGATAAGTTTTGTAATTGTTTGAAAACATGGAATTTTGACATATTTTCAAATATCTTTGTTTTGCTTGATTTATGTCTAGTGATAGGGAGGGTAGAAAGTAGAAAGGTGTGGAATGCAAGGTCACCTTCCATTGTGGATTTGTTTTACTTCAAAAGAATCATTTTGGACACTATACTGAAAAACTTGAAGTTCATGTATTGCTGATGTTATATGAAGAATAAAAAGTTTGAGACTTAAATTTTGAGAAATTTCATGGGGAAATTGAACCCCAAACTAGCTTGGCATCTGTGAGCATCCTATTGACTATAGGAGTGACTGGAAAACAAGGGAGTGAGTTTGCAAACCAACTTTGGAACCAAGTTGGAATAAATTGGCTTTCAATTAAGCAATCAGCTTGCAACTAGTGTTTACTATCGTCACTAATCTACATATGAATCAAGCTCAATTATTTATGAGACATTTGTGAAAAGAGGTTGATAATGAAGGGGATATGGAAAGGAATCTCTTGAGAAAACAACTATTAGTTAATTCCAACAAAAGAAATTTATTCCTAAAAATTTCTGGAAGAAAACTAGGAACAATTGCATTTAACATCCACTTTCATGATAGAATGCATGTGACCTAAAGAAATGCATGGCTTGAAATTAACATCAAATACTTTAAACAAAGTTTGAAGTTTTCTATTATGGAGAGGTTTAAGATGCATTTTTTCCATGGAGTCTGAAAACATTTGTGGAAACTCTTGGGATGTGCAACCTTTGCATCATTCTTTTTTAGAAGGAATTTCAAGTCTTGTACCATCACAATTCCCATCACCATAACTAGTTTGAATATAGATTCTTTTCTTGCCATTGCCAAGTTTAAACCATGCCTTCTCTTTCATGAGTTTTTCATCCAAAACACACCGTTTCAAGTTGCATTTGATGCATATTCCATCCATGTAAATAATGGTCATGGTGCACCTTCCAGCTGATCATTTGGTGGCTGGCCTTAAGGAAAAACTGGTAGGGACTTATATAGATTGCTTGCTTTTTTTGCATGTAGCTCACTCAATCTACAGAAGACTCGTAGCCTTTCCATTGATCAGCTCTTTACTCAATGGCAGCCGCAATGTGGCAACAAGCTTTATGGCTGTAAGGTTTGTTCATTACAATCATTATGGACTTCTTTCACTAATGCAATTTTCCACTTGTCTGTCTGTTTGTATATTTTTTGTCAAGCCTCATATATTTGTCACATTTGCAATAGGATTGTAGCAGGATTTGCATGTTGCTTTGCATTTCTTTGTGTTTTTTTATGAGAGAACTGAGAGTGATTCAAACCTGGTGGGGTGGAAGCTCCACAATCTGATGGGGTTGAAGCTCATCTCTAGAAGTTGGTAGGGTTGAAGCTTAGCTCCAGAAGCTGACAGGATTGAAGCTCCACAATAAGATGGGGTCAAGGCTCACTAGAAGCTGATGGGGTTGAAGTTCCACAATCTAATGGTGTTAAAGCTCAACTCCACAAGCTGGATGATCTTGTTGAAGTTCCACAATCTGAAGGTTTGAAGCTCAGCCCCACAAGCTGATCATGGGGTCGAGGCTGCACAAGCTACATCTAACAGTGATCAAGTCGCAAAAAAAAGAATATATATCTCATTCTTGGAGAGGTTTGTTCTTCTGATTGCTTCACTTAGGTGTCCACAGTGTAATTCCCAAAGTTCTAGAACTTTTGTTCTTTTAGTGTTAGGTTTTCAATAATTCCATACTGAAAGGTTTCTATAAGCAAAATAAACAGAATTGCTTGAAGAATTAATCACTATGTAGATAAAAAAACATTATTACTCACGATGAATTGAGTGAGTGGGTTTTCAACAAAAAACAATCCTTCAAAGCTTTCAACTACCAAGTTTTGCTCATAATCATGGTTACAAGAGCTTGCACCTGCAACTTTAAGGGAACATAAGAAGAAGATGATGAAACCCTACCAATGATAGAAAAACCAAAGCACCCAAAAAAGGGGAATACAAGGAACAAAATGGAAGGACACACGTCTAAGAAAACAAAGGAACCACCTAAAAGTGTGGACCACAAAGGGAACATCAAGTTCTCGAACCCTCTCTAATCACAAAAAAAATATCAAATAAGGACACAGGAGGACCTTTTGAAAGGACACTTAGCTTAGACAAACCCTCACCTATTGTAATTACATGTCTGAAAATAGAGACAATTTATGCATGTTGTAATGCCATTGACACCCTTTGTCTATAAAATGCATGCAAAATTGAAAGAGGAAGGCCTCTAATGCCTTTTGTTTCTCACATCATGTTGGCACATTGATGAAGAAACCCATTCGCTTGTTGGTGTAGACATTCGAAAACCTTCATGGCTAGAGGGAGAAACATGTCTATTGGGAACCAATCGCGATAAATACGTTCCTTCGTTTAAGCCTTAATTGTTGCATCAACCCCACAAAAAAAAGTAGCTTACAAAATCAAATCAACTCGAGTAGTGTCAGCATGACAACATTTGTCAACATGCAGACACCATTCATTAATAACACAATGTCAATTTGATGACATGAAGACTATAGAGCAAGGGGTGAAGGGACATGGGTTTGTTCTTGTGAAACATGAAATCTCGCATTTTTTGCAATGGCCGCAAAACATCCCACACAACATCATGCAAAGTCGTTCTTTCCCCACCATGAATGCAATGAAAAATATGGATCCCCATCGCGACCAAAAGCTAGTTACAAATGCAGTGCGACACCCCAAGGATTAAAGGATGGGGAAAACCCAACCTAATGTGCAATGTGATGGAGAACATTTAAAACTAGGTGGGAAAAAAAGATGATGGAACCTAGGGTGAGCATTTGCAAAGTTGAATAAACAACCCCACAAAAACCAACTAGGAAGCAAAATGATCAAAGGTGAGGGAGATGACATGGGTAAGAATATGGGCGTCATCAATTAGAGAAAGGAACAAACATGAAGGGAAAACCTCTAAAGAACAATGCAAAACATAAAAATGAACAAATGTAAAAAAAACCCCTACAAGTGGGTTGTTTTAGTGTGTGCCCATAGAAAAAAAAAATGGTAAACAAAACCTTTAAGGAAGAATGATAACTAAATAACAAAAGAACCTAAAGGCCATAAAAGGAATGAACAAAAAAGAAAAGTTGGGACAATTGGCCTTTCACTACCCAAAGTTCATGAAAGATGGCCTTATGCGAAATGATGTTGAAAACATTTGCAACATTTACTAAAGCACCACCCAATCAAAATGGGCAGCCAAAGTGGCTCAAATATCATGAACCACAACCTCATAATGTTCTTTAATCACCACCCTAAACTAATATGGTGATAAGTGAAAAACAAATGAATCACAAAATTATAAGCATAAAGCCTTACTCATTAGCCAATAGAACACCTCTCCCATTATAATTGGATGGATGGCACCATAGGGCTTGGTTAAAGTCAAAGCCAATTAACACCAAGGAACCAAGCCATAAACTTAGGGATGTGACTAGTGACCACATGGGAACACGATTAATGAACCTAAATGAAACCACTAGCTAAATCTTCAAGGTCAAAAGAGTCTTAAAGATGTTCAAAGACTATGCCAAATGGACCACCAATTGACAAATGAAACATGCACAAGAATGTTAACCTAAAAGAGTCCACAAAAAGTTCAAGATTTGATTCTAACTAAAAGTCCAACAAGGAATCTGAGCAAGGGAGTCTATGTTTGGCAAGTGCAAAGCTAGCAATTCACTAATTGTTTCTGAGGATGCCAAAATTAAGACAAGAAGGATAAGAACCTTGACAACACACACAAACTCCTCAATGCACCCCAAGGTTAAACTTCGTCCCAACCAACGTGAAGGGGGGTGTGTGCCATAGGGGCATAGTCAAAATTGGGTAAAATTGTTGACACACCCATAATTGAGGACAAAGTTGTTACTTGCGCCTCCACTTGCAAAAGGTGTTCCATTCAAAGTTATTCCCAATGAGCCTTTCAGCAACTCCTTCTGTGATGTCACATTTGCACCAACAGTTGAGATTGCTAGCTGCACCAATGATCAAAACCTCCATCACTCCAATAGCGCAACTCAACATTCTTGCAACATGGTGGCAATTATTAAATTGTAGCAAAGAAGGCTAGATAGTACCTATTGAGCATGAGAAGGGTACCTAAACTTTGTGTAGAGGCTAGGGGTCACCTTGAAGAGGTCCCAGACCTCCACTTTTTGTCTCAAACATAAAAGAATTCCTTCCATCGACTGCTCGAGGATTTCCCACATGTAGCGAAGCATTAGCATCACTCATCCTGACGCACCTGAGGCATCTGACGTTGGCACGATAGACACATCAAAATCCAACTATATCAACTTGTGTGTGCGCTTCGTCTTCATGAAGAAAAAGAGTTGCTCCACAAGAAAGTTGGCAATTGCAATCTCCTGTTATCTGATACATGCCTTCAACTCGGTTACCGTTGTGACCAACATTTCAAAAGCCTGCTTCTTTCTATCCGCCCCCTTAGCATAGTCTTCAATTTCTTGGCGTAAATCCCACTCCTTAATTCTTCGTGGTTTCCAGATTCTCTCCTGGTCCCATTTACTCGGGTACTTGTGGGAAGAGCTTGAGGTTGAAGGGTCCATCACCAAGATATTCTGACACAGCCAGTCAGCTTCTGTACCTAATTCTGCATGCGCAACACAAAAATCAAATCTCCGTATGACTGAGGATGGTGATATTTACATAGATTCGAAGATTAAGGAAGCTTGAAACGAGTTGTTCACACAATGAGGATTGGCACTCACCTCGTTCTGCGATGTCCGTGTCCTGGGGTTGTCTTCAATTGCCCAGGACTGCACTCTCTTCCTCGAGTCGAATTTGCCTCCAGAGGACTATGTTCTTCTGTTTGTGTAATCGAATTTTCTCGTCCCAAAGACGGTCTTCCTCGTCTCGAAGACGATTTTCGTCCCGCCGAAGATGATTTTTCTTGTCCCAAAGACGATTTTTCTCGTCGCAAAGTAGCTGTTTCTCGTCACGGAGTCGATTTACTTGGATATGCCCGCCAAATCTGGCGATCTGTTCTTCAACTACGGCGAACTGCCCTTCCACTACATGCACCTGCTCAACCACCGCCGCAATTTGCCCTTTCACTACCTCCATCTCCTCTAGAACTGTCGCGATTTTCCGTTCCACCACCGCGATCTCCTCCACCACTGCCCCGATCTTAACCTCAGCAGCACCCATCTTTAGGTAATGCATAGAAAAAAATGATATCCCAGAAGAAGAAGAAGAAGAAGAAGCAAGAAAAAGATTTTGGGTAATGCAGTCAAGAAGAAAAGATGCGAGACCGAGAGAGCGAGTACAGTGTGTGCCCTGCAGACCCTAAACCCTAAACCCTAAACCTAAAAAGAGTATGAGAAACCTTCTTGTTTTCTAGAGCGTGAATGAGCTTCGCGGGGTTTGCGATTTGCGATTTTGCCTGTTGTGTCACAAGAAGGAGAGGGCGTAGCTTGGATGATGATAATATCTTACAAGAGGGAGGAGCTTCTAGCACTGCAAGAAACAGGGAAGAAGGAAAATTCTAAACCTTAAAAGAGTATGAGAAACCTTCTTGTTGTCTAGAGCGAGAAACGGCATAGCGGAATTTGTGAATTTTTTTTTGGGGTTGCATGTGGAGCCTTGAGAAAGAGCTAGCTTTGATGATGAGAAGATCTTACAAGAGGGAGGAGCTTCTAGCACTGCAAGAAACAGGGAAGAAGGCTGTCACAGAACAACAACAAGAACCATGGGTTGGGAAGATTCTGGCTGCCTTGGAGTTTTTCGCTGACGATTTTTATGAAATGGAGAAGAACAATAATGGACAAGTAAAGTCTCGCCATCGCAATGCTGATAGACGACAACGAGGTGCAAGAGGAGTACCCAAGTCTTGGGATCGTGGATTGGATCATCAAGCTTACGAGGTGGGTCAGGAGCAGGGCGTCACTTCTACTGATGCTGGCTGGTCTCACGACAACAACAAAGGAGGAGGAGCAGTAGCAGTTGTGGAGCGGGCTGAGGTTCATGATGAGGAGGAAGAGGAAGAGGAGGAAGATAGCGAAGAGGATGTTGATAGTTTCCAACCCCGTGCTTTCGCTGTGGAAGGCGAGCCGGACTTTGCATCTGGACCTCCGCAAGATGGGTGGGAGTATCTGCGTCGCGTCAGGCAAGTGTGGGAAGCATTCATGATTGTCGCTGCAAGATGGGTGTGTGTCGTCGCTTTGGATTCAGAAACTCGGAGCTCCGAGAGGGTTTTTAGGGTTTGATGCTTTAGGGTTTGTAAGTGGTTTTGTTCACCATTGTCTTTAAGGTTCTGATTTCCCAGGCTTCAAGGCTCAAACTGTGTGCAACCTTTTCAGAGGAGCCCACTTGACAAGCTCTTCTACTCACAAGCATGGGGATGGGACATGAATTCCCAAGTTTGAGCTTTGCAAGTTCTTGTCTCAAGCATGGGGTTGGACATACATTCCCAAGTTTGAGCTTTGCAAGCTCTTCTCCTTACAAGAATGGGGATAGATGTGCATTCTCTCTGAACTCCTCTGTATGACAAAGTCTTCCATTTGTTGCTTCTTTTTCTGGAACAGGAGCTATTTTCCAGTGTTGGGTCTACTGTTATTTGTAGAGTTCCTGTTATCTGTTCTCAGGGTTTCTTGGGATTTGCTTCTCTACTCCTGAAGCAGTGATCTTCAGAATTTTGTAAATCCAAAAATTGTGGTTAGAATATAATGTATTGACAAGCCCCACTTTTTTGGTTCTCTGGAACAGATGGGAAGCAGCTCAATGTCCAAAAGTGAAGGTGGCAAAAATAGATCCCCAGAAACTCATGGTCGAACAGACCCCATACATGCCCTCCATCCCCTCAGTGCAGCCATGTGCTTCACATTTACTACCATCTAAGGAGTGGGAGACAGAGTTTTTGGTAGACTTTTCAAATCTTCGAACAGTAAGTCTCGGATCTCAAGTCTCTTTTTTGTCTTCTTGTGCAGAGCATGCAGTCCTGTCTATCTGGTATCATTTTTGCCAGCATCTCATGAATCCTCAAAAGCTTGTACAAGTCTTTGCAAAATTTTGGGTAACTTGCACATGCCCTTCTTTGTCTCCTTTCTTCCATGAGATCTGCTCTTGATCATGCTCTCTGATCAATGTTTTTCTTGGGGTTTTCGTGTCCCAGGCCTTTTCGTGTGTTGTCAGCCCACAGAAAGGAAACTATGTGGGGCCTCTTCCCTCTATCCATAACGAAGCTGCATGGGAGGTCTTCTGTTTTGGTAGAGTTACTACCTTGCCTGACGAAGATTCCATAGCATCTACAGGGAATGAATCTGAAGATCATAGTAATTCTGAAATGGGCTTTGAGGAACACATTGTGGAGACAGAAGGAATAGCAGAGGATTTTCCAGTAGACTTCGGTGATATGCAGGCTAGCACTAATGGATCTGGATCAACAACAACAACTATTGGTGGTGTGCTGAAACTAGTTGATGAGGAGTTGGGCAGCAAGATGGAAATCTCAGGATATGAGGGCACAGTTGACCTACAAGCTGAAATCTCAGGATATCCTAAGAATACAATTCAGACCTCTCAAGATGTTGTTGATGGGTTGAAAATAGGAGGTATGTTGGGAGCATCTAAGGATCCAAAACCACCACTGCTTGGAATATTGGTGAGATTGGATGCAGTGTCTCGAGCAGCACTGTTGCGCTTCCACATTGCATGGCTGGAGCGAGTTGATGGGTTGCCTTATGAGCGCACGTTGTGGTTATTTGCTTTGTCAGTTGTCATTGACAAGCCCTTAGATGCACACACCAGTGCAGCATTCCGGGCCTTGTTAAGAAGGTGCGAGTCGTAAAAGTGTGGAAAATTCTCTGAAATTCCTTCTAGACATGTGTTGTTGCACTGGAAATACCTTTGCATGGAAAAAATAGTTGTCCATTGTCTTGTGGAGTTTCCTCTCCTAACACAATTCTGTTTCAGGTGTGCTATCCTGCGGGCAACAAAGATGTCGGCAGATGATGAAGAGCTTCACAGGCTGAATCTGCTGATCACCATAGCCGGGCACTACTTTGGGCAATCTGAAGATCTATTGGGCTGAAACTCTTGCAGTTCCAAGATTTGTTCAATGTCATTCTCCACCTCCTGATGCCACAAATTTTTGGTGCAATATTCATATTTTCAGGCACTTGTGGGAAGCTTAGGATGGGTTCAAATGAATGCTCATGGCAGGTACAGCAAATTGGGTCACAGTGATAATCTATTGGCTCTGCTGCTTTAGCTGCAGTTTAGATTCCAGAGTATGGGTACTGTCCAAGAAGAAATTGCAGCAATACAAACAGAACCTGTCAGAAACTTTTCAGCTATCTCGTGGAACCAAGTGTCCCTAGGGCCAAGTGCCAACGTTTCTTGTTTTCATCCACCCAGTGCAGAATATGGGCAGCCAGAAATGTCTTCCCAGCAGCAGCAGCAGCCCAGATAAAATCAGACAAAGGATGATAGTTGTTGAGTGCTGAAGGCTTTAATTACAACAGTTCTTCATTGCCATGGTTTGATTCTGTACAGGGGAATTCTGCAACGAACACAGTAATTGTTGCGTCCAAAGGGGAGAAACTATGACAGCAGTCTTTAGCAAACCATGATGGGTGGTGTTCAATACCATTGTGTGCTTGCTGCATCAACAGATAACAGAAATAGAGACAGCTGAAGTGGTACAAGTTTGGAGTGCAAACTTAATTATGTGCTCTTGATTTCACATTTTGGAGTGTGGTGCTAGAGCAGCTTCCTGCACTCCTGGAGGAAAATGAGATTTGGAGAATACATATCAAACCCAGCATGCTGTTGCCATTGGTTCCTTGTGCACCCAGGCTTGAGAGCGACCTTGCCCATCTAAGGAATTCTGAATCGTTGCCATTTTTGTTTCTCCACAATTGGTAAGTTCTATACCTAACTGGCTTCATCGGAACCACTGGGTGTTATCAATTTCTCAAATGATAACAGAAATAGCATAAGATGAAGCATTTGCAGAACCAGATCTCTGATTTTGCTTCCAGTGTTGCACACATGCCTTAATGGCCGGCTGTGGGAATTACAATTTTGTTGCAAATTGAACAATGCTAGTTTGGAATTTCAAAGCAGCTCCTTGAATACTTGCTGAAAAATGAAGGTAATGAAAACCATACCGAAGTAGATTAAGAAAGGACTACATACTAATTGATTAAGTAACCCCATATTTTCTCACGCCAGAATAAACTAGGGCTCTTTGTTGCTACACTTTACTACCGAGTGACAAATAGCTGATCAATTGATGAAAAAATGAATTGATTTTGTGAAAATTAAGTTCCATTTTGATGAAAGTCTTGAATGACATTGCATGCAAACTGAATTGAATTGAGTTCAAAATTCAAAATTGAATTGAATTCAAATTTCTAAATTGATTTCACTTTCAACTAAATTTAACTCAACAATTTATGGAATGCAGAGTTGTTCTACCTAAATTAGGTTCAATGACTCGTTGTCATTAGGATTATGAAATAGAGCAATCCTATTGGATGAGAGCTGTAAATTGTTGGACCCATGGCCTTTGGATGATGGTCGAAGACCCAAAAAGTGGCAAATCGAAGTTAATTAAACCTACATGGCACCATTTTGGAAGGAAAATCAATTGGTTTGGACCCTAAAAAGGAGAGCTCAAAGGAGAGCTCGTGATTTGGAGAACCAAGATGCAAGCTAGGGCCCAACTCAAGGATTCAATTGGCTTCAAATGACTCCAAATTGGTTCCTAGGAATTTGGACCCTACAACCCCATCTAAAGTGGGCCTAAGGTAGCGTGCCGGCTATCTAAGGAGACAAAGTCACCCAAGGGCAGTTATCCCAAGACTAATTTTGCATCTTTGGATGCTTGTTTAACCTCTCAACTTGTTCAAGGGTGTCCCCCACTCTAAGGTAATAATACCCTAGTACCTTGGCCAATTTGACACCAATTATATTTTTTTAGAAATTGTTGAAATTTCCAAAAATTATTTTTTCCATATCAAAAAATTATTGTGAAGGATGATATTGAATATTTTGGAATATTTCATTTGTTGAAATGAATTTTTCAAAATTAATTAATTAGTCGACGGCCATGTGTTGAAATGGCCAAGGTACCACGGTATGCAAAGCAATGCCTACGTCATTAGCATAATTAAGATCAAGTTTTTTAGTTCACCAGATATTACAAAAGATTTTTTTTTCCCCAAATCTCCAAATTTTTATGATAAGTTCTAGTAAACAGCCAAGAATGTAGAAAGATTCTATTATTTTTCTACTTTCATATCTAGTATGTAGCCAAATTTGGCTAAACTATTTTTGGATGATCACCACCTTGGCTATATCACAAAATCCTTTAAATTCAAATTAAATTAATTAAAATTTATTTTTAAAAATTAAAAATTAAATTTATATAAAATAAAAAAAAAAACTGCTGACCTCCTCCATTGGCTGGCACAAGGCTTGGAGGAAAAAACAAAAAACCTTTTAAAACAATTATATAACCCTAAACCCTAAAAATATATATAAAGATACATAGATATGGCTGAAACACAACCACAGCAACTTGCAACTTGTTGTATTGAGAGAGTAGTTGGGACTTGGGACCCACTTCAATGCCCATGCTTTTGTGCAAACTACCTAAGCTAAGTTTAGTCCAGGAAAAAGGGGGATTTTGTAGTATTGCCTAAGCAACAGAGAAATGCCCTCACTCAAAACCCTGATGATCTTCACAATTCAATTTTTCTCTCAAACTTGCAGCAATAACAACACTTTGGGGTTGTGTTTTGCAGCACAGTTTGGGTTTTGTTATTATTCCTACTCCGAAACCGCTGTGCAAATTATCACAAAAACCCATTCTTTTTTCTAGGTGTTTCACAGAAGTGAGTTTTTGACTAGTTTGTGTTGTTGGGTTGTTTGCATACTAAGTGGTAGTAGTAGTAGTAGTACTTTGTGTTGTTGGGTTGTTTGCATACTAAGTGGTCGTAGAAGTAGTAGTAGTTTGTGTTGTTGGGTTGTTTGCATACTAAGAGGTAGTAGTAGTAGTAGTAGTAGTAGTAGTCCTGGACCAGAAGACAGTGTGTGGGAGAGAAAGAGAAGATTGGGTCTGCAACATGAATTACAGGAAGGGGCAAATGGCTCAGGGATACCCAGTGCCTGGGCAAGCGGTACAAGGAGGCGATGTGGCAACCGCAGGAGGAGGAGGACAACAACAACAACAACCGTATGTGCAACCGCCCCAGTTTGTGAGACCTGATGGATTCCAAGGATACAACAACTACCCAGCCAGTTACAACTACTGTCCTCAACATTCAGACGAGAGGAGGAGGAAGAACAGTTTCGCCAACGCACTTGCCGCTCTCTTTGTCTGTTGCTGGTGTATCACTTGGCCTTGCCATGGGCCTTGCTGCTGTGGATTCTAAAGAGTTAGCAGCTAGCTGCTTCCCTGCCGGCCGCACTCAGCTCATGGAATTTGTATCTAGTATTTTGTGGTGTTTTTCGAGTTCAATCTTGGCTCCAACTTGTGCCTCTTGGAAGACAAGAATTTATTGTTGTGTTTGGGAACTTGGTGTTGAATTTTTGGAATCATATGAAATATTGGTTCCCTAAGAACTTTGCTTGAATAATTGTGATTGAAGTAAAGGGTGTTGCAAGCTCTAGCTCGAGGAGAGATGTGATTAGGGCTAATTAGGACAAAACATATTTGGGTGTCAAATTTTGATGTCACATGAGGACAAAATATGTTCAATGTCACACAATTTGCAATTATAAGATTTGGGTGTTGAATTTTGATGTCACATTGTTTACAATTATAAATTAGGCTTTTAGTGAAAGCAAATGGAGTTGAAAAATGTTTGTTTTTTTGTTTTTGTTTTGGATCACTTACTCAAGCAAAACACCAAAGCACAAATGCATCTCTTCCATCAAGATTACACAAAAGGTGCTCTAGTTCCAAGCTTGTCTACCTAGTGCCTTACAAACCACCACCATTAGATGTATGATTCCTTTAGTTCTTGACTAGCATACCCTAGTACCTAGGTACCTTTGGCAACACTCTTGCAAAAGTGCCAAATAATTTATTTATTTAAAAATTTGAACTTTAGCAAATGAGTTTTTAATTTTTGAACTTTTCAACATGTAAGGAATATAGTTATTAAATGTTCAAGAGCTATCACAACTCTCTTGTTGTACTTGTGATCAATCGGGTTCACAATTAATGCATTTGCCTACATAGCCCAAGGTTTGATTTGGGTCGCCTTCGAATCTGAATTTTTTGGACTTTTCGACATAAAAGGTTGATGATTTTGGAAATTTTCAGAAAAATAAGCCCATATTTTAATATTCGTTTGTAAATATTTGCATTCAAATCCATCCAAATGGGCAAATTGACCTCCACCTCTTGTCAACCCCATTTCCACTTTTGATATCTTACATGCCAATGGTAGTTGAACAATGATTTCTAGTTTGTTTTTTTGTGCTGGAGATTTGAAACTTAGCATTGCCCACCAATTCTAGGTTCCAAAAGAATGGAACCTACAAATATTGGTTATGACTATAGTCACTTTTGTTGAATGTGTGTTTTCGGGTGTAGCAAGAATTGAGATGACATTTACATTCATGGTGTAATGATGGAGTTGTTTTCTCCAAACCAAGGATGTTTCAAAAACCCCCATTGGACCCATATTATGAAAATATCATCACTTTTTAAAAACTCATCATACCCATCACCATCTTGATTAGTTATGGGTTCAATTTAGGTTTTGGGTTTGAAGTCATTGTTTTCCATTTGAAATTTCAACATCATCTTTGAAATTTTCTTTCTTTCAATCCTAGAGTTCAATTTAGGTGTAGGGTTTGAGGTCATCATTTTCCCTTTGAACTTTCAACATCACCTTTGAAATTTTCTTTCTTCCAACCCTAGAATTCAATTTAGGTTTAGGGTTTAAAATCATTGTCTTCCCTTTGAACTTTCAACATCACCTTTGAATTTATTTTTCTTCCAACCTTAGAATTCAATTTGGGTGTAGGGTTTGAGGTCATGATCTTCCCTTTGAACTTTCAGCATTTCTTTCTTCCAACCTTAAAGTTAAATTTTTTCCTTTATGCCCCATACACTTTTTACTTTCTTTTCCTTCCACTTTTTTTTTTTTTCCCCCTATTTCCTTAGTTTGCACTCAAGTTTATTTTTGTTGGTTTTGTTAAGGATTTTTGGACAAAGGTTCAAAAATTATTGTTTTTCATTATAAAATATTGCTAATGCTTGCCACAATCTTTCAATGAAAGCGTTTTAGGTACGTTATTTGCTTTTGAAATATCATATATGCACTTTTTAATTGTTATAATTATGTAATATTCAAATATTTGTTGTGACATTTCATAAAAAGTTTTGTTACTTGTGAAAACAATTGTATGAAAACTTAGAGATTATTGATTGTTATTCTAACATTTTTGTGAAAGTTTGTTTCCTATGAACTTTGGTAGTACATTGTTCAAATTATCATCTTTATGCTTGTTATTATTTGTTGCAATTTTTAAACAATAATCTCAAAGGTTCTTGCTTATCATCTTCTCTTTTTTTTAATTACATTTCACAATTTTTAATGAAGGTTTTGGATATACATTTCACTTTTATTATGAGGGAAAGTGTTTAGTTTTCAATTTCCAATCACTAGCTCTTTATTAATTGTTCATTGTGGTGATTGTTTGTTAAATTTGTGCTTTTGTGTAGCTAATAGTAAAATGGACTCAATAAATACCATTTACCTTTTCACTAGCTTGATTTTAATATTTAACAATGAATTTTTTAAAAATGTAAATCAAATTCAAGGTACTATCGGATCACAAGAGGGAGGTAGCCAATCTTGATGTTTTAGGGTTTAGGGTTTAGAATTTTTTAGGGTTTAGAGATGTTTTTCGGATGCTTCTCACTCCAAAGCTATAGACAAATCAAGAAATATGGTATTTTGTTCATCGTCCTTATTGGTTAAATTGGAGTTTTTCTATTGTGTATGATGACACAATGATTCATTCTTGTAAGACACAAGTCGTGGGATATGTCATGAATGTATTTTAATAGTGTTTTTTTTAATTCCTTTAATTCAAGCTTCACTTTGAAAGAGGTAAGAATAATGTTAAAGGAGATGGAGGTTTATCAATTTAATAATACCACTTTTCTTTTTACTCTCCCAATTTTATTTCCTTCATATGTTTTCATATGGTTTCAAATAGTTCATCATTATTTATGTCCATCTTATGCACATGGGATTCTTTCTACTACATGGCACTCATCAGTGAAAAACCTTACATTTTTCAAAGAATTTGTTTCCTAGATTTCATTTTAAAAAAAGTATTTTATGATGAAATCAACAAAATCCATGTCAATCATTATATATATATAATTAATTAATTAAAATTCTTTTCATATTATTAAAATTTTAATGAAAAAATAGAAAATTTTAAATTCCGACACATTGTTTTCATCAATTTCACATTAACTAAAAGAATATCCACATCTTTTCTCCATTTTTCTTGATTATTCAGAAAAATTCAGAAACAAGAACTCCAATTTTAGTTTTATTTTTATTTAGAATAATAGAACTCGGGAGTCACTTAATTTCAAAACCCTCCAAAATGTGATGTTTCATAGAAAACCCTTGCCAGTTTTCAAACGGTTCTCAAATTTTCTGGAAATAATATAGATGGTGTCGCAGTTGCCAAGGAAAATGCAATATTTGATTTATAGCCAAATTTGGCTAAATCCTCCTAGGGAGCTTTCCCACTTTCATTACATCTTGCTATGGACAATTGCCACTTTGAGTGTATCTCAAAATTCATCAAAAAAAACACACACACACACACTAGAGGGCAGCCTTTGTTTTGTTGGTGAAATTTCACCCCCAAAATGAAATAAAAAATCAAAGATTTCAAAAGAGAAGTGATTTTTTAGGGTTTCAAAGTTTCATTCACTAGAAGTGAGAAAAATTAGTAAAAATCACCATATTATTATATTTGGTTTCCAATTGTTAGCAAAAATTAATAAATAGGGTTTATTCAAGTTTTGTGCTTCATATATAGTTTATAACTAGATTTGGCTAAATCCCTCTAGGGATGTTGCCAATTTCACTATCTCTTCTTATGGATATACAAGTCAATGTAGCAATTTTGTGACAAAAAATTCTGCATTAAAAATTTCCTGAAAAAAATATCAATCGATGTTAGTGCTTTTATTTTTGGTAAATTTGACACATTTTTTTGACATAATTAGATATATATTCAAAGGACTTTTGTGCAAAATTTGCCCTAATTCACCAGCTTTCAAAAAAAATTTAAAATTGCCAAAATTTTACTACAGGTCAGCTCGAGGAAGTAGGCAACATGTTAAAGGCTTCTTAAACGTTTCTACGTTCATATATGGTCTATAGCCAAATTTGACTAAATTTTCTTGTGAATGATTGCCACTTTGGCTACAACATAAAAATTCCTGAATAAAATCACTGATATCAGTGGCTGGTCTGGTCGCATGTTTTTTTTTTAAATTTATTTTTAAAAAATTTTAAATTTTAAATTTTAATAAATTACTTTTTTTTTTTTTTCTTTTTTTTTTGGGTGATGTAACCCACCCATCACCTACCTACCAAGCGCTGCGACGCAAGTAAAGTCCAACAGTCCATTGACGCAGGCAGGCAGGGAGGTAGGCAGGTAGGTAGGTAGGTACATACCCTCCCCAACGGCTATAATCCACAAAATTTGAAAATTCCCGGATTCGTCGATCACCGTACGATGCACATCGATGGACGGCCCTGGCGCCTGTTCCTTTTGTCGCCTGTTTCTGTTGCGAGCTTAGTCTTCGTCGCGCTCGTCGTCGTCGTCCTTCTCCTCTGCGTGTTTCGGATTCCCATTCTCGTGGTCGCTGGCTGGAAAGATTGTTCTTTTGCCTCAAAGCGATGGCCTTTCTAATACCCCACTAGTCAGTCGCTACTGTTTTTTGCCATTGCGATTGACGGGAACGTGAATGGCCTATTGAGCGCCGAGAACGGGAAGTTTTGTGTGTGTTTGTTTGTCTATCGAGGGTTTGTTTGTTTGTTCCCTTTTCGGGTTTGGATTTGGTGAGGCCTAGTATGGCAACGCTCAGTGCGCGCAAGGCCGGTTGGGGACGGGGGACGCCGCAACAGCAACCACAACAGCATCTGCAGAAAGAGAATAGTAATGGGCAGGAGACGACGCCGGTAGAGAAGAAGAGAAAAGTGACCGCCAAGGAGTTAGGGTCGTCGACGGGTGTGAAGCTGAGAACGCAGCAGAGACGAGCTTTTGCATCCATGCTCAACGTACGTCTGGTGGAGTCTAGTAGTAGTAGTCCTGCTGGGAAAGCTTTACTGCAAGGAGACGCTCTTGCGGCAGGAGGAGGAGATGCCGCCTCCACGTTGGCGTCGGATGTTGAAGCCCTACTGGGGATGAAGATGGTGGGGAAGACAAAGTTCGATTTCAAGGTGCGTTTTTTTTTTTTTGGTCCTCGAGAGATTTATACTTCAGACCAGAATCATCAACATCTCTGTACGTTTTAGTAGATGCTGGCATTTCGATGGATGCCCTGCCCTGAGCTGAGATCCTGATTAGGGTTGCTTGGGGTTTTGAGAATCATAGGAGAATCATAAGAAAATCATAGGATAATCAACGAGGGTTGTGTAGAGAGAGGAAGAAAGCATGGAGTACACCGCTTGATCAAATGGAAAACAGATAGTAAATGAGAAAATCCATCGGGGATGGGTGTTGGGTAGCAGGGCAAGTGTGAACAGATGATGGACTATATCAAGAAGCTCCGAGCTTGCATTCGTGCATTCCAAGAGCTTGACGCCACACACACCTGTGAGAAGGAGGATCTAATGAAGCAGCTGGAGGATGTGAAACAGAGTCGTGCTGAAACTGGTGTCTTGTCTTACCTCGCTCTAAAAACCATTTTTTCCATTTCTGCAAGTATTGTGTTATACTGCACAGAGGCATCATGTCACAAAAAAAATTCTGTTCACAAAAAAATCATGATCAGAGAGAACCTTGCATTGATTGAAGATGGATTTTAGTGTCAATGATCAAGGGCAAAGATTCGTTGATCTGAAAACTAGATATAAACAAACCAGCTTCCTCCACCCACCCCATTTGAGGCATCCCACTGTGAAGGAGTCACCTATGGAAATGGGTTGTTGTATGACTGATTTTGCAGAGGAAGAAATGAGAAGCAAGCAAGATGTCCTGGAATCTGGGCTTGTGGAGTTGAAGTCCTTATGTGCTGGTCTTGAAGAACGGCTGAAAGATACAGAGGCACAGAAAGAGGTATTATATTTCACTGATATGAGTTAGGTGTCCTTTTTAGTAATTCCTACAGATTGTGGTAGAGTGTTCCATTTTTGGTCTTTGGATTCATCTGTTGGAGGATTGCCTTTGTTGCAGGCACTTCTGCTGGCACGTGAGAAAGATGCAGAGGCACTTCGAGCTGGTGAGAAAGATCAAGTTAATCTCCAACATAGCATTGAAACACTTCAGGCTGAACTTGTCACATCAGCACAGCAAGTAGGTTTATTACAAGATGTCAACAAAAGGTTGCAAGAGTACAACACCTCACTACAGCAGTACAATACTAAACTGCAGAGTGAAGCCAGTAGTGCTGCTGAAGTGATTTCCCGCACTCAGAAGGAGAAGGTAGCAATTATGGAGAATCTGAGCACCCTACGTGGGCATTCAACTGCTCTCTCTTCCCAACTTGACACAGCCAAGGCAAGCTTACAAGAAAAGCTTGTGCAGAATAAATTGTTGATGGATGATGCAGATCGTTTGAGAGTGGAGCTTCAGCGCATTTCAGATGATCGAGATCAGCGAGCAACACAGGTGCTTTATTTTCCTTCAGCCTATTCATCTGCACGTGCATGCTGTAGGAATCTAGAAGACCAAGAGTCACAATGAAGCATAGTGAATTCAAATTGGTTTTATGATTGAGATGTGTAGGTGCAAGCCCTCTCAGCAGAGAATACGATGTACAAGGAGTGGAGTGGCAAGTCTATGGCAGAAGTGGAGCTCCTAGGCAAGAAGGCTGTTGTGCTGGAGGTATTTGTTCGTCAAAACTTTCCCTTCCTGGTTTCTTCTGCAGGACTGTTCTTGAGTAACCTGGTTTTCTTCACATGTGACTGCCTGCCTGACTGCCATGCCTATTGATGATTTGCGGTGTACAATCACCTTAATGAAAGGTGACAGAGGAGTCTGATACATTATGTGGAGGACATTTCAGGAGAGCTATTCATCAGCAAATGAACATATCGCTGTCCTGCGCCAGCAGCTTGACAGTGCTCAGCAAAGTCTGCAGGTTATTTTCAATCAGAGCCCCTCCAATTTGGCACATAGCCTTCTTGCAATCTGTATAACTGACTCTGTTCTAGAAAGAAAGATGCATGACTAGGCCAGAGAGATAAATTGCAGTTGCTATTGGGGTGGTGTGCAGTTTGCAAGAGCCCAGTTGTCACAGCAGAAAGTTGAAGGTGCTGAGCATCAAGCCCAATATGCTCAACTCCAGGAGCGCCTGGTGAAAGCAGAACAAAAAGTCCAGGAGGGTGAGCTTCTTCGTCGCAAACTACATAACACAATCCTGGTATATTTTCCTTACTTCCAGTACCTGGATCTTGATTTATCTTGGTACCAAACTTGTGCACTTTGTTCTTCACCTTATGCCAGCCTCTGAAACTGGGACCTCATAAAAAAAATTTGGAAATGATTGCAGGAACTGAAAGGAAATATTCGAGTATTCTGTAGAGTGCGACCTCTACTGCCAAATGATGAGGAGAAAGAGTCAATGTCAGTTGTGCAATATCCAACTTCCACTGAGCTACAGGGTGATGGCATTGAGCTCCTTCAGACAACAGGTAAAGGAAACACTGTTACAACAGAAGAACATGGTTCAATCCAGCAGAGAAATCTGAACCATATTTTCAGCACATAAAATGGCTTCTGACCTGTTTGAATTTGATTGACTCCATTGGGTCCTGTTGTCTTCAGGTGGACCAAGACACTTCTTTTCATTTGACAAAGTGTTTGGACCAGAGGTGAAGCAAGAACATGTCTTTGTAGAAATCTCACAACTTGTCCAGAGTGCTCTTGATGGCTACAAGGTTTGTCTCTTTTCTTTCTCTTTGGTGATTATGAATCATCAACACATAGCATTAGCTACTGTTGGATATTTTCTCCTGCTGATGAATTGGCCTTCCTATTTCTATTGCAGGTCTGTATGTTTGCATATGGGCAAACAGGTTCTGGGAAGACTCATACAATGCTTGGCAATCCAGAGGTTCCTGGAGAGGGAGGTGTGATTCCTCGATCACTGGAGCAAGTTTTTCAGTCAAGCCAGGCTCTCTCTGCTCAGGGCTGGAGCTTTCGAATGCAGGTGTGCGCTGATATGTACATGTGGTTCTCCTGCAGGAATAGTGTGCACAGAATAAAACACACTGGCTTATTTTGAGCTGATTCTTGCAGAAACTGCAATAGGCTAGTGAACTTGCATCAGATTCAACAGGTTCAATGACCCCATCCAAAATGTGTGTCAGGCATCCATGCTGGAGATTTACAATGAGACCATCCGCGATTTGTTGGCAAAAGCACCAGTGAACACAGAGAGCTCAAAACAATATGTGGTGAAGCATGATCAGAATGGAAACACTAGTGTATCTGACCTTACACTTGTTGATGTTACCCAATGGAAGGAGGTGTCAAATCTGCTTCATCAAGCATCCCAAAGCAGGTTAATGCACTAAACCTAGACAGCTTGAATGTCCGACTTGCCAGAATAGTGATGAAAAAAGCAAATCATTTGGACAGATTAGTGCAGAACATAACCCAGCCACAACTTCCCTCTCTGTTACAACTTGCATTTCAATAGAGGGCTCTTAGGCACATGGATCCTGTTGTTCCTGAAGTCAGATATATTTTGCTCTGCAGATCTGTTGGCAAGACAGCTATGAATGAGCAATCTTCACGAAGCCACTGTGTGTTCACTCTAAGGATCTCTGGTGTTAATGAGGTACTAATCTTTGGCTAATATATGATGGAACAAGGCTAGGAATAGTCAATTGTTGAATTCTGTCAAGTCGATCTCACTAGAGCAGTGATAGCACAGGATACTAACTAGGATATGAGTTATATGTTGCAGAGTACTGAGCAACAGGTTCATGGGGTACTGAATCTCATTGATCTAGCTGGAAGTGAGCGTCTTTCTAGAAGTGGTGCCACTGGGGACCGTCTCAAAGAAACCCAGGTTGGTAATTTTCTTTTTTGGTCTGAACCTCTTACTCCTGTGGTTCTTCTGCATTCTTGTGATGACTCAACTAGAAAATCTCTAACAGAAGAGTGTGTGGCAGGCAATCAACAAAAGCTTGTCTAGTCTGGGAGACGTGATCATGGCCATTGCCAATAAGGAGCCCCATGTGCCCTACCGCAACTCCAAGCTCACATATCTTCTCCAAGTAAGAAACAAACTTGTTTTCAGTAAAGGTGGATGGTTTAGGATGTTGGTTCCTTGGAAGACTTAAACTATAAATTGCAAAATGATTCTAGACCCAACTAGTCTTAATTGTGGTTGCTGATGTCTGCAGCCATGCCTTGGAGGCGAATCAAAGACTCTGATGTTTGTCAACATTTCACCAGACTCCAAGTCCTTCAATGAGTCTCTATGTTCCTTAAGGTTTGCAGCTAAGGTGAATGCATGTGAAATTGGGATCCCTCGCCGTCAGACAGCTCAGGGGCCCCGCATTTCTGAATTGTATTCTCTTCCACCCAGCTGAAAATCCCCCCTCCCCTCCTCTTTTGTTGCTTTTTAGGATATTCAAAAGGAGGTAGGCAATTGTGATAGAGACTTGAGTGAACTTTGAGGGTTCACACAAGGGTGTACAAAGCAAATAGGTGCTCAACATTCACTTCTGTCATTGCAAAACAAAGTTAAACTCTAAGTTGCAAAGATTTCTAATCCTACATGCTGGAGGCTATTTCTGCAGCTTGAGCTTCTCAAGTCCAACAAGTGGAGACATGTAACTTACAATCATACCATGGGTTGGGTAATTTCTCTTCTGTTGATTTGAATGATTTAAAATTCTCAATCTGTTACGTTGCCCACAAATTACAAAACCACAATCAGCAGTCCCTTCCACAGTTCTCAGGATTGACATTCTGCATCTAAATTACTAATGGGACCCTGTACATTACACACTACTGTCAAAATTCTAGAATATTCAAATAGGGGCAGTTGGACCCATTTTTTAAATTATTTTATCCAGCAAAAAAGAAGTGCTGTTATCAGTGGGCAGCTGAAATTCTTTGAGAACTTTGTTAAATTCTAACAAAGCTAGACAAATGTTTTGGAGGGCTTGGTGAAATCATCTGCAATGAAGGCCATATATCTCAAGAGAGCTGTCAAAAGGGTGCCAATTAAAAAGTTCAGAACTCTCTGTGAGCATCAAGTTCAGTAGTAATAGTCTCTATTAGAGCATCTCCATTAGCCTTTTTTCGTCACTGGTGAAATATCCCCAGAAAGTGTATGAAGACTCAAAATTTTTGAAAAAATAAAATAAAATTTTGATTTCAGAAGTTTTCAGTTGAAAGAAAAAAGTAAAAACCGCAAGATTTTTATATATGCTTTTCATTGTGTAGCCAAAAATACACCTAGAAGGATGACCAAAGATTTGTACTTTATTTCCAGTTTACGCCACTTTTTCTACATCTTCCAAGGAATGATCACCATTTTAACTACAAACAGGAATTCCTAGAAAACATACACTGATCTCCATCACAGTGGTAAAATGGCATGCATGTATAGTTATTGCCATCGTTTGAATGCTCTGTTGTAAACTGTTGCAGAATCTGTTCTCTGATGGAATGAGTCATGACTTCAAGGTCAATGAATTTTGTCGGCCTTGCCGACCATGGAAAGGATATTGTGTTTAGATTCATTATAGAGTATAGTAGGTTAAGGGATTTTGGCCCCTAGGTAGCAGGTCTATTTTTTATATGAGGATTTTTGAAAGATGATATTTTGGCTTGTGTTGAAACTTGAGATTAGTCAGAGTTATAATATCTTGAAGGATTTTAGTTTCTTTCAGAGGATTTTTTAAAGATTATTATTTTTGCATGATGACACATTTGAGTTTCCATAATTCTTCTTTTGTCTGAAGATACTTTTTAATGTAAATAGCAAGGCCACAGTTTGACACACCCCTTGTTATGATAGTGACAGAAGTAGCTCTTCACTTAATGGCTCTACCTGCAGTTGTGGTGTATGGCATGTGTTCAACTAAATTATCGATGATAAAGTTGGAAAGGATTGCTATATAAAAAGGATCCCTGAAGCACCACCACAGCACCACAGCAGCTCACCTTCATGTTAAGTGGGTGTCAGAAAATTTGTGAGAAGTTTTCAGAAAGCTTTTGGGAAGAAAGGCAGGTGCAAAATAAGTCACGGTCACAACTTGGCATGTGTGCAACATATGGTGCAAGAGAAACCTTCTATTCATTACCTACTTAGGGCTAAATTCCAAGGACAGTCTCCAGTGGGCAAAAATCTTCAGAGAAATAATACACACAGCTTTATTTATACACTAGATAAACACTCAATTATTATCATCTCAAGGGTGCAATTGGAAGGGGACGTAATTTATGGCTGCTGAACTAAAACTTCATTCTAAAGCAAACAAGGACAAGATAAAGAATCAACAGCACGTTTCACATCTAAACACTCTGTAAGAATATACATACCTCTTAGGTTATCAGCATCCTAGAATCTCATGAACAATTTCCTGATACCGACATTACAGATGGATGGGATCACAAACTTCAGATGCATCACCCTTGCAGAGTACTTCCCTATCACTCGCTTGTAGCTTGGCCTCTCCTTCATCCTCTTCCAGTATAATGAAACTTGGGGTCTTGGTTGAAGATATTCTGCACTTACTTTTAGTAACTCAATGCGACCCAGAACAGCCATGAATGCCGCATCAGCTACTGAGAACGTGAATCCGGCAATAAATTGTGTTGTGCTCAGCTGCTCTTCTGCATCATCAAGTAGACGATTCAACTGCTGCTTGTTGGCAGCAAGCTCCTCTATAGACTTCAAATTCTCCTCAATTGCATGCATGCTTCTGAGCTTGGTATGATAGAGAGTAGCAAGATCTGGATTCTTTGTCATGCTGGCTATCAGCACATGTCTTTTAAATCGGCTGAAAAAACGCCACACCCTTTCTGGGACATGGCTCAAAGTCAATAGCTTTGCATCCCATTCATTAATCCTCCTGACCCATTCTCGAACTGTCTCACATTGATGGAGCCTGAAAGGATCATTGATGGTATCAATATACCTGCTGCAATAGGTAACCTATTAGGATTGCTGAAAAAGGCAATGAAAAACAGGAAATGGTTTGCAGAAGCCTGCATGCAATAGAGACTTCCATTTGCCAATGTCTTTGCAAGCCTCAGGTTTAAATGGCTATCATTTTGCATTCCTGGAAATGGATTAACCTGAGTTAATCCCAACACGAAGACATTTTTCTTCCCATCTATGAGAACCATTCTGCTGACTTCACTTTTTGCACACACTATGATACAAGAGAGAAGAGTTCCAAAATATCCAGCACAGCTCTCATTTATTTCAGTTACAATGCAAGTCAGACTTGCATTCGTTCAGAGAGAGAGGGAAAGAAAACTCACTCAAGGATAGGGAGGCTCTCGCAAATCACAAGACTGCCATTTTTAAGGACCGGCAGAGCCCCACCAGGGTTTTGCCTGAAAAATTCAGGCTTGAGGTTTCTGGCCTTCAAAGGGTTGACTCTATGCACAGTGTAAGACAAGTTTTTCTCTTCAAGTGCAATCTGCACCTTTTGGCTGTTCATAGACAGAGGATGGTGATACAGCTGCATGGTGTCATTGATGTCTCATCAAATCACACATCGCAGATCAGTACCGAACAGCTTGTCTGACCAGAATCTTAAGATGCAAAAATGCATATGGGTGCTCTCCAGAAAGATTGTTAACTTTTCCTGTCAACCCTTGCTTGGAAAATTTCAGGTTAACATATCTTCATCACCACAGCTGCAGCAGTTCTATGACAAGAATTGGCCAGAAATGCATTTGAAACCACCCTGTCCAGCTGCTGTAATTGGCTTGCCACAACTGCTGAGCAAAGGTCAATACAGAGCTTCCATTTCTGTCTGTGCCACCTCTAGTACTAGTGCCATGAGCTTACAAACCATGCCTGCACAATCAACGCTAAACCCTAAACCACCAAACCTTGGCAGACCAGAAATAGTAAGATTTATGGCATTCCCTGGTTTGCATTACACTACTTGTAGGCCTCCGCAATGCTGATGCAAAACCATGAAGAAAAACTCTTCTAACTAAAACCACTTGATTTGTAGGTAGACTGGATAACTTTGTAAAAAGAATGGACTTCAGTTGAACTCGATGGTCCCGAGCTTTCACTAGTACAAAGATGTAACTCTCACTCTAAGATGCTCAGACCTGCTTAACTTCCTTTCAAACCATGTAAATCCATGATCACAAACCCCAGGTCAAGCATAGATCCAGCACTCTTTTTATTCCTGCACAAACAAGTAAATGAATCAATATGACATGCAGAATATGAGCTTCGTGAGAAATATGATGAACACGGTAAAGACTCAGTCACGAGAAAGAGCGCGAAATGTTCACAACGATCCCTGAGAGGGATATTGTGAAGAGGACCACAAAAAGAGCCATCTCTGGCGACAGTTTTCTCTACCAATATTCTTGAGGCTTTTGCTGGCCAAACCTTGTCGGAGAACGACGATTTTCTAACGGTCATCGCTGGTGGGAAAGCGACTGCGCATGTTCAAAATCCGGTGCAACGAACCGCAATCCACAAACGGAAGATTTCTATTGCAAAAGTTGAACTCCAAGTAGGTAGACAGCCTACACATATGATGTTTCCAAAGCAGGTAACTAACTGAGAGTTTGTAGACGCATCGGAATCCACTATCTAGGCCTGCGGTATGTTTGACACGAAATTGCCTTCCGTTGCTGTTTTCCAGGTTTGTTTTCCGATGACTATGATAGCAATTATGAAGGAATTGCAACAACATCCGATCCGGTATACGCTCGCTATGTTCGATGTTGAATACGTCGCTTGTTTCGGATTCGATGAATTGAAACAAGATACAGCAAAACAACGAAGTATGAACATCGAGGTCTATTATAAACTTATCTCTCGTTTTGGTTCGGTCGGGGATGATAACAATTTAAGAGAGAAAAACATCGTCGTGAAATGGAAAAGGAACGGAGGTCAAATTGATTTCAAACTTTTTCTATTGTCAAAGGAGGATAACCATAGGCGAGCAAATTTTAAGAAGATCGAGCAGGAAACCATCAAAAACAAAAACAGTGAGAAACAAAACATCAGCATAGCAAAGCTGCTGAGGTCCTCGTCACGAATCCGACAATGCATTTAACGAGAAAAGCACATGAGCAGATAGGTAGCCGGAAAACGATTTTGCAAGAGCAAATCCAGGCAAACAAGGGGAAAGTTTTCACGACGACACGACGCGATTGTTTTTTGAATAAAACAACAAAAAGACCGTGAAACAAAACAAGAAACAGATACAAATCAGGAGCAACCAAAAAGGGAAGAAAAGAATCAGGAGGAGGAGTTGGAATGCCGACCTGAGATGCGAATTCAAAGCGATGCGCGATGATCCAGACGATCGGAGAAGCGAAGTTCGGCAAACTAGAAAAGCAGTTCGCACTACCGGCCTCTTCCTCCTCCTTCGTCTTCCTTTTCCCACGTCCCAATCCATATGCCAACAATCCACATGCCATTGGCATTCAGATGTGAATCGAGGGCCCAATGTTTTCTTAAGACACAAATCACGCTTTTCATTTTATTTCATTTAAAAAAAATTTCAATCAATTTTGTGATATTGAAAAGATCGTGAATTTTTCCCAAATAATAGCAAAATTAGTTGAATTTACAATAGAAAAAAAATACCCTAAAAAATGGAATTGTGCCTTTCTTTTTATAATAGGAATTAGGAGGGATTCAAAATTTCGGAAGAGAAAATTCGAATTTATTTACGAAAAACAACAAAATTTGTCAAGAGAAAAACTTGGGCAGAAATGAAGAGAAGACGGAACCACAAGAGTGCCAATCACTCCTCGATCACACATGCACGACATGACGATGTTGCAAATGAATAAATAATATGGCATTCAAAAATGACAAAATTTCGTATTTATAAAAACAAAATGACCTACCGTGGCCGTCATAATATGGGTGCTTTTCTAACTTGTTATATACCACGGTGTTACATTAAATTCCAAGTACTATAAAATTGTCAAGCCCGGTCTTGGAAAATATCATTTGTAAGATGGGTATTGCACTTTCATATGTCCACCTACATATGGCCACCCATGCAATTTAGACAATTCAAAAAAAATATTATTATTATTATAATAAAAGTTATAGAAATTTGAAAAAATTGATCACAAAATACCACAAAAAAGTTAGGAAATCCTTAGTTGTTCTGATTTTATTATAGTTTGGTGAAAATTGAGCCATAGATGCCTACCTACATATGTCCACCCATGCAATTTGAAAAACTCAAATTCTATATAAAACAAAAAAGTTATAAAAATTTGAAAATTCTTTGCAAAATGCCACAAAAGGCAAGGAAACCCCCTTGTTGAACAATTGCCACAAATATTTCTGATTTTATTACCGTTTGGTGAAAATTGAGCCATAGATGGCTACTTACATATGTCTACCCATGCAATTTTTAAAACAAAAACTAAATAAAATGTTTTAAAAGTTATATAACTCTGAAAATTCATCACAAAATGCGACAAAAGGTAGGAAACCTATAGTTGAACACATTAATAGGATATCATTTTTTTTGGGATGATTGGAACAATTTTCATAGAACAACATGACCTTTCAAAAAAATACTATATAAACCAAATATCACCAACCCTATGAGTTGAACCCAAAAGGCCCATCAATCATGGTGCCAATCCCCCTTCACTAACCTAACCCATAATCTATGCATAAAACATATGTGAGAATGTAATTTCACAAAGCAAGTACTGAAACAAACTATAATATCATCACAACTAGGATAATATCAATTCACCTTCCTTTTACACATCACACATAACCTTGTTTTTCTCAATATTCCTATCCATTGCATAAAATAATACAATACAACCCTCCGAGATTGGGTACAAAAGTCCTTATAAAACCACGGGATTTGACAACTTAATTACCTTCAAGGAAAAGAATGTCATGTAAAAAATAATAATAAGAAAATTGGAAAGAATGAGAGTGACACCTATCTTATATCTCCTTATTGTCCTACAATAACTATTGTATTGTCCTACAATAACTATTGTCCTTCAACAATTATCGTCATGTTACACCTATTGTCATCTACAAATTTGAAAGAAAAACCAAAGCGCTTGCAGACCTCTTGTAGTTGTTGCCTATCATTTGCAATACCCATAAACTTCTTATAGCTGCTACCTACCATTTACAACATCAATCTACCTTCTATAACCCTTAAATCCAATGGCTACTTTCATATTATTGTTCTTTAGTGACAACTACCCTCCTACAATAACCCTACCTTCATATAGAGAGTAATTTCATTGCAAAAGAAAAGAAGAATCAAATTAAGAAATTAATATTTTACATCAACTAAAAAGGAACTACTTTCCTTACCTTCTTACAAGTCAATACAAACAAAAAGAAATAATGCATTTGATTTCACACAATTTTCAACCATTTTCCATTACATAATAATAAATACATGATTCTCCTACCAATTCTCCCAACATATCTTCTCCTACCATGCTACCTTGAGAATCACCCCCCTTCATCTTCCTTGAAGGATAAATAGGAACTAAGAAAGGCTACCCATCACACATGCAGGTTTTTTTATCTTCTTCACCTTATCTTAATCTTTTCCATCCATCTTATTAGTTGATTCGATAACAAATACCAATCCTTATCCTCAAAAACTAACCACTCCATTAACTTCATCTCCTAGGTAAATAGAAAATTGTCAAAAAATCCACCATTAATTAGCCTAGGAATTTCTATCCTTAACAATCCCTGCCATTTTGATGTTTTTGGAATAAAACATGCACCTTTTTTTTTAATGAAAGCCCTAGCTAAAGCCATGTTGAACTTCAAATGTGACATTGTTTTTGCCAACTTGTTAAACCAAATCATATGCACCTTGAACATGATGTACAAATGTATAATGGTGATATCAAACATGACCCAATGCCACCATTTGTGATCCCTATTTTGTAAAGTATAATATCCACGAAGTTGATATTGGACATCAACTCCACACATGTGCTCCTAATAATGCACTTGCATTGGGTTAAAAAAGATCCAATGGACCAATTAGATGACATCAAATGGCAAATGTGGCACATGTAAGGTCAATTGGATTAAAAATGGTGGACAAAATGGATATTAGTTTGTTGTCAAATTAGGAAACTACTAATGTTAGGTGATTCTCATTTTTTGTGAGAACCACTATTTCCAATTCTTAGGACTATTTTTAAAAACATGTTAGGTATATATATATTAGGTTCTAATTTTTTTTAAAAATCATCCAAGGTTTCAAAACTTCCAAAAAAAAAATTTCATCAAGTTTTTAGTCAAGACAGTTCTCATAACTTTTTGTATTGATAATTTTCGGAAATGGTTTTGACAACTTAGTTATCAAAAAAATTATATTAAATCTTTAATTAAAATGAAAATGAAAAAAACTTGCAAAAGCATTATGAAAATGCATAAATTCAAGGTTTTTTTTTCAAATTTCATCTTGTCAACTTCATTGTCGAATTCTTTTGACTCCTCTTTTAAATGGTCATCCATTTCAATAAATGTTATTACGTTGCAAGGAGATTTGCAACCAACTCTTGAGTCATTAGGCCAATTCTTGTTTTAAAATATTATTTTTTTGAAATTTTATGAAATTATAAACAACATCTTCTATGGTTGGTGAATATGTTGGTTAAAGAAAAAAAAATCTTTTAGTCTCTATTTGTGATCCAACAATTCCCAATATTTGCCAAACAAAAAAACTAACAATGGGAAAAATGGATTCATATTTTTGTGACCACTGGAGAAGATTCTTAATCTCTTTAATTTCCATTTGAAGTATCCTAAAAATTAACAACTCTCTATTGACTAGTTTTTTGACTAGTTCACTTGTGTTATTCCATGTTGTAATCTTCATCAACTTTTTGGCCTACAAATTTAATTTCATAATCTTCCATAGGATTGCAAATGATGATAACACTTCAAAAACATAAGATGTAAGGATTTTTTATCATACTCTTCAACAATTGAAATGTCTTGTTCACAACCAATAAATGAAGACATGAAACGAAGATTCATAAATTGGGAACTTAACATCAATAAAAACATGTAGTGATTTTTTCTTTCATCATATTTTTTAAAAATGAAAGGAAATTGTCAAGCACATCACACAATTCCTTTTTAATGTTAGAGGCAAGTAAAAACAATTCAAATGCAACACTAAAATCATCATCCATTAGCTTGTCTAAGACTAGTATAAATCCAACTTTTTCTTTCAACTTAGAACTCATTGTGATGGTAGAGTTTAGGGCATCACTTCACAACCAATGACTTCTGACTAGTTTAAAACATGAGTAGTAACAATTAGAAACAAACAATTGACAATTGTTCGAAAAATATGTCAAGTGAAAGAAGGTGGAACTAGACCAAAAACACAAATAACATTTGTGAGTTGTAACATAACACAATGGCCTTTCAAAATAATTAGGCCTTTTAGAACAAGATTATTTTGCTAACAAACCTATAAGATATTCAACAAAATGTTAATATTTTTTTTAAAAAAGAAAAAAAGACTACAAACCAATTTATAATTAAAATATAAAAAATATTTTTTGAGAATTACCTTGTTTTTACAATAATATTTAACTTTTTTGAATGAATTCCAAAATCAATATAAGCCTTGTTCCACTCCTATCTACCTTTGCCAAACAAAATTACCAAATCATACATTTTTGTAAATGAGATTAAATACATTTAATTGAAACATATTTGAATTTTTTACAAGTTTTTGTTTATGTTGTCCCATAGTGGCATCCCTTGGAAAATGCATGGCCAAAATAGGTAGCTTGGAAACTTTCGTTCAAACCAAAAGTTCACAATTCACCACAAATTTTTGTGTTGATGTCATTGCATTCAAATTTGCACCTTCATCCTTTACATGCATAATAATGTTTTTTAAAGCCATATTTATTCAACAATTCGATTATATTTGTTGCCAAAGCATGACCTATAGTTTCACTTGCTTCAAACAACCTTATTGTGATATGTTTAGGTTGCCAATGCATACCTAAAAAACTAATCACCAAGGCAAAAACATCATGTGCTCTCTTTGAGCTCCTTTTAACATCCATAAATCAAAACAAATTATTACACAATAACATTCTTTCAATTTTGGCAAGGCATAATCTTGTTTTATCTTCTCCATTAAATCAAGTAAAACCTCTTGTGAAAAAAGAATCTCAAAGGAAACACAACTTTTGGACATAAATGCATTACAAAACACTTCAATCATGTACTCTTCACAAATTGAATAGGTATGTGATTGTTGACACCTAAAAGGCCAAGGTCTTGCATAATTTATTTTTATTGCACAACATCATTTTGAAAAGGATCTTTTGAAATAAAAAACTTTGATATTTTAGAATTAGACACATTAGGCTTTTTTTTTGTGGGTTGTATTTCCAATACAACTCTCAATGGACTATTCATTTTTTCATCAAATATTTTTGCTAACAAAACATAATGATTTGCATCCACTTGTTTTTCAATTTTGTTATTCCATTTTTTTATGATATGATATAATTCCTTTCCTTTCTTTTATTCTTAGATTAAAAAGGATAAAACTAGTGTGACAAAAAAATGCAACACATGATTTGAGGTTTTTTCCATCAACAATATTATTGACATTTACAACATGAAAAAACCAACACAATCCATTTCAATCATGGGGACTCCATATGTCTTTTTGCATGTGCAATTTTTACAAATTTAATTTCATTAGTTATTCATCACTATCAATAGTGTTGGATTGTGTTTACAAACTCTTATTTTCCTCCATAGTTTATGTTAGAAGTTAGTTTTTCATATAAACTTGATTCGGAAAATGTCATATGACTCATTTTCTAGTATTGTTTCATTTTCATCTGTCATAGAATCTTCCACTTTAAACAACAATTTTCACGAGGTGTAAATTAAAATGGAGAAGTTGAAACAAAAGGATATTTGAAATGTGTTTTAATCTCACATGTTTTAATTGCTACAATTTTTTGACGATTATAAAGTGTCATGTTAGGTGACATGTTTCATTAACAAAGGAAAATCAAATGCAAAACAAAAACCATGTTCAATTCAAGGATGTTGTCCTCTTTCATCGTCAATTATTGTCATTACCATTGTTGAAAATTTGATGATCAAGGAGGAGTGGGGTAATGGTCTCCTTGGCTTTCAACATTACAAAGCACAATGTGGGAAAACTAGGAGCTTTAGTGTTGCAAAAAGCCTCCCAATGTTTTTTGTTTGTATGTGTGAATTCAAAAAGGGTGTGAGGGAGGGGATCATAACTTGGAAGAACAAAATTTCCCAACAAAATATACTTATGAAAATAAATAAAATTGGCTTTAGATGTTTTAACCACATAATTCCTTTTGGTTTTTTGACTTTTTCCAATTTTGCTTCATCCACCAAGAATATTAATTACTTCACAATCAAGTTGTCTTCGTGTTTTTCCTCCCTAAGTTAATGTCTTGGTTTAGTAAGAAGATTAAAATGAAAACACTATTTAAAAGAGGTTGAAATATTAACCATGGCTAGTAGTCGTTCAAAGTTTTCATTATTCTTCTTGTTCATTACCAAGTAACTAGGAAGAGCTTGTTAATGGTTAATA
>Ga0116229_10001365_pt1 | contig 37991 bp, 28 predicted proteins | sample S1TSphgellanicum_3_FD_87313 | JGI IMG/M metagenome (GOLD analysis project Ga0116229, IMG submission 87313) | Host-associated microbial communities from peat moss isolated from Minnesota, USA - S1T2_Fc - Sphagnum magellanicum MG | ecosystem: Host-associated > Plants > Peat moss > Unclassified...
GGTGTAGGTTATTTGTGTTTAGTTTTTTTTTTTTTTGTGTGGGGGGGGGGGGGGTCGCTGACCATAAATTTTTTTTAAATCAAACAGATTCTCTAAAAACTATTAATTACAACCCAAGTGAAAAGGAAAAAAAAAAAAAAAAAAACCCTAATAAGTAGTGGGTTCACCCCCAAAAGGGTAGTTTTGTGAGGTGCTCAAAGGAATGGAAGTGGGCAATGGATTGATTCCTTCCATGTCAGGTAATATTCTGTTTGCATCAGGGCATCATCCATCACACCTTATTGTATTTAATGATTTGATACCTGACCCAATTTGAAGTAAACCCTAGTACCTTGCCAGCTTCCACACTACCTACCTACCTACCTACCTATATATTATCTGTAAACATGATGAAATTAAATTAAAAAAAAGAAAAAGAAAAACCCCATTTTTCAAAAAGAACAGAAATTTTGTTAAAAAGGAAAGGTAAGGGAATCTTTTGGAGGGACTGCCCAGGAATATTCCATGTGGTGGACATGAATCTTCAAACATGTGTTGAAGCTGCCCCTATGGTAGTGAAACCCTAGTGAAACCCTAAAATACCTAGTTAGAGTTGTTGTTGTTCTTCTTGTTGGTAGCTTTTAGTCTCCCAATTGATTACCTTAACTTTGTACTAGTGTGATATTTCAATTCAATTGAGTTGATTGTTTTGCACTCGACAATTAGGCAAAGGGAAACAACGGGTCCCAAATGCAAAAGAGGCTATTCGATTTCATCTTGTCCATCCATATTTGATTGGATTTGATATCTTGGCCGTCCGTGGGTGATCAATGGCTGAATACACCCATGGCTTGTATCAGTTTCTCTTGGCCTCCAAATGGGAACCAAGAGTGATCTAGAAGCACACAACTAGATACGCTTTTGGGTTGCTTTCATAACCTCAAGTCATCAATAGTCTTTGAGGATTCTTAGAGTAAAAAAGAATGGACCTTGCTTTGTGCTGTTTTTAAGGAGTCTAGTGATAAAAGTCTCTCAAAGACAAGAAGTTCCTGAGTTTATGGATGATATGATGAAAGTGGCCATGTGGCTCCTTGGCATGGATTAACCCATTAGTCTCATCTTTGTAAACTTTTGGACTTTAGGGTTAACTAATCCATGGATCCATTAGTAATGACCTGTGATGATTTTTCTAGTGTAATTGGAGAGCATTTTACAAATCACATCTATATATATACATATATATATTCTATTCATCAGGTATTTCAAAAAACGGAATGCCCATTGAGGTAGTAGGTGTTCCATTTTTTTGAGATACACCACATAAAGACCATGCCCTCTCGGTTATGAGAAAAAACAAGAACCAACCAACATTGGTACAAATTCATATCATATTAAAAATCACTTACAATAGAGTTATCTGTAAAGTCCCACGATTAAGGGGGGCGAGAATGGTCAGTTTTGGCATAAAAGTGCATCAAACGTGTAACAGGAAATGAAAATTTTACAAAGCGAAATAACTAGGACCCAAACTAGTTTTTCCACCAATTTTGGCGGTAAACTGAGTTTCATCCTGTCTTTCCTTATTTCGAGCGCCCCCAGACAGAGCTGCTGCATATATTTTCAATGCTCCCACCTGTACAACTACTAGAATGAGTCTCAAACGTGGTGCATCAAATGCTGAAACTCATCACTTTCGTATTGAGATTTAATAAAATTTCCTTACTTTGCGGATAGCATTGAAAGATAGAACAGGGGGTCAAAGCACGCCCAAAAGACAGGGTGACTTTAGGGATGACTCTAATAACTAACTACACAATTTACATCAGATTAAGGTTTTGGATCTAATCACATTCCAGAAGCAACTGCAGTTAAGCTCTTGAATTTTGCAACTTGCTTCAAAGCTATTTAGCCTACATAGAGTGTGGTCACCCATTGAAAGAGGAGTACTATCTTTTTTCTGCTAAAAGCAGCAAAGCAAAGCAAAGCAAAGCAGTGTCTGACTCCACCCAGTAAACAACTCTTATGAAGCAAACACCAATGCAAATAACAAAAGTACAATGGGATTGCTAATTGAAAGCAAGGATCCACATTTTGAATTTGTAATGGAAGTGTACTGTAAAGTGTAAAAGTTTCTGATGAAAGTCTCTGTAACCAACTCTGACACAGATGATGATGGCCTTCTTATTGTTTATTTATTTAACTATTAATTAATTAATTAATTAATTAATAATAATAATATTATTATTCATGCACCAACACTTAAGCTGAGCTCCCACTTGAAGACTCAGAGTTTTTCTTTTAAGGCTTTGTGTGATGGAGTATTAAAGTTGGCAATCATCCTGAAAATAATTTAGCCAAATTTGGCTACCAAGTAGATATGAAAGTAGAAAGAAAACAGAATCGTTCTATATTCTTGGCTACCTACTCAAACTTATCATTAAAAATTTGATGATTCGGAAATTTTTTTTCTTTGAAATCTTTTGAATTTGAGCCATTTTTTAATCCTTTATGTAGGTTGAAAATCATATTTTTCAGGATGAAAATTTTGGCAAAAATTTTGCTGTTAAAAGAAACAATTGTGAAGGCTTATGGCCAGATATTTCAAGGAGGGTGGGTATCTATTTGTCGATTCTATTAATTAGTGTTAGGGTGCATTCCCAAGCCAATTTTTTTCCAAACAATGAGCCACTTTGACTAGTGTGGCTTGTTGCCTTTGGCCCAAGTGTGAACTCGTTACCCAACTGAACTGAAATTTGAAATTTGATTTTGTATTGAATTCCTAAAGCCAAAGATTACTCAAAATTCAATATCTATGGCACCAGGTCTAACAATTACAAAACTCACTTCCATAAATCCTACTCATTAAACACTTTCCAACAATACAAATACATGGCCCAATTGAATTTCCCTAAAATTTTCAGTTTTGATTTTATTGAATTTTCAATGAGAAAATTATTCATCACTCAATAATTTTTGAATTGTAGGTCTAAACATTAAGAGACCACATCCATGAACCTATATTCATCAAGGGCTTTCCAATGGTACCAAGTGCATGATGAAGGGGTCGGGGTGGGGTGTTGTCACTTGGGAGGTCTCAACATGACAACAAAACAAACAAACAAACAACCTTCATGGATGATAGATTAGTTCATTCATTCACCTTAGTTCTAAAATTTTTGGACACTACCCGAAATAGAAGTTTGTGCTCCCAAAAGAGAATTATTGAAGTGTTATCCAACTGGGTATCAGCAAATTTTATTTTATTTTTCTTCATCTATTGTTCAGACGTTTTCAAGCTTCTGATTGGCCCTCCCCTCATCTTGCATGATACATGCATAACCTCCTCCTCATAACATGACAGAGAAATGGTTACAAATTTTCATCCATGAAGAGGAGGGTTATATGTTTTTTGATCCATTTACAAAAAGGTTATGAAAATTTTCATCCATTCACATGAGGGCCATGGGGTTGCTTTCATAACAAAGGGTTATGTCTGGTAACGAGCTTGAGGACACTGGTTTCTGGAAATAACTTCAACAAAGAAATAATTTGGACACCCTCCTGGGCCGAAGTTATTTCAAGTAACCAGCATCCTCAAGCTCGGTACCTAGTCCATAACTAGTTAAGATAGGAGTTTTATGATTGGGAAATAACATTGAAAACTAGCTCTTTTTGCAATGGAGTGCTTCTTTCTTCACTTGTGACATTTGTGAGTTGTGTGACAAAAACAAAAGAGATTTGAAAACTAGAGATGAGGATGAGTCAACTTGCACTTTTGCCTTCAACTAATGAACTCAAAAGTCACAGAGTGTTTGCACTCAAGATTCAAACTCAAGGCTGAATATTTGGAGTTAATGCTCATGCTCAGATTAATTAGCATTATAGTGATGAGGACAAAGAGCTTGATTAGTGATGACTAAATTAACCTAATTTTCTGCTAGTTCACTTTTGAGGTAGTATAGAAAATGAGAAAACACTTCATAAAAGGCAAAATTGGAGGAAGGGAGAGACTTGAGACAAGATCTTGATTAGTGATGACTAATTAACCCAATTTTTCTGCTTGTTGACTTTTGAGGTAGTATAGAAAATGAGAAACACCCACCACACAAGAAGCAAAATTGGAGGAGAGGAGAGGAGAGAGAGAGAGAAAAGACTCCCAGAGTCAAGCCAATGGCAGCTTTTAAAGGAGCCTTGTTGAACATATCATTGTTTTTAAGATTTTTTTAAAAAACCCTTTCATTTTGCTCTTGATGGGTGGTTGATGACTCCAAGTTTGAAGTCAAAAGTCCACTTCCAATATCAAGTTGTAACAAGTGAATTTTCCAAAGGAAGTAATCCCACCATTTGCTCGAATGTTCCCACAATGATATTAGCATGAATCCCCATCATTCTCTCCATTTTCTAAAGAATTGTGCAAATTAAAACACCTCAAATGGTGTACCTATTATGCTACCTATTAGGGTATGAACGAGGTGGGAGGTGTTTTTTTTTGACTCCTTGTGCCATATCTACAATATCTATGATATGATGATCAACATCTGGATTTTGATTCTCAAATCTTATGGTGCTTTTGGCATCATCATAACAAACAAAAGTTTAGGTGGTCTATGTAGTTGAGAAAATTTGGGTTTAATTTAGGTGGCCTATGTCATCGAGCTCATGTTGTAATATTGAATGAATTTTGAAATGAAAAATGGTATATCTTTTTTTGCCTAATTTTTGAATTAAAAATTTCATTAACATTTGATTTTTTGAAATTTCAATGACCAAAGTTATTCAAAATTCAATATTTCTTATGCCTTAGATCTAAATCACCTCCATAAAATTATACACATCAAGGCTTTCCAACAATTGCAAAAGCACAACCCAATTTATTTGAAACTTTTTGTTTTGAATTTATTGAATTTTCAATGAAAAAATTTCAATATTCAATAACTCTTGCATTGTAGGTCTAAACATTATGAAACAATCTTATACTCATTAGAACTTTGCTCTGGCTCCATGATTGTAGCAAAGAACATTTTGGTCAGGGAGACCTCCATGTGATAAAACAAAGAAACAAGATTTGAGTTTTGAACATTTTAAGCACCTTGTGAGGCTCTAAATTCAACATACACAAATAAGAAAGTATTTTTTTTACAATTTAGTTAAAAATTGAAAATTCAAATTCAATTTATGTTCGTAACAACTCTATATACTTAAAAAAACTAAGATAATTATATTTGCTTTCTTGAATTTGGATTAGAATCGGTAAGCAAATTAAATATGGTAATTAGTAGTTGATTTGTTTAATAAGGCCTTGTGGTTATGATAGAACATCAGTTGGTAACTAATAATTGATTTGCTTAATATGCCATTGTGGTTATAATTTTTTTTTTTTGGTTGTCAATATTGAAAGTGAAAATTTTCATTATTGATTAGTAGTGGGGAACAATCCATGGATTCCATACTTGCCTTAAATTCATGTAACTTCATCTTGAAGTCTTGACATTTTTGAGTTATTAATTCTATTTTTGCCACCATCAAATTCCTCCAATGCATGGTTGTTTTCCTTTCTCTCAATGATTACAAAAATGTATTCAAACCTTTTAGTGATATGTGGTATTCTATGCAATTGCATTCTAGCTATGCTTTTACCTCAAATAAATTATTCCTCTCTATGTAATCCATTTTGCCCATTTACAACACCAATGTTCAAGCATTGAGCTATTGGGTCAAAAATGTATTGGAGAGTTAAATTGAGGAGATTCCCATTCCGTGGTGTTCACAAATTCCTTCCTTGGACTTGTAGACTCCATGGAATAAGGGAGTATAACTTTAGGTACACTTCAGGTATAAAAGAAAAAGAAAAATGAAATTAGGTGGGTGAATCTAATAAGTTTTTCCCAGATTAGCTTTCACCCAAAGCTCTTCTTAATCTCTCACATAATTTTGATTCATTCAAAGTTGTGAGGGAAGTCAAGTGATAAATTTTCCTTGGATGAGAATTGAATGTGTATTTGTAACTATGAATGTTTCTCATACAAGAAAATTTCAAGCTGAAAACGGCTTGCAGCTCCAAAATATGATGCTTAGATGTTCAATTTAGAATGTGGAGACAAAAGAAAACATAACATATGCATGTGATACAAAATTTCAATACTTTAGTGTCCAACAATAATCTAGAGCTCACTCTAAAAACAAAGAAAAAATCTTAATGCTAGTGTTGTCAACAAGTATGAAGATTGAACAAAAGCGTGCTTAATAGGTTATTGAATATTGGATCTACATTGGTCACATGGCTTTGTTGCCTTGAGTGAAGAGGATTGCAGGAATTTCCATACTCAAATTTGTGATATGGAAAAACCCACATTTCACAAAAAAAGAGTCATAATATTATGCTTGTGCCCATGACAAGAAGGAAGATTCAATAGAACAAATTCATGAATACATTGAATCTATACATTGGTTACATGGCTTCAAAGTTTTTAATGAAGAGAAATGCAAGACTTATTTCGTTATCCAAATTTACAATTTGTGATTACATTGGATCTATTATTGGTTGGATGGTAAATCTAGTGTTTTCAATGATGAGAAACACAAGTATATTAATACCCAAATGTGCAATCTAAAACCCACATTTCACAAACAAAAGAGTCATAATAATATTCTGGTGCACTTGACAAGAAGGATGATTCAACAAAAGCAATTTGATCCTTGAAATTCAAACAATTTCAAAGAAATTTCAAGGATTGTCTAAATTGTCAAATGTTCTTCGAAATGTCCTTGATCACAGAGTTGGGCTGACTCCAGATGCTCGAGAGGGATTGGATTTGGGTGAACTTTGGATCCTTGAGAGGGATATGCATTTGGGTCTGTCTTACTTCAGATGCTCTTCATCTCACATAGTCATTGGATTTTGTTCTAGAGTATCATTGCTCCTCACAATTTCTCCAATTCTTGAAACCTCATGGTGTTCTTGAACAAACACTCTCTAAGCTTTTGGACTACGGGTGTTGAAGTGCAAAACACACATGTAAAAATCTTCAAAATATATCAAACTCTTCAACACTCAACCCTAATTTGTACATAGTAATATAATTTGTTGCTCAGATTACTACCTATGGAACACCTCCCAAAAAAACCAATCCAAACTACAGAATCCGAAAACTTGTGAATTGTTCATGCCCCAAAACAGACATGGAGACCCGGCATCATCAATCAATCTGCAACTTCCTGTTTCATCACACTGCATTTTGTGCTTATGCAGGGAGAACATTCAATACCAGCAATTACCATTACAATTGCAAATTATTCTGCGTCACCATGGGCGTAGTAATCCCCTAAAAAATCACGTAACAGCAGCAGATCTGCACAGAAGAAAACGAGGAAAAAATCACAACAATCTGCCGCAGACAAACAGAGACGACGACGACGAAAAGCTTCCGAGCGAGCGGCGACGAGAACCCGAGGGGGAAGAAGAAGGAGGAGGAGGAGGAAGGGGTGGGGTGCGTCCAGTACCCGCCGGATATATAACTGTCCGGGTGTCATCCGGGGGGTGAAATTAACCGCCAGTCCTATCTGGGCATTCAAATCGCATTTAAACCACCGACCAGGAATTTCAAATCCCAAGGTCACAAATCGTACTGAGCCGTCAGATTGGGAGATCGAATGGTGACGATTCGAAGTCTTGGAAACGGATCCACGTGAACGCTAACGCTGACTTTTGATTGGTCCGTAAATGCATTTAGTCAGAGTCTGAAAAAAGAAAACCCAGTTTCCCTACTCACTACGTACCCACCTACCTACCTATCTACCTACCTACCTACCCTACCCTACCCTGGGGATCTTTTTTTTTTTTTTTTTTTTTGGGGGTAATGTAGGTGGAGTGGCGGTCATCCATACGAGCGTTTAGCCAAATTTGGCTATACACAGGATATGAAAGCTAAAAAAGTATGAGCGTCCTTCGCTATTTTGGCTACATGCTAGGATCCAATAGAGAAATCTGACGATTTTTTAATAATAATAATAATAATCAAGCATCCTTCACGTTTTTGGCTATTTACTAGAATTCAATAGAGAAATCTGACGATTTTTAATAATAATAATAATAATAATTTAAGCATCTTTCATGTTTTTGGCTACTTGTTAGAAACCAATAGAGAAATCTGATAATTTTTCCCCCCAAAAAAAAAAGAAAAAAAAAAGAGGATCCTTCACAGTTTTGGCTACATGCTAGAACCCAATAGTGAAATCTGAAAGTTTGTCAAAAAAAAAGTTTAAATTTGGCGACTAGAAAACCAACAAAAAATAACACCACACGTACCTGTAGCCATTTTGAAAAGAAAATAGCCAACAGGCAAAATGTAGCCAAAAAAAAGGAAAAAAAAAAAAAAGAAAAAACCTTCTGACCCTACTTTCCCCCAAAAGACTAGGTCCCCTACTCGTAGGTCACGAGCTCGATCCCTGCAGCCTGCTGCCACCAGCACCGGCGCGATAGAAAAGCACGCGAGAACACGAAGGAAGAAGACGCCTGAGACAGACGCACAGTTGCAGTTCCTTTGCGTGATCGCATTCTCGTGGTTGTGGCGTGTGTTTTTCCAGAGTTTGTTGTGCTGTTTGTGAGTTTTGCATCAGTTTTGAAGAAGTGGGTCATCGGATTTGTGCTGTTTTCTTATCAGTTTGGCCCTTTGTTTATTGTTATTGTTGTTGTGTGCTTGTTCTTCTTCTGTTTCTTCCTTTGTGTTTGACAAAATGGCTGCTGTAACTGATGATGTTGTTGTTGCTTCTGCAACTGTTGCTGTTGTTGAGGAAGTGGTCGTGCCGTCCTCTGGAACTGAGAAGGAGGAGTTTGAAGTTGAGGTAAATGGTAATAGCAAGGTGGTTGAGAAAGCTGCTGCTGTTGTTAAGGAGAAGAGGGTGAATGCTCCTAGGGAGAAGAAGGCAAAGGCAACCGTTCCCAAGGAGAAGAAGCAGAAGCAAGAGAAAGTTGTCAAGGAGAAGAAGCCTAAGATTGCCAAAGCTGCTAACCCATCTGCTGCTGCTTCGCATCCTTCTTACCTCCTGGTACGAAACTCTTGTGTGTTTTTACGGATTATGGTTCTTACAGTTGGAGAACTTGAAAATTTTGGACTTGAGGAGTCTCTGGTTTTGTGTTTTTTTCCTTCTTTTGGGTGCTGTGGGATTTGGGGCTTTTGATGAGTGTCTCTCTCATGGGAATGGTGTTTTATCCTCGTGGTACATGGCAGATGGTGAAGGAGGCCATTGGGACTTTGAAGGAGCGAACGGGTTCAAGCCAGTATGCAATTGCCAAGTATCTGGAGGACACATACAAGACCGGGTTACCTCCCAACTTCAAGAAGATTCTCTCTGTGCAGCTTCGCAACTTGACGAAGCAGGGTAAGCTCTACAAGGTCAAGAACTCCTTCAAGCTTTCTGACGACTTGAAGAAACCCATCAAGGCTCCCAAGTCCGTGGTGGCCAACAAGGATGCTCCAAAGGCGATCAAAGCAGCGGCACCCAAACCCACCAAAGTGGCCAAGAAGAAAGGTCCTGCTGCCGGCCGCGTGAAGAAGAGCAAGGCAGCCCCCAATGGTGCTACTCCGAAAGCCGCCAAGCCCGTCAAAGCCCCAAAGTCTCCTGCCAAGGCATCCAAACTCGAGACCAAGGCAGCCAAGCCCAGCAAGGCGGCGCCTCCTGCAGCAGCTAGCAAAAAATCCGCGGAGGAGAAGGTCGTCCCTGTGACAAAACCGGTAGCACCGCCGGCAAGGAAAGCGCCTACCGTGAGGAAGACGGCGACTCCCAAGAAAGTCGCAACCCCGAAGAAGAAGGGCCCCAAATCTGTGAAAACGGCAAAGCCCAAGGTCACGACGAGAGCCGCAACTCCCAGCAAAGTTACAAGCAAGGCTGCAGCAGTCAAACCTCCACCGGCGAAGAAAGCGAAGAAGACTTGATGCACAATCCAAGACTTCTGTGCAACAAAACCCCAAAAATGGTGTTTCTGAACACCACCCACCTCAAGGAAAATTCTCAAAACCCTAGCAACCCATCTGCACCATCACGTTCCAAGTTCCACAACAAGTAGGCACACACCCCAAACCCTCCTTGGAACTTTTGATGTTTTTGCAGGATCCCACAAATCACCAAAGCTTGCCCAACTGGTCGCTTCTGTTGGATTCAAGGGTTTGGAGAGAGAACTGCCAAATTCTGCAAACCCTTTCAGGGATTTTTTTCTTCAGTTTTGCTCTTGAAGTTTTTGGTTGTTCTCTGTTCTGAGAATTGCTCTGATCATGCCTGTGTGTGGTGCCGCAGTGAATCATGAATCACTGTCTTTGTTTTGCAACATCGTAGTGGGGACTTCAGGATGTGCTGCTGGAGTGACTCCATGAATCACATAGTCTTTCTTGGGGACTTCAAGACAAATTTTGTTACTGCTGGACTCGTAGGTTTCAGACTCTCAGTGGAGACTCAACATCATCATCTTCACAGAATTTGTAGCATTGTGACCCATGTAGGCATGATTGTGAATGGTGAGCCATTGCCATATGTATTACAGTTCCAAATCATTGGTTTGTGCAGATGGGCGTTTTACTATGGCTTCAAGGAGCTTTACCTTGGAAACTCTGTGATACAGGAATTTTGCGTTTTGAATCTTGTTGCACATGTTGTAGTTCTGATTTCATTTCTGACAACAGGTTTCAAACGCTAGAAACAGGATTTGATTACTCAAACTGCAAACAAATTGCATTTTGAGATTTCTTCTTGTCAAGCGTTTGTGCTTCCTGCAAGTGCATGACATAATAATGTTTTGACATGATATCTCTGATCAAATTCAAAGGACGCAAATTTGTGAAACATTTTGAGTTTTACAATGCTGTTTGTGTTTTTGAGTTCTGCTGGAACAAAATGACCAACCATGACATGTCAGAACACATGAAAAACATGAAAAAAAAATTCTCAAGATTTCCTCTTGCAATTCAAAACAAGTGGAAGAAAGAATTTTTAGAAAAGGAACTTGCAACAAGTTCATTAGTTTTGTTCATAAATCTTTGACATTTGACAAAACCCTAAAATCCCAAGAAATCCGACAAAGATATATCGTGTCTCTCTGTGAATGCGGAGCTGCAAACAATTAACATAAAAAATGATTCTGCAACCCTCAAAGGTTTGATTTTTGTTGCAAAATTCACAACAAAAAACTTTCAAGATCCCAACAGAAAAACAGAGAAAAAAAAAAGGGGGAAATGAAAAAACTAAGGAGGAGATTTTAAAAGAGTGCAAAGACTTGGAAATTTTTTATAATTTCATTTTATAAGAATTCCTCATTTAAAAAAATATTTTAAATAATTAAAAAACCCTTACTTTGTGGGCGAGAGAGTTTATTCATCCTTAAGAGAATGAGAAAAGGCTACAAAAGGTCATTCATTCATCCAATAAATTTAGTCATCCGATGACCTCTTCAGACTTCCTCCTGGCCCAAATTTCAAATTTCCCGAGTTCCAAATCGTACTGGGCCGTCGGATGTGCCATCTAACGGCATTACCGACCTGTGTCACGGTATCGATCCACGTGAAAGCGCTTGCAGCGATCTGATTGGTCACTACTTCAGAGCAATTTTTGAATAAGCCCCTAGGGCCTGACCGAGTAGGTAGGTAGGTGGGTAGGTAAGTAAGTAGGCAGGTACCTGCTGCTCGATCCTTGCGACCTGTGAAGGCCGAACAAGAAGACGACAGAGAGTGCAGAGACTTGCTGTTAGTCTTTTCTGGTCGCATCGCAGTTTCGCAGTCGTTAGTTGCATTTATGAGAGCTTTTTTCAAAGGGACTTTACTGTACAAGAGTTTGCAGGAATTGGGTGGATTTTTGTTTGTGGAGGATTTGCATGAACTGGGTGGGTTGCTGTGTGAAGAAGCTTTTGTGTTGTTTGTGAGGAGTAAGGCATTTGCAGGAACGAACCGGGTGAGCAGCTCGTTTGTTTATGAGTGAGGTTTTTTCTTCGTTTTAAGGAAGGTTTTTTTTTCAGTTACTAATGGCTGGAACTGATGTTGTTGCTGCGGCTGAAGTTGCGGAGGGGGGGGTGGTTTTGACCGGTTCCGAAATGGGGAAACCGGAGAAAGTTGTTGTGCTCAAGGAGAAGAAAGTGAAGGCGGTGGTGTCCAAGGAGATGAAGATGAAGACTACAAAAGCTGGCAATGTCGCTGCTGCTCACCCTTCTTACCTGCTGGTATTGCTATCGTTTCGTCACTTCTCACTATCGCCTCCTTCATGCTCTCTCTCTCTCTCTCTCTCTCTCTCTCTCTCTCTCCGACTGTGAGCAATGTCTTCTACAGATCCTTCGGTTTTGTTTCCGTTCTGTGTGTGTTGTGTGGCATGTTTTCCATTGGGTTTTCTATTTAGATTATTGTCATTGTCTCACAAGCGTGCTTGTTGTATCCTTGGCTTTTTGCGTGGTGTGTTCAGATGGTGAAGGAGGCCATTGGGTCGTTGAAGGAGCGCACAGGGTCAAGCCAGCATGCAATTGCCAAGTATCTGGAGGAAGTTTACAAAACCGGGTTACCACCCAACTTCAAGAAAATCCTGTCAGTCCGCCTGCGCAACATGACGAAACAGGGCAAGGTATACAAGGTCAAGAACTCCTTCAAGCTATCCGAGGAATTGAAGAAGCCGATGATGATAAGGAGGAAGGCGGGCCCCAACAAGTCTACGCTATCGATCAAGGGAGACAGCAACAACAAGGAGATCGAACTGCTCAAACCCATCAAAGCTCCCAGACCCAAATCTCAGAACCGAGTGAAGAAGACGACAAAGACTACAATAATCGATGGAGTTCCAGTGCCGAAATCTCCAAAGCCGGCGAAAGCTCCAAAGGCACCGAAATTCGAGAACAAGAGAAGCAAGCTAACGAAACCTGGTACGAACCCGCGCAAGCTATCTCTTACAGCGACCAAGAAGGGCGAAGAGAAGAAGTTTACCCCTCCTGCACTCGCTGCTGGTGCTGCAGCAACAACAACAAAACCTGCACTGGTCGCATCTCTGACATCAAAGAAAGCTAGTGGGGTGAGAAAAACTGCAGCGAAGAAGCTGTTGACCCCGAAGAAGAGCACCAAGTCCGTGAAGACGAGCAAGAGCAAGGCTGTGATGAAAGCTCTTCCTGGAGCTCCTAGCAACAAGGCGGTTGCAAAGAAGGCCAAGAAGTAAAGGAGACGACAAACAAAGTGCACCAAAAAAAAAACTGGTGTTTTCTGAACACCACCCAATTTTGAATGAAGGTTTCCAGCTCTGTAAATTCTAAGTTTTTGTTTTTTCCTCTAATCTTGTTTTTCTTATGAAGACCAAACTTGTGTTGTGAGAAGGAAAAAAACCATTTTTTTTTGGTGTTCTAAAGCAGGTTTTTGCAAAAAACAGTTTTTTTGTTCTCCAAAGTTTTCCAAGCTGCTTGGCATTAGAAAAAGACCAAACTTGTTGTGAAATGTATCAAATTTCTGTTGTGGAAAAGAAGCAAACTTTTTGTGTTCTGAAACAGGTTTTTGTAATCAATGTTTTTGTTCTCCAAATTTTCTACACTTGTGGTCTTTAGAAGAAGAGCAAACTTGTTGGAATAATTTGGCATAATTTCTGTTGTGGAAAATGCCAAATTGTCTTTTTGTTTTGTTCTAAAGAGGGTTTTGTTGAATTTTTGGTTTCCAAGCTTCTCATGTTAAAGATCAAACTCGTCGTGAAATGCATTCAACTTGTGTTCTAGAGAAAATCAAATTTTTTTCTTTCAAAAACATTTTTTCAAACAAATTTTTTGTTGCCAAATATTTCCAAGCTTCTTGTCTTCAGGAAAAGACTACGGTTGTGTTGTGAAATGGACCAAATGTTTGTATTCTGAAAAAGGTTCTCTAAAGAACATTTTTATTCTTGAAAATTTCTGAGCTTCTTTTCTTCACAAGAAGACCAAACTTGTGAAATATACTAAATTTTTGTTGTGGGAAATGCTGAACTTTTGTGTTGTACAAGGGGCTTGTTGAAACAAAACATTTGTACTTAAAATTTTCCAAGTGTTTTGTGTCAAAAATACCAAATTTGTGTTGTGAGAATTAGCAAATTTATGTTCAAAAAAGTTTTTTTTTTAATGAAATGGTATTCATGTTCTCAAAACTTTCCAAGCTTGTTGTGTTCTAAATAAATTTCCAAACTTGTTCTAAAAATTCTTATCTTGATTTCAACTTGTGACCTAAAAAGACCAAACTTGCTTTTTGAAAATTGTCAAGCTAGTGTGTTGAATAGTTTTTTCAAGGAAAATCTTTTCTAGAAGTTGTAAACTAGTTTTGAAAATTTTGCCAACTTTGTGTTCTAGAGTAGACCAAAATTTGTGTTGTGAAAGATACCAAATTCATGTTCAAAAAACATTTTTCAAAACAAAATTTGTTCTCAAAATCCTCCAAGCTTCTTGTCTTCTAAACTTGGTTAAATTTTTTTCCCAACTTATTTTAATTGTTTTTTTGTCATTCTAGGAAATTTCCAAAGTTGTTCTGAAAATCAAAAAAATGTTTTGAAAACTTTCCAAACTTAATCCAGAAGTTGAAAACTTGTTCCAAAAATTATTTTTGGATTTCTGTGCATGGATTTGCAATTTATAATGTTGAATAACAATGGTTCCCTTTTACATGGAATGAAATTTCTTACACATAAGTTATTTAATATTTACTATAATTCATCATAAGATAATAGGGTACATCGCATTGTAAATATTTTAGACAAAACTTATTTTTATAATAATGTTTAATTTTGGGCTTGAAGACATATAATTAATGGTAATAGGGGTTTCCTTCTGAATATTGGCTTGTGTGGTTTTCTTTTTAGGGTTTAAATGAGGGGACATAAATGTGTGTGGTTTTTTTGCCATCAATTTGGTCAATGAATGGTTTTGGTCTCTTGGTTAAGTCTTTGAATTTTTCTACATGGTTGTGAATTTTCACAATTGTGTTAGCAAATTGCATCAAATAATCCCTTAATTTGTAGAATTGAGTGAGTTTTTCATGGATTATGAATGAAAAAATATTCCTAATTAAAAGAACTTTCAAAAGTTCAAATGAAATACATTTTTCAAAATACGTCCCAAACCATCTAATTGAACATAACTTGACCAATTAATAAGAAAAGCAACCTAACCTGACCAATTAGCAATCAATTATCTAGCCTTTTCTTTTTTGTTTATGCAAACTATGTTTTGAATCCCTGCATGGTTTAAGTGTTTTTTGTTGAAGAGATTATCCATGCCAAGTGGAGCATATGGAAAGTGGCAATGATATTTTAGGCACTTCCTACTTTTAGACTCAACATTTTCTATATGTCCTACTTATGACTATTTTCCTTACATTTTGCTTTGTGTCAGTGTGATTTTCTTATCCTAGTGTTGAAAATATCCTTAGAAACATGCCTTTATGTGGAGCATGGGAATCTAGATGTGAATTCGAATGACAATCCCATAAAGGTGGATTTTCATGTCCTAATTGCATCTTGAACTCTATTAATGTGTGTTACCAGCTTGGTGTGGAGCCATTATTGGAAGAAAAAATTGCAGCATTAACTATCGATATGTGCAATTAGCTCTTAATGGTGATAAATTATACAAATGAATAATTTCAAATTTCAAATTGTAGCAATGAAAATGTGAAAATTGGTCCATGTGGCTTAATTAAATTTTACAAACAAAGTTCAAGTCATACAACATGTTCACAATACAAGTGACCTCATCTCTTGCAACCTTGCACATGCATAAAACATCATTGCTCAGCTTGGCCCACATAGGAGGATAAAAGAATCTTTATAATTCAAAAACGATGGAGACAAAACTAAATCTTGTTCAATTTTAGGGTTATAGCTTCATTCTCAAATAATTTAAAGATATCTAATGAAATAGGTATAACCATGCAAAAGTACTAAATGAGAGATATATACAGAAAACCAAAGGGGAAAATTTTGAAATTCCCATGTGCTGAACTTTAAAACTCTAATTTCAAGTGTCAAAATAACTTTATATGTTAAAATTAATCGATTTCAACACTTGCCTACCCTAACTATCTTATATAGTAGTAGATAGTGATGGAAAATTTGTTCAAACTACTTCCATGGTCTATATTTATCAACATTTTTTAAATAATAAAATTGCAAAATAACATTTTGAGAAACATCAAATGGTTTGACAATAAAAAACATTTTGAAAATTTTTAAAAATTTCCTATGAAATCAAGTATTGTAAAAGAATGACTGTAATTGAAATCCACCAAAAACGTAAGAGGTTTAACCCTAAACATTAAACCTAAATTAAAAAAAATAAATTACATATCTACCTTTCAGATTACCTACTCGCCTACCTATTTAATCTTCCTTCCCAACCCACCTATTCCTACCTACCTTCTTTTCTACCTACTTACCTACTTAATCTTACCTACCTACCTACATACATACATACATATTTAAATATTGGTTTAAATTTATTTTGGCCAAAATTCAATTAACATGCTGTGCGACAAATTTTTATTATGCCACATGGCATGATCTAACACGATTTAAAATAAATGATAAAGATTCATTATGTATTCTAAAAACATAATTTAAAAAAATTATTATGTTGCCATGTGGCACTTTGTATGGGTTATAATGTAATTGCAAGTAATGATGATTAGTTGCAAACTTTATATAGATGGTGGTCAATGGATGAAGGTGGATATGTTGATTGTATACATCATTCATATGAAATGTGATGACATCATACTAAATCATCATTTGCAACTAGATGTTGCATGTAAGTTCACTTATGCAACTAATGAAATTTAGTTGTACATGTTAATTGTAACTTAATTTTAATTGCAAATTATGATTGCAAATTGAAACTTTTCTTTTAATGAGAAGATTTTATTTATTTTTAATACTTAAGTCAATTGAACCTCAATCATTGTTTTAGCATGGTTCACTTTGCACAATTTTTGTTAACTTCAAAACACATCGAAACCAATGGTTTGTGACATTCGAACACAAGGAGAATTGATGGTGGGTTTTGTTGGTATGCACATAATAGTGCCACAAAAATGTGAAGATGCCAAGATAGTTGGTGAAATGTGGAATGCATTATTTACATCATGGTTACAACATAATCCTAGGAAATAAACCTTGATTTCATTAGGCAAAAATCCATGTGAAAAATATATAAAATAATAAACATTTGTATTTTTACATTACAATCCATGTTTAATACATTGTTGTATGAATGCCCTATTCATACAACACCTAAAAATGACAAAAATCTCATTGTTCTGGAACATTAGGTGGACGTTTAACCTTAAGTTTTGCAGCAAAAAATTGTGCTAGTTACAGAATTTGTTTTTTACTTTTTGCCTTGATCTTTCTTCCATTGTAATCATTGACTATGGATTTGGTAGTATTAATTGTCTCTCTTTGTAACTTTAATTTTAAAGGTTCAATTTTCTCAGAAGCATAAACAATTTTTTTCATAGCAATAGCCTTATAACCATTCTCTTCATTCCCAACTCTTTACCAAAAACACATGCTAAATTAGTTGCATGAGTACAAGCAGTTTCAAATGTAGTACCTTGAGTACTAAACACAAGGACATGGAAGGAGCAGATTGTGAAATCACACTTTTGGCTTGAATTGGAACTCCATCATTATTTGGTAAATAATTTTCACTGATTGGTGTTTGAGAAGATCCGCATGGGTGTGCCTTTAATCAAAACCCTTTGGTGTGCCATCTATTTTAGTCATGCTTTCAAGAATTTGGTCCATCCTATCAAACCAAATCCATGAAGTGGTTGTTGCACTTGGAACACCTTTCGGTGGCTTTTTTTGAAAATATATAGTTTCATCTTGTCCCACTTGTTGTGACATTATATATTGTACATGAAGAAAGTTCCTTCCCTTGACTCCGGACGGATAGTGGCTACGGACAGTGGCTAAATATAGTGAGGGTGTGACTTGACGTCCTCCTTAGACGGTTCCAGCTTGGACACTTTGTCTTCTTTCGTATTGACTGGATGTGCCAATTCTCTCCACCAATGCAAAAGCTCCACAAATGAAGCCGCCCTTGAACCCGCCCGTCCCGTCATCCGTTCCCGTCATCCCTCTGTCCATCCGTCCGGTCGTCCATGCGGATCGACACCCTGGAAGCTCTGAGGTTGCCGGCTACACACCATCCCTTTACGCGGCAACCATCCCTCTACTGAGTCTGACACTGCAGCTTTCTGCCCACCAAGAATGGGAATGAAATAAACCAGGAATGGTCCTCCATCCATGTCCCTATTTTGATAAATTTTGGCCTCCTCCAGTGGTTCCGGAGATGCTCTGTAGTGCCCACTGATGATGGGTTCGCGGGCATAAATCATCACAGGGCAGCAACTTGAATTCCAAGTTCCAACAGCAGGAAGTCTTAGTGTACAGAGGAGTGCGACATAGGTCGGAGCTCAACAAGTTAGATCACGGGCGAAAACACTACACCCAAAACATTGTAGACCAAGTTTCATGTTTGAGTTACCAATGGAAAGCAAATGAGATCTGAGTATTGCGAGCAAAAGTTGTTGATTCGAGTGGACGTTAGGCCCTCTATGCAATAATACAGTGCATTATACGTAAAAAAGTGGTACAGAGCAAGCAACTGGGTGAACTTGGAGGTTACTGATGCGCTAATCTTCCTGGGAAGCGGAAGCGAGCGTTATGTGGCACACAGAAGTTCAGTCGTTGTAATAAGCAAGCATCACAAATTGATGTATGAAATCCATTTCGAGAGTGGGTTGCAAAAGAAATTTGGATCACCTGCATTCGAGGTATCAAATAGCAAACGTCTTAGAAAATGCTAGATTGCAAACTAGATGAAACATACACGAGAGAAAACAAAACACCGAGAGCTGATTTGCATGCTTCAACTGTAGAAATCTAGCTTGATATTTGAGTTGAACGGAGTACAATACCATTGAAGCTATATGGATTGGATTGGAGCATAGTGTGGGGTGGTCATGGGCAGCACTAACTTAGTATGACGACACTGGAAGACTCGATTGCAGATGTAGATCACAAGGAAGCCAAGAAGATTAAATACAAATCTTGTGGGATGCAACTGCTGCAACTGCAGTAGTTACCGGTATGTGAAAGCTGGGGTGTAAGTGGAAAAAGCTTGAATTCCAAGTTCCAACAACAAGAAGTCTTAGTGTACAAAGGAGTGTGGCACAAGTCTAAGCTCAGCAAGTGGGTCATTGAGATCCGCCCAACCGCACACAAGCGCAAGATTTATCACAAAATCGGATCCTTACGTTCACCCGATGTCGGTAGTGCATAATACATGCGACCAATGGCAAAGCCTTTCTTGCGCATTGTCCATCGCTTCAACTTCCGATTCCACACCCATTGCTGAGGGAATTGATCGAACGTAAGGCAAAATCGTGCTTGCAATTGCCTCATCAGGAATTGCATCTTTGCTGTTTATGGGCGGCAGAACCGCCCATTCAAGATTCAAGATTCCAATTGATCTGCACAATGAATCAACTTGCAACATCACACAACAAATGAAAGTGGCCGAGTTGGTGCGTAAAGTTGATCTGATCATTTGGGATGAGGCACCGATGATGCATCGCTGAGCTTTCAAAGCTGTTGATCGGACCTTGCATGATTTGATGTAATTGGATGATGTAGAGGCAACCAAGAAAATCTTTGGTGGGAAAATCGTGGTCCTTGGTGGGGATTTTTGACAGATCTTGCTTGTCGTTCCCAAGGCGGGACGAGAAGACATTATCAGTGCTTCTTTGCCTCGATCGCATCTTTGGTAGCATGTTACAATTCTTCGTCTTCATATCAACATGCGAATCATGGCAACCAATTCTGAAGAGTAGCGAGAGTTTGCCAAATGGGTGTTGAATGTTGGAGACGGTAGTCTTCCCGCCATTGCAGGAGAAGAAGGTGTCAATCCAGATTAGATCAAGATTCCATCCCATATGAGGTTGCTAGCAGAAGATTGCAGCTTAAGAGGATTAATCTGAACCATCTATCTGGATCACTAGTGCCATTTCTGGGGATGCCATGTATCTTATGCAACGTAGCATTCTAGCCCTCAAAAATACTGACGTTGTTGAAGTCAACAATGTAATTTTAGAATCGTTATTTGAAGAATCGCACACGTACCTAAGCACAAATTCTTTGGCTCCAATAGAAGAAGGTGCAAGTGTTGCTGCAGGAGTTTCAATGGATTCATTGTATCCGGTGGAATTTTTAAACACTTTGCGATTCGACGGTATCGCAAATCATGAGCTGCAACTCAAAGTGGGTGTGCTAATCCTTTTGTTGCGCAATCTCAATCAATCAATAGGATTGTGCAATGGTACGAGGTTGATTGTCAAAAGATTGGGTGAGCGTGTCATTGAAGCGGAGATCATCACAGGGAACAATGTCGGTAAATGTGTGTTCATACCTCGCATCATCATGTCCCCCTTTAGGACTGATTGGCCATTTGTTTTGCGTCGTCGTCAATTTCCAATTCGAGTGGCATTTGCGATCACAATCAACAAGAGTCAAGGTCAGACATTCAACAACGTTAGGGTATATTTGCCATCTCCGGTCTATTCCCATGGTTAGTTATATGTTGCTATTTCACGGGTCACAAGTAGTGCAAACATCAAGATTTGCAACAGCCAGGGTCCTGATAGATACATGCGAAATGTCGTATATAAAGAGGTTTTGGAACTGTAGTTTGTAATCGTAATTTCGTAATATGTACCGTCAAATGCACATAAACCTGTGCATTAAGCACGGGGTCCAAACTAGTTAAGTTGTAATCCTAGTACTTTCAATGGGGATATGTGCCACAAATGTTTTTTGAATTTTTTTCCAATCCTTTCTTAAAGAAACCCATGAACAAAGGCCAAATATTTTTTCTCATAAGGTTGACAATGCCATCATTTGACCATGTTATAGGTCTCATATCTTTCTTACTTCTTGCTGTTAAATTGAAGTTGCATTAATTAACATTGCAGACATTATAACTTGAGATGAATGTTCAAAAGAATGGAGAAGAAGTCAATGTATGAGAAATTGTTTGTAGGAGGTGAAAGGTTGGGAGGTGATTATACCATTTTGAAAAAATGCAAACTACCATGAGTATGGGTCGCACCATTTACATATATAAGTTTAAAGGGAATTTGATTCATTTAATCACATAAGTTTTTTTTCAATATTTTTATTTGGGTTGTGGAGCCCCCAACAGGAAGGTGGAGGAATAAGCTTAATTTTATTTTTTTTCAGTTGAGTTGTTAAGCCCTTGGGCTATTGGACTTGTTGGTGGTTTTTTACACAAGGTGGGATGGTGGGCTGTTGGGTTGGTTGGTAATGTTTTGTGTAGGTTAGTTTGTGTGGTGAGCAAAATGAATTGCTTGGGTGGATTGAATATGCAAATTTGTTTTCATTTCAACCTCTGAACGAAGTGCAAGTCTAACTATTAGAACTCCTTTTCGTGGCTGAACGAACAAAATTCAAATGCATATTCACATGCCTTTTCTAATGAATCTAAACAAAATATCCTTGCCTTGGAAGGGAGGGCCAGCAAACCAAGATCAACATAAAATTTGTGAAAAGTAAGGTTGCAAATTGATTGATCACAAGGTTCAAAACTTAAAAAGTTTTCACTTTTTTCATTACTTGGGCTCAATGTTGCCACAAACTAGCAAATGATGATCAATTGGTTAAAAAAATGAATTGATTTTGTGGAAATTAAGTTCCATTTAAATAAAAATATTGAGTAACATTGCGTGCAACTTAATTGAATCGAATTTTGAATTAAAAAATTGGATTCAAATACATTAAATGGAAATTAAATTAAGTTAAAACCAATTCCAATTCAATCGAATTAAGATATAGTTGAATTGAATTCAAATTGAAGAGAAATGAGATGCAAACTGGTGGAGAAAGTATCGAATATCTCCTTGTGAATATGGTGTTTGGGAAAAAAAAAAAAAAAAAAACTTAAAATAGGCGAGGATTCAAAAAGACAGATCTTTCCATGTCAATAATTGCACAACACTGGTAAGAAGCTCCATGCAATGCATGATTGGTCACACACATACTAGATCAAATGATATTGTGATGGGAGTGATATTGAGGTTCCTACTTTGGAAGCGAAAGCTGAGGGTTGGAACTAGAATTAGTTGATTAAAACAAAGTGCACAAGCACCCAGGAAATTGTAAAGAGAAGGGATTATTTGCATCAGAGGCAGAGGTGGCAGCGTTCTGAAACAAAAATAAATTACTCATACGTCTTTCATTGGAGCAGAAGCCAAAGTCAGAAGCTCTGAAACGTACAGGTATACGTAGGGAAACTTCTCTTGCATCAGGGTGGACTCATGAAGAGATCGTAGGAACCAACATTAGATGAATACCTGCTGATGCGTAACACACTGCATAACCTGCATTACACCAACCAGGAGTGGGAGAGAGCTTCAGGTCAACTGTAAGTGCATCATTTGTAGAGAAAGAGTGCACAAAAGACTGAGAATACAAGAAATTTGCAGTGAGGTATACTGTACCTGTATTATGAGCAAAACATCAGGCGGCTGATTTCACAGCGCAATTTTACACTCCACCCAAAATGAAATCAGTTATCAGCATCTCCATACTCATACACTAAACTCTGAGTTTATCACATAACTAGACTTGGGTTTCACACTGGCAACACTGAGAAATACCAGCAGATTTTGGAGGTGGGCATGGGAGAAAATGATACAAGGTAAATACATGTTTGCAACCATTACCGTTTGATGCAATACAAGGCCAAATCAACAAAATCAAGGCAATTGGAAACCGAGTCAAGATCCGTGGTCCAGAGCACAAAAGAACATATCCTGTCAATGAAACATCATCTACTCCCTCATTCGTGTCCAGCTTTTTGAAGCTTTGGCTGCTGTGACAACAGTTTTGGGTCAGCAAAACTGGTGGGGTTTTGCTCCCAGTTATTTTGCTCTCAGTGGTGTCCTTTTACAGGAAAACCCAAAATGTTTTGAAATTTGCACAAGAATGATTTTAACTTCACAAATTTGATCTAGGAACTTGTGATTGTTCTTTTCCTGCAACTTCTGCATACATATCTGCAATTGCCTTAGCAAAAAAGGTCTTTGCTTGTGGCCTCTTCACCTGCCAATAAACCACACCCAAAAACACAGGAGCAATCAATCTCTCTCCAAAACCAAGAAGGTGAAATGTACAATATGGCACTGCCTAGAAAATACTATGGCATGAGAAAAATGTGAACTCTAAATTCCAGTTTAACACATACGGCTGTTCTAAATTCCAGTTTAACACATACGGCTGTTGCCCTGCCTTGCAAGGATATCTTTGGTATACTCATAACCATGAAATCATTGCAAAAACTAAAGTGATTGATTACCTTCAAAGTGGGTGTAAGAAGTCCATTCTCGATTGAAAATGGCTCTGCAACTAGAGTAATGGCCTTGGCAAACTCAAACCCGCGTAACTGCAGTTGTCAGAAATATCAATTATTACTCACTGTTGAGTTATAAGAGTGACAGGTTAGAGAAGCTATTTGGGAAGTGAAAATTAACAGTAGAGATTGATAGGTTGGAAGAAGACACCTGATCTTTCAAATTCTGAAGTTCTGTAAAAATCACAAATAAAGTAGAAGAGAACCTGGGCTTCACGAGCAACTGCATCCATGTCTGCTTTCACAGCTGCTTGTACAACAGGATTAGTGCACAATTTGTTCAAGTCATCTGCATCCTGCAATTCATCCCTTCATACCCATCAAACCATTGTTTCAACATCCATCTGCAATACCTCTATTTTCTTTTTCTTAGCTCATATGCAGACCAATTGTTCAGTCTCTCTGCAATGAACCCAAATTTGCAAGGAGAAAAAAATAAGAAAAGAAAAAACATTGGCAATTTGTCTGATTTGTGCACCTTGATACCCCTTGACTTTGCCCATACAGGTAATGTCTCCGGATCGATAACAACAATGGCCACCAAACTGCTATTGAAGCTGTCACCTGCATAGATATATCATGCCAACACAAGCAACTCAATTGAGTAATCCTTTCATTCTGTCATGATGGTGATTGAAGGGTATGCGATATTAAAATTTCTGGGTTCATAATATTCATATAAGAAAGTCCACGTGTAGTTGCAATAAATCTCTCAAAAAAAGCTCCACGATCTCTGAACAAAAGCTCCATAATCTCTGATCAAAAGCTCTGTAATCTCTGAACAAAAGCTCCATAATCTCTGTAACCAAAGCCACCATACGTGAGGGACCCTTGGGGTTCATGAGTACATTCTCCCCAATAAGCTCTATCTGATTTGCACCATAGTTGTTTTGTATAACTAGCTCCAGTACACAAGGGACTCTTGGGGTTCATGGGTACTGACCATATATAAAGCACTGGGAAACAAACTGGCTGCGAGTATAGACATTCTCAATTTTTTCAGGTGCAATATACTCCCCCTGCGCCAGCTTGAAGATGTTCTTTTTCCTGGCAATGGAAAACAACAGAGAGATAATACAAGCTTGTTCCATAATACTACCACCCAATTGTGCAGGCATTATCTATCATAGGAAGAAGGTGCCTCAAAAGGAATATGAACTTCTGCAAACCATAAGCATATGTTTACAGGAAGGTGAGGAAAGAAAAATTCAGAAACCATGAACAGTAGGAAGGAGTTCAGAGCTATGAAGATCAGATCAAGTTCTTCCTAAAGTAGAAAATGAGAGAAAACTTTATGCCCACCGGTCAATGATCTTTAGCCTGCCACCAGGGATCCAGCACCCGATATCACCCGTGTGCAACCAGCCATCCTCATCGAGAATTTCCTGCCTGAGGCACCATAAACAGAGGCATTATTCACAATCTTTCTGTGATGACAACAGAGTTGGGAAGAGATCTTTCAAAAGTGACCAACATTTGTGTTCTGTAGAAAATTGTTGGATCACAAATGATACTGCAATATTGACTCAAAAGTATGCATGCACTTCAAAGTCTTTCCTGGGTCCAAATGCAATATCATGTTTTTATACCTTTCCCCCACAAGGGAAGTCATCAACAATGGGCAAAAAAAACAGTTGGAGAAGAAAATCAGAAGAGGGAAGAAAAAACTGAGACGTTTGAATCTCGTCTTTGTAGTAGCCTTTGAAGATTGTTGGACCACGTACACAAATTTCCCCCCGTGGGTATGGTTTGTCCTCTGAAGTATACTCCATCTCTGGGACATCCACAAGCTTTACCTCTGTGGAATCAAAACCAGTGCACAAGGAGGAGTTTTTTATTCTTATTTTTTTTATACTGTACTTCAACTTCACTGTGATGTCCTGCATTCAAAGCCCTCTAATTTCACACCAAGAAGATTCTGCTTTACTGAGACTGATTTCTGTGGACAGATCAGCAAACAAACCCAAGTATGCACACCTTAGTTGTGGTTTAAGGAATGGGTGCTTGCATGTGGTATTTGGAAGCATAAATAGCATTGATTTTTTTGGAAGGTCTTTTTCTTACCACAGGCAGGGCTGGGTGGTCCAACATGACCTGAAGTCTTGTCATCTTCTTCACTTCCAGCAACAAGGCATGAGGTTTCCGTCATTCCATAACCTTCTGAAACAAATCCACCAAAGCATCTGGCCCCAATAGAATAGACTTTCAGATCAGTATTTAATAATTCTCATTCTTCCCCCATTTACCTTTTGAGATCTTCTTCCTATGGTTCTAATCAATCCACACACAATGGATCATGTGCAGGTACCCCTCAGGTCCCCTGGAAATGGATTCCTTCTCCAAAATATAAACTGGATCAAATGCTGCCCCCGCCCCCACAACCAAGGAAGAAGATGCTTGTGGCTAATGGGGATTTATACCCTCCATGTTTACTCACATTCTCAGGAAGTCAAAGACGTCTGGAGAAATGGGTGATGCTCCTGAACAGAGACATCGCACCCGGCCTCCCAATACTCCCTTGATCTTGTTAAAAACCAACCGATCCCAAATGGGTGATGGAGTCTTCCCTGAAAATAAAATAAAATCCATGAATTGTTATTTTAGAATTCATGAAGCCCCCCCCAAAAAAAGTGCCCAGAAAACCAAGGAAAAACAAGAGTAAATACTTATATTACAGCAACTGCAACAACCACTTTGAAGTAAATGGTTATGTGTACGAGTGAGATCTAATGGCAGATACACACACATCTACCTATATTGACAGGAGGAGACAGTCCCTGGAACAGATGAATTGATCAAAAGAGCAGAATGTCTTTTACCTTTTTCTAGAGCGTCCTTTTTGGCATTATAGGCAACATTGTAAAGCCTTTGCCGAAGTGTGCCCGATGACTTCACTGCCGAGGTTATTCTATTATGACAATCCGAACAAACCATAAAACCCATTACCAATCATCACCTACTTGGTCTCAGTTGTGGGTTGGAGCATATTCACATCCACTGAATGCCTAAATTAATCAGATCACAAAATCCTGATCCCGTCAAAGTGCCCCAGTCATACTTCTCCATAGTAGTCACAATTTCTTCACATATATTTACTTAAAAAAAGTTAGCAGCAAAATCACTGGAAACTCACTGAAATGCAGAGGTTCCCAGGGTGCTCTTGCATTGCAAACGATGGGAACAATTGTTCACTAGGTTCTTCAACAAGTTGTACTGAAAAATGGAAATATCTATGCACTCTGATGCTTCAAAAATAGACTCAAAATGCAGGTTATCGAAGAATGCATTTTTACTTGTCATAAATGCGATTGTAGAGGCGAGGAACACTGCAGAATATAGTGGGTTTTAACACCTCAATGTCCTCCATCAGCTTTAGTACATCCTGAACACACACCCATAACAACAATGTTACATCATCATGAACAATACGAAGATGCCAATTCTACACAACACATGTGGAAAAATAGTAAAATGGGGCACAATGATATTACCCCTTGGTAAAAGCCAATACCAACACCGAAGTGTAGCATAACCAACACATTCATCCTTTCATAAATGTGTGCCAGTGGGAGATATGAGATATGCCTGTAAACCCCCCCAAAACAAAAAAAACAAAACAGACAAAACTGATGAAAGAAAACAAGGGAAAACCCAGGAGGAGCAACACCAACATTGCACAAAAGATGGAAAAAATTCAGATGAAGTTAAAAGACATGCTAGAAGTCTACTGAGGATCATATACTCAAAACAGATCTACACTTGACTATCATGGATTCAAGTTTCACATACACATCAGAGGGGACAAGGTCAATAGATGCGCTACTCCCTGCTGCAGAAGCCACCAGATTCTTGTGTGTAAGCATGGCTCCCTTAGGAACGCCTGTTGTGCCACTAGTGTAGCAGATAGTTGCTACATCATGAGGTTGAGGAGGAACAAACGGTTGTGTATCTGCTAGCCCCTGTAGTCACTCAGGCAACTCCCCATTTAGAAACCACCACCACCAACAATCTTGTGCCAATGTCCTGTGTATACACCAACAACTGCATATCTATCTACTGCTGGAAGTAAAGCACATTTGTGGATGAAGGAATATTTATTTATTTTTACCTGAGCTTCAAGCCGAGAGTAAGGAATAAGGTGAATTCCTAATTGAGAGGGCACTGATGGGAGCGAATTCTCTGTACCTCCAACAACCTACAAAAAACCAACAAATTTGCAATCAATCAGGACAGCCTTTGGTATCTACTCTTTCTCAATCAAGAGATCTTCTGTAACTATGAGTGCATGGGTACTATTGAGCTGACAGCAACGAGTTTAATGTATGGAGCTATCAGGAGAGAAAAGATTGTGGACAAGTTCAATACTAGAGGGGATACGGATATGACTTGATTGTTGTGAAAACAGCAGTTTGGCAAAAAACTTACAACTATGAGTCGGATTGATGGAAGTTCAGACAATTGAAGCAAAAGCTGTTTTGGTCCCCAAGTCAAAACACCCAGTGGCATAAAAATGATTACAAACTCCTTCACCAAACCACAAATGCCTTAAAAAATGCAGGAAAAGATTCGGAAAATGACAAACTGAAAACTAGTGTTTGGAAGGTCGATATGGCACCAATCAGTACCCATTTTTCTTGATGGATTGCTTTTGTCTAATGCACTGATAGTACTGTTGTGTTCTACTAGAAGTGGTGAAGTTATTCTTCTGTGTGCATTACTCTCTGTAGCCTAACAGCCTGCCCTACATACAGACTTGTGTGATTGAACAATATTTGTAATCTGCACCTATTACTTGTCAATGTGATTGATGCAAATCGAGCTGAAACAGAAAAGGCAAACTCACGTTGTGCAGCTTGTCCTGGCTGCAGAAAAGGGCTGTAATTTCAGCATGATTGATTATGTACTTCACTGCACTAGCACCTGTCAAGACAAAAGAGAAAATCATTTACTCTTGGACAAATCCTTCTGATTTTCCCAGGTGCTAGAAAAGCTCATCATCACTGATCTGGGCAAGAAGTACCAACTGAGGTTTGGAAACTATGGCAATCAAAGTGTTCATTACACTGGGTTTAGTAAGCTTACCAAGGGTGTCATACAGAGGAACAGAAATGTAGGAATAGGAGCCACATGCCAGCTCCGTAATTACCCACTCTGGACGGTTTATCATATATAGCCCAACACAAGAACCCTGCCCATGTTTTCAACCCCCAAAGAAACTGCACTCGTTTCAAGGAACTGATCCCAAAGCTAAGTGTATACATACACAATAGCATATGTGTGTGTCAATCCAGCAAAAGAAAAAAAAAATTCATGAAAGATCAGACCACCCATTTGGCACCGATAACTTATTGGTTCTTCAGATGTGGTATAGACTTGAAAGAAAGCTTGCCTTAGGGATTCCGTTCTGCACGAGACCTGAACCAACAGCTGTTCGTGCTGCCCCTACTACCGCATATGTCATCCACTTATACCTGCAAATGCGAAGGCAGAATAAGTGAACGAATAACTGCCATTGGGTGGGTGGGCTTTGAAACCTTGCACCAGAGATGAAAGAAAAATGCAAGGAAGTAGAGCAACAAAAATTCCAAGTTTCAGAGGAAGTAGTCGTATTTACTCGCCAACTGACCCATCCTCTCGGATCCGGGTTCCCAAGCATTGCTTATCCGCAAAAGCCTTTGATGCATAGCTTCACCAAAAAAAAACACAAATCCCAGCTATTTTAGTCATTTGTATCTTTGATATTTCCTTGGGAAATCATTGCCAGTCTAGCTATCTGATGATAACATTTGGAGTAGCAAACCACAAATCAGTAGCACTCAAATGGAGGAAACTGGCATGGCTCCAATACCAAATAAAATTGCTCTACTACAAAATGGGCAAAAGGGTTGTACACAGAATTGTCATGAAGTGTTTGAATTTCAGGATGATCAGGCCAATGGTCCAGAAGTTGCAGAGGAGACTTGATTGATCTGCCACACCATCCAAAGGTGCTGGCATATTAGCCTCTGCAATGCAAGTCCTTTTTATCCCATTGCACATCAAAACCAAGAGAAGAAAAACAACACCATGCTGTTATCTTGGAACAGACATTCAGAGGGCAACACAGGTACTTGCAAATCAGAGATTGATGAATTCAGACACCCAAGAGAGGCTATAACAAACAAGCCCAAAATTTTCACTCTGCTATATATCAATCCACCAGTTTCAATACCCATAACATAAATATGCATTGTCTGTTGGGCCCCTAAAACCCATAAACCCTAAACACAGGAATTTTTTTTTACTACGGTTGCATGCAAAAAGCATCCCAGAATTATAATTGGATTTCTTTATAGTCGCATTTACATTCACAAGTAATAAATTGAAAAATATTTATTCATTCTCTTCACACAGACTACCTGTGAACTTGCCATTTTCCAGTGCTCAGTTTTTCAGGTAGCACCACGCTGTAACCATCGACTGCATTATGCCCACAAGCACCCAAAGTTCAAAACTCCCTTTTAGAAAACAAGACAGCATGGTTCTTTTAGTTAGGACTTCTTACCAAAGTTAACTGCCTCAAGGATCCTGACATAACCAGATCTCTTGGAATAAAGAATGACAAACAAAAGGGAACAAGGTTTTAAGTATGAGAACCGAGATGAAACTCCGCAGCAGTTGGCTGCTTCTCCAATTGCACCACACCCTTCCCTGCCAATTGTGCCACACCCATACATTGAGCCACAACCTAACAACACTCCACACAAAGATCCTTGTTCATCAATTGACATACAGGGATTTGCAGACTGTTGAAAACTGATATTGTGGATTACAATTAGCAAAATTCCTTCAACAAAGTTTTACAAAATTCCAACAATTCCTTCAAAAGCTTCATAGAATCTGCTTGGTCAACCACCTGGAAGCACCAAGACAGGAAAGGTACCGGTGGCAGGTGTAGGAGAGGAAAGGTGGGCATGTATCATTTGGAGCCTCCGTCTACTTGAGTTTTTAGCTTCTGCATCTCCATCCATCTTTCAAACTCCTTTGCTGTTTCTCTTCACTCACAAAAATCATATTGTAAACTTCTGTGAGGAAATTTCTTTGGCATTCATGATCTGTTTCAGTGCAAAAGCTCTGGAAAATTTCACCACTAGTCCCTGGAGGCAGTAGGTATTGAAGAATGGGATTCTAGGAATTGTAATCAGCATTCCAGGTTTCAGATTCAAGCTCACTCTCTGAGACTCTACGAATTGCAATAATCGGGATTTCCAGTTTCCAAAAGATTCAAGCTCTCTGAGATGACAACGAATTCTTTCTAAGTTCTGATTAAGATGTTTGGTTGATGATTTGGTTCTTGGCAAGATGTGTCTCCATCAATGTCTGCAAGATGATCAATCCCATAGAAAAACAACTGGATTCTAAAGAGAATGCAGATAGGAAGATGGAAAATCAAGAATTCTTGCAAGAATGAATACATTTCCTCAGGACAAAAAATTACCCACCTCTCACTCAGCTTTTGAGAGCACAAGAAAAACACACTCCCTGCTGCAGTCTTTCTTTCTTTCTTCTTCAGCGATTTCCTTCCTGCTCACCTCAGTAACTGGTTGACTCTGTCACACAAAACAGACCTCAACAGCAGCAGCAGCAGCACCCACCCACCCCAGGGAAGAGAAAACACAAACTTCAATAGCAAAAAAATGCAGCAAAACCCTAAAATGCCAAAAGATGTGCAAATAAAGCTTTTGGAGACTGTAGGTGACGACAGTGGGGAGGGATCTAAAGAAGAGCAAACAATGTGACAAAACTCAAATCACCCAAATCTCGACCAAGTTCGCAGTCTGGACACTGAGTGACTAGACTGATGTTTTTCTCTTCGGTGTGTTGGGTTGTTGGGTGGGGCTGGAGAGAGAGAGAGAGGCCAGGGTGGAGGACCTGAAAACAGCAAACCCAAAACGGTGCAGCTGATAGAAAGACACCGAAAAATGTGCTGAGCGTTGCGGTTTTGTTGGGATCAGATCAAAAATCCAGGCAAGCGTAACAAACCTTCTTGCTCCCATGAGCGAATCCGAATCTCTTCTGTCCGTTGGTCTGTCCGTCCGTCTGACTTGGGAGTCTCAGAGTCCTTAACTTGTTGGCATCTAGGGACGCCGGCTCGGTTGACGACGGACCCAATCGTCTTCTTCTTCTTCTGCCAGAGGTCCGTCATTCTCGCGCGCGTCTCCGAGAGGTCCGACAACAACAGGTCCATCGTTCTGGCCCTCAAGAAGGCCCCTCCACTCTTAAGGGCTCCTTGGGGGCGTTATAAGAGCAGCAGCTCCAGCGGTGGATGCCAATTGTTCCTCTATCAGTGTTTATGGGGTTTAGGGTTTAGGGTTAGGGTTAGGGTTTACATTAATTGTTTTCCCCTCTCCACCCCAATATCATGAAAATAAGGGGGGGGGTGTGTCACCACTGTTTTTTGCCTTGCCATTTGCATTAACAAGTATCTTAAGCCAAAAGAAGAAGAAGAAAAACTATGGAAAACTCAAATATTTCACCATGCCAAAATATAATCTTCAAAAAAATTCCTCTAAAACAAACCAAAATCCTTAAAAAATATTCAAACTCTCTAACTAATCTCAAGTTTCAACACAAGCCATTAGGTGTATCATCTTTCCAAAATCCTCATATAAAAATAGACATATTATTTATTAGCTAGTAGGGGCCAAAATCCATTAAGCTACTACTATACTCTATAATGAATCTCAACACAATATCCTTCCTTGCTCTTGGTAGGCAAGGCCCAATAAAGGACGCTATACAATCTAAGGTCCAAGAGTGTTCAAATGTGGCAACCAAGGTCAATGATTATTGGCTTGTCAATGAAGAGTAGGTTGTTTGGTTATTTATATGTGACTCTATTAAGCCCCACCCAATTGTGACCATTTTGCATGTCAAACTCAAACACTTAGCTCGAAAACATCACATTTTGATGGAGCTTCTTCTTCACCCAAATTTTGGCATACAAAATGCCATCCATCACTCTTGGAGTTTTTCCCTAAAGTCATCCTGTCTTCACCCTGTCTTTGGGCCTCTTTTCACCCCCCTATCCCCACCCTCTTTGAGTGAGGTCTGCAAAGTAAGGAAGTTTTTATTAAATGTGGGTATGAAATGCAGAAACTCAGCATTTAATGCACAAGGTTTTAGAGGTAATTATAGTTGTTGTACATGTAGGAGCAGTGAAAATACAGTAGCAGCCTAGGGTCAGTTTCCACATTGACAAAAGGAATAATTATTTTTTTTCAAAAAATAAATTCGTTTTTAAAATTTGAAATTATATATATTTTCCATCAAATCTACTAAAATATTGTGATATGAGTAGTGAAATTATTCAGAATATGGCCTATGATAATTATGATGATTTTCAACATGTCAACTTCATATTTTCACAAATTTTCATTTCACTATTTTGAGGATTATTTTAATGACGAAACTGACCTTTAGGGTAAGGTATATGTTAAACCAATGCCATTCAATTCTTGATGTTTGAAAAGAATTAGTGAGTTACATTTATTTATTTATTTTCATTTTTTTATCAATATCAATTTTAGTTATAATTTGCATTGACATCTTTTTTTTTTTTTTTGCTTTGTAAAAGTTAATTTCACTTAAACTCAATTTAACGAGTTCTTCTTACTCCCATTTCAAAACACCCATGTTTTTTTTTTCCCTTTGTGATCACTAAGTTTGCATTTTGTTGCAAACCAAGAATTGACAAAGTTTTTTTTATTCCAATATTGTTTGATAACTTTACAAGTGTGTCACAAAACCTAAGCTACAAATTGAAATTGAGCCTACCTAACCACTTAAACTTGATGACACAACCTTTATATATAAAAGGCACGATATTCACAAATTTAGTGTGCCCTCTAAATAGGTTTAGGAATGTGTCTCATTGCTTGACATCATCTATTTACTAGCCCTTGAGTATTGGGAGCTTACAACAATAATATATATACCTAAAATGGGGAGCCTTACCATTAATTTAAAGCATGTTGAAACTAGTAAAAAATAGTGAAAATCAATCATTAAAGGACTTATGAACCTAATACCTTCTAAAAACAAGGGCTTGTTCAAGTTTGTTCAATGTTGTTCAAGTTTCTATTTTGAAAGTAACCTTAAGTTTTCAATATTGACTTTTAAAGAAAGAAAATTGAACCTTTTTTTTTGGGGGAAGATAAAACAAATTCTTCAAATTTGTAAAACATTTGGTTTAAATTTTTCTAAAAAAATAAAAAAATATTGAAACCATGTTCAAATTTGGAACTTATTACAAATTCCACCTTTCTTCATTACACATTATAGTTCAAAATAAAAGATTTGTGTAATAAAAGTTTGTCCACTAGATTATAGAGGCCCCCAAAATAAATTTTTAGAGTGTATTATTTTATTTTTTTAATGACCAATTAGAAGTGATCACTTGCCACATGGTTTGAATGAGATTAATTTTTAATCATTAAGTTTATTTTGGTTATGTGAGCCAATCACATTGTAACTTTTCTAATGATTCAAAGATTGTGTTAAGTGGAGATGTTTTGATCCTCAAATCAATTTTTTTTTTTTTTCCAAGTTACTTATGGAGCTAGGGTGACTAGCTTCATACATAAATTATGACTTAAATGGTGACATTATTTAAAAAAAATTTTTAAGTTGTAACTAGTAGATGTAAATGTGGTGACACACTTGTCGAAAAATTAAAAATTAAAAATTAAAAATAAATTTGGTGGCTTCTAGGTGAATGTTTTTCCTTGAAAATTGGCACTTAGGGTTGTGACACTATTTCACATTTAAAAAAAATGTGTCAATGGCTTCATTCACATGACAAATATTCTTTCAATTTTCCATACCTAAATCACACTTGACCGACTCTTACTTTTCAAAAGAATTGCATGTCTGAATTTCAGCTTTTTTTTAATTTGAAAAAACCTTCGATTCCAATTCAAGGATTAAAATTTTGTTTTTGATAAATCCTTTAGTCTAGTTCTAGACTTGGTTCTTCACATTTGAAGAGTTTTTGGTCTTCAATTCTCTTTTTAAAAAATAAAAATAAAATCCTAATTAAGTTTGGTTTCAAATTGGACTTGGTTTTACACCTACTTATGCATAGCCCAAATTTGATTTTTAAATTTTTAAAATTTTTAAAACTTTTTCTAATTACTAGCACTATACCACTAATAAAATGTGATCACCTATATTGACTACCTGCCTAAACCCAAAAAAATAAAAAAATAAATTAAAATTATGTTTCAATGCCTAAACCCAGAAAATTAAAAATAATTAAAATTATGGTTCAATGCCTAAACCCAGAAAACTAAAAATAATTAAAAATATGTTTCAAGGCGTAAACCCAAAAGTTTAAAAATAATTAAAATAAAATTTCAAGGCGTAAAATCAAGAAATTAAAAATAATTAAAATTACGTTTCAAGGCCTAAACCAAAAAAATTAAAAATAATCAAAATTATGTTTCCTTGAGACATGTGCCAAAAGTAAGAACTACATGCCTAATGCCACCCTCACCCCCCCTCCCCCCGCCCCACCCCACCCCCAAATTATTATTCCAAAAATGTTGCTATTATTATTATTCAAAACCTATGGTTCTGGCTTTTTAAAAAAAATGGTTCTGGTTCCAATTTTTTAAAAATATAACCCGATTTGCAACCGATGATTCTACCCTACCAAACTAGGGTACCAACCCAACCTACCCAACACTGGTAAAAAAACCTCATCATTGATTATGGATGTAAATCAAATCATAATCTATAGGAGTTAAAAACTTCACCATTGAATATGGATGTAAATCAAATTACAATCTAAAGGAGTTAAAAACCTCATCATTGATTATGGATGTAAATCAAATTACAATCTAAAGGAGTTAAAAACCTCATCCATGATTCTAGACGTAAACCAAATTACAATCTAAAGGAGTTCAAAATCTCATCGTTGATTATGGATGTAAATCAAATTACAATCTAAAGGAGTTAAAAACCTCATCCATGATTATAGACATAAACCAAAATACAATCTAAAGGAGTTAAAAACCTCATTGTTGATAATGGATGTAAATCAAATTACAATCTAAAAGAGTTAAAACCTCATCGTTGATTATGGATGTAAATAAAATTACAATCTAAAGGAGTTAAAAACCTCATCCATGATTATAGACGTAAACCAAATTACAATCTAAAAGAGTTAAAAACCTCATCATTGATTATGGATATAAATAAAATTACAATCTAAACGAGTTTTAAAAACCTCATCCATGATTATAGATGTAAATAAAATTACAATCTAAACGAGTTAAAAACCTCATCGTTGATTATGGATGTAAATCAAATGACAATCTAAAGGAGTTAAAAACCTCATCGTCGATTATGGATGTAAGTCAAATGACAATCTAAAGGAGTTTAAAACCTAGTCATTGATGGTTGGATGGTTGGATGAAAAAATCATTAGATGATTGGATGAAAAAAACATGGTTGCATGGTTTGGAATGAAGAAAATAGTTCGATTGTTGGATGAAACACACATCATAAGATGGTTGGATGAGAAAACATAGTTGGATGGTTGGAGGAAAAAAGGAGGCGGATGGTTGGATGAAAAATTCATCACTTCGTTGAATTCGAAAAAAATGAAAAACATAGTGTTGGAATGAAGAAAATAGTTTGATTGTTGAATGAGAAAATAATAATTTGATGGTTTGGATGAAAAAAATGTCAAATGGTTGGATGGTTGAATGAAAAAAATATTTGGATGTTCAAATGAAAATAGTTCAATGGTTGGATGAAAAAAATGGTTAGATGATTGGATGGAAAAATATAGTTGGATGATTGAATGAAGAATTCATTTTATGGTCAGACGAAGAAAATAATTTGATGGTTCAATGAAAAAATAGTCAAATGAGTGGGAAAATATATCTTTGAATAGTTCGATGAGAAACATAGTTGGATGAGAAATAGTTGGATAATTGGATGAAAATTTTAGTTGGATGAGAAAATTAAATAGTTGGATGGAAACATGCAATGGGATGAAAAGTTGTTGGATAGTTGGATGAAGAAATAATAGGTGGGATGAAAATTTGTTGAGTAGTTGGATGAAGAAATAATAGATGAGAAGAAAAGTTGTTGGACAGCTGGATGAAGAAATCCTAGATGGGATGAAAAGTTGTTGGGTTCTTGGATGGTTTGGTGAAATTTCACTTGGATGGGAAAAAAACATCTTTTCATGTTTGTGTTTGAAAAATCATCATTTTCGCTAAGTAAACGTTCCCTTCTTTCATCCAACGATCCGACGACGTTTTCATCCAAGCATCCAACTGTTTTACTGCGCCACGCGGCGGCGCCGCGCGTCGTCTCGAAACCCTTGGAGCTCCCGCAGCCTCCATGGCGACAGCAAAGACCATTTGCACCTCTCGCGTGCATCGTAGCGCACACGAACACCAGAGCGCAAACCAAACACGCCGATCCTCAGCAGCAGAGAGCGTCGAAATCTGCTACAAGCAAACTGAAACTGCTGTTTTCTCTCCATTGTGTCGTGGGTGTTTTTTGGGCGGAAATTGGTGCGTTGTGGGATTAGATCGGTCTTGTTGAGTCGAGGACCGCCGTCGGTGTGACGACCGACCGTCGACGACGATGGCGACCTTCGCGGAGGCGCCCAAGGGGAATGAGAAAGCCGGAGAGAAGATTTTCAAGACGAAGTGCGCGCAGTGTCATGCTGTGGAGAAGGCAGCTGGTCACAAGCAAGGTAATTTTTTGCATTTGTTACGTAGCTTCCTCGTCGACGTCTCATCGATCTCCGGCATGATCTATTGTTGATGTTGTTGCTAGTATTGTTTTCTCTTCGGTCGGAGATCATCATCCGTGTTCATGAATCTAAGCTAGAGTAAAAAGGAAAGATAGAGAAATTTCCATTCCAAGTTCGGGAGTTGCCGTGACAGAGAGAGAGAGCGAAGATAGTGTGGCGGCGGAGAGAAAATAATTGTTTGCGGAGGTTGCCGGAGAGCGATCTACTTACAACTAGTTTTGCGGATGTCGTCGTTTCTGCGACTGCAGGACCGAACTTGCACGGTTTGTTCGGGAGGACGTCTGGGACAACTCCGGGCTACACGTATTCGGCGGCCAACAAGAACAAAGCAGTGGTATGGAGCGAAGAGCACATCTACGAGTATCTGCTGAACCCGAAGAAGGTATGAAGCTTTTGTTTTGAGATGCTGCTGCAGGCCAGGCTGCAAATCTAGTCCAGAGCAAGCTGGCCGATATGATAGATCCGTGCCGTGAGGGAAGGAAGCTGTAGAACAAACCCTAATAAATTCTTCAAAATAGACTTTAGCACTGGAAACGTATCATCACCGCATGCAAGAGGAGATCTGCTGCTAGTGCAGAGCTTGTATGGTTAGGGTTTTAGGTCTACTGATTTTCTGGATTGTGGTGTGGTGATGTGCAGTATATTCCAGGGACAAAGATGGTGTTTCCTGGCTTGAAAAAGCCACAAGAGCGAGCAGATCTTATTGCCTATCTGAAAAATTCCACTTCTTCATAAGAAGAA
>Ga0116229_10001367_pt1 | contig 37982 bp, 17 predicted proteins | sample S1TSphgellanicum_3_FD_87313 | JGI IMG/M metagenome (GOLD analysis project Ga0116229, IMG submission 87313) | Host-associated microbial communities from peat moss isolated from Minnesota, USA - S1T2_Fc - Sphagnum magellanicum MG | ecosystem: Host-associated > Plants > Peat moss > Unclassified...
ATATATATGATTTAATGCAACTAGAATTTGGCATAAATTATATATTAAGATAGGTGTTGGTTTGGATGTGACCACACCCTAACCTTCTCAAACTTTATAAGGGGTTTTTTCACTTTCGATAGCCTAGGAGGCCCTCAACAAGGTTGTGAATATTTGTTGTTTCACAATGTTAAAACTGATGGAATATAAGTTCTTAAATTAAAAATGATTTTTGTGTATGAAAATTAATGATTTTTTTAATGATTTTTAAAATTTATTTAGCAAGGCTCTGTAAGAATTTTGAAGATATGCTCAATTTAATTAGAATCGTATCGGGATGCATGACCTTACAAAGAGGTTTAAGGTAATTGGGCCAACAACACATGGCTTACTGCTACATATTAAAATGTAATTATTTTTTAAACAAAACATCTTCCCTATATATTGGCATACCTAGCACTGCCTTTTATTATTTGGCAAAGAGGTGGCCTTTTAGGGTACAAGCATCAAAGTCTTCCTTAATGATGTAATTATTGTTAAGATTTTCTAGTAACATCTTTTTTTTTTAAAATTATTATTCCAATTCTTTGATTGATCAAATAAAAAATATCCTCATTTTCATAACTAGCAAGCAATTATGAAACTAAGGACAATGGTCATTTGTTACTATTCATTTGAATTTTACAACTAATTACTTTATAGAATGGGTGTGACCCTCCTTATAGATGGGCAACCATGCTAGTGTTGCCATTCCACCTTATAAAGTTTACTAGAGTGGAAGGGATTTAGAATTACCAATGCCCTTATTTGGTCATAGCCTTTAAAGGTGTGTAATGTAAAAACCTAAACTACTTGTTACCACAAAATTCTTGTTGTTGTGCATGTCCTGAATACATGAAGTTATGACCATGATAAAGACAATTTCTTGTGAATAATAACCATTTAAACATCTCACACAAAAGCCTTTGTAAATTTGTCAAAATTTTGGCAAATTCAACATTCCACACTTTGAATTACATTGAGGAAGATTACAATTTAAAGTTTCAAGCAAACCCAAACATAGTATAATGAGATAATAAAGCTCGATGAAATTCATGTACAAGATAGCAGGTAATGAAGTGCTACCCAAGGGTTGGATATATGAAGCTTCACTAACCAAACAATATTTGTGACATGACATTAGTGCATGCATCATATAATGGCACTCACAACTACCAAGGTAAGTATTCACAAAAAAGGATTCAAGTGAAAATGTGATTTTCAAGTAAGAATAAAACCTTGCAATTTTTGAAACATAGATGTAGGTTCTTGAAAAAATGAAGCCAAGTAAAAGGATCCTAGCATTGTATTTTTTTTGGCAAAATTTTGCCAAGTGGCCAATTTTGACAAAACCAAACAACATGGCTTTGTTAAAATGGATGGATTTGAACCATCCATTTTACCATAATCTTAACCATTGGATCTAGGCCGGCTAGTCTTGCACTCAATCATGTGGAAGGTGGGAATTGTCAAAGGATTGACATCAACCATCAAAAGTGGTTTGCAATTGGAATTAGTCTCGTTGATGTTGACTTTTAATCACTTCATAACCACCTTGCTCTCTTATCTATCTATGTGTTGATGAGTTAGGTTGTCAATTGTGCATAGTGTCGATTATTTTGACATCACTACCTCCCCTTGCCTTATTTTCATTACAATTTGCAAAAATTGTTTTGTTCTTGGGTGAAAGCACATTAGGGTGTTTCAATTCAACATACTAAAGTCCCTTTTCAAAATCCTCTTCTAGTGTAGTTGAAAACTAGCTTAAAATATGACTATTTAGATGATATTGAAAGTAATTTTTTTTTTTTCCATTTCCAATTTCAAGTCATGATGCTATGAGACATGTAAAAAATATCAATTTTTAAAATTTTAAATAGTTTTTTTAAATGCTTAAAATGCTTAAATGCTCTAAATAATTACAATTTTGGGATTTTGAAAAATCCAAAACATAATAAATTAAATCATTCCATTCATTCAATGGATCTTTAGTTTCTTAAGCATAATTCATCCAATATCCCAAAGTTTCAAACACATAAGAAAATTATCACATTGTAAAATAAAAGTCCAAATCCATGAGTTTTGTAGGTGTGATGAAAAGTGTGATCAAAATTCATTACTTATTGGCTATCAAAGATTTTGATTTGATTTTTTCATTCTTGGAAGGTTGATTATGATAGCTTTAGATAAGTGAGTCCCTTTTTTATTATTTCAATAAATTTTATTTTATTTATTTTCTTGTATCTAAAAAATATAAGAAAAACTACCATTGTGACATTCATATAAGTTCACTATTGTGTGTAAACACCTTTTTTTGTTGGTTAGTCGCTAGTGTTACATTAGGGCATGGAATACCAACAATGGTGGGCAACAAATGGAAATCGCAAAAGGTTTATAAAGAATTGTTGCAATTATGAACTTGACATCATTGCATAAGAACAATCACTAGTAGGAAGAGCATGAAGATTTAGTTATTGATGGCATCAAATTCCATGCCATTGCAAACACACAAAATTTAACTTCCGACCTTTCAAAATCTAAATAAGTTTTCTTTTTCATTTGAGCATTTTGTTGTTTATTTCTTTTTCTCATCCATTATTTGCATGGATTTTACATAGGGATCCTCTTAGACTTTACATTGTGATTGTCTATTTTCAAAAAATTATTCAAGGTTTATTTTATTTTATTTTATTTTGTGTGTTGTTTTTTCCAATCTATGCGTTTCTTGGGTTGTTGTAACATGATTCCATTACAACCATCGATTAGTTTCAATTATTACCAAGTAAATTACTATGGGTAGATTAACCATGGGTAGAAGTTGTGATGGGGTGTGATGGCAAGTTGAACATGGTTCACTACAAAATATACAATGAGATTGATGGAAAGGAAAAATTATTGGTGCCAAAATTTGATAATTTGTAAAAAACATGCAAGCATGTGAAAATGTAAAGTTGCATGCCTTGGGTGTGCTATGGGGTAGTACTACATGTCCATAGAAAGCCAACATGTTAAAAATGAACACTTATTTGCCATCAAAGGTTGAAATTATGTTGCAAACATTGTGTGTGTTAGAGGTTTGGTTGGTGCGAAAAAGCAAAAGTTTTTACACTTTGTTGTCATGTTTTGGCTTTTGAAACTCAGTTGACCTATGACTAATTTCAAGAGCATGAATATGTTATTTCATTTTTTGAAGGTGAGGAACATGCCTCACAAACACTATTTGATTCCATGGGTTGGGAGATGGCAAAAACAATGCATTGCATTGTCATGCAATCCACAAAAGTTGTTGTCCAAAAGGTTAAATACATCGTTGTTGGTTGTGATGAGGTCATCACAATCAACCAATCTTGGTGTATTGTGCATGCATATATTGTTGATGGCTTTAAAAAAATGCCATTGTTGATGAATTTTGAGAGGGTGTTTGCCAAAGGCACTACTAATAACTCACCCAATTGATATTGAAGTCACTAATGGAATATGGGGGTTAGATAGTAAAACAAGGTCAAAGCAAGATAAAGTAGACAAAAAAAGTAGACATTTCCACTTCAACCCTGTGTCATTCATATAACTACCATAAAGTAGCATCAAATTAATTGGAAGTATGTGTCAAGTAGCAATCGTTTGCTCTATTAAGTTTATATGAATCTAATTCTAAAAAAATAAAAAGCAAATGAATTAAAAAAGTAGATCAAAAGTACATTAGAAACTGACTAAAAAATACGTGTTCAAACCTACTTTTTGGTTAGAAAAATTAATGAAATTGATATGTAATAAGTTGGGAATTGAAGATCAACATATGTTTAGCAAGTCATTGAAAAAAAAATCTATTTCCTTTTTGTGAAAACCCACTTTCATATACTTGAAACCAAAAGCCCACAATGAAAAGTAAACGTCAAAAGTTATTTATATTTTGAAAAACCTACTGAAAACCTACTTTTACAATTTTGAAATACGAAAATCAATGCACAATAGTGTAAACATATATAATATTTAATCATTGAATTGAAAACATTCAATGTTCCACAATTTTATAATGACTTTTGTTGTTATTTTAAATCTACTTGTTCCAATTTTGATAAGGTAGTCAAGTCGTTCACTTTATCTTGTTTACACCCAACATGTTGTTAACAAACTTACATGTTTTGGATCTAATGGGGTTGCGATGTTCACGAGCATACATATTAGTGTTGTTACACAATTCAAGTCTAAATTAAGACCATTTGTAGTTGGACTACACTACATGGCACATTGCACCAACCTAGTGGTGAAAATTCAGCCCTTAGTTGTTAAGCTTGAAAGCTTGTTGTAGACCATTTAGACATTTTTCATTTTTACCAAAAAAACATTTTGAACATGGTAGCTTTGCTAAGTTGCTTGAAATTAAAAGTTTGAAATTGCCACACAATGTAAAAGACTAGACAAATTTTTTTTAATGAAGATAATGTTTGCTAAATACAAAACCCTAATGGTTCACATGAACAATAACTTAAACCATGTGATGGTAATAAAAAAAAACCTTGAGTATGTTTGTGACATTGAGATGGTAATGGGGTAAAAATGCATTATGCTCATGTTAAAGGTAGTTCATGCATTCATTGCATAGGCATGTGACACATTTACATCACAAATTTAACATGCAACAAATTACTAATGAAAATTATGTGAAGTTTATTCATTCATAGGTTTGTACATTTTACACACGAATGTCATGGGTTGGAAACATGTTTAACACATAAATAAATATGTTGACAAATGAGGTATGAACCTATAAATGAATGAATGTTACACGAATTTCACATTTTCCTATAAATCCATGTGTCAAATACGTTTTCAATGTACAATATCAATGTGTGAAATGTATGAATTATGAATGAACAAATTTTGCACGATTTCCATTATTAAGTTGTGAGATGTTAAGTTTGTGATATGTATGTGATTTTGTGACTATTGTTAAGTTGTGTTGTTCATAATTATATAACTTGAATTTTGATCTAAAGACAAAATATTGTCGAAAACATTTCAAAGCATTTCTAGACTCCTATGACTACAATAATAACCAATTGTTTACTAAATTGTGGATTGATTTAACAACAAACATTCAATATGCGATTTTTTATTTCTAAAGCAAACTATTCAATTGCATAAGAATTGATGAATGCCACATGCATCATATATCTTCATTATTGGTTGAACCTTCTTGCGGAGGAAACTTTATGGATCATTTAGTCTCAATAAAGGTTCGTTTATGTTTTGAGAAAATCATTGGTTTAACTTTTGATCGAATATGGTTTAACCATATTCCAATACAGTTTTCAGATTTGATTTTATTTAATTTTCATTGAGAAAATGGTTCAATAATCAATAGCTTCCACATTGTAGGTCCAAACACTCTCAAACCAAGTTAGTGCACCCCTACTCATTGAGAGCTTTCTGAAGAAGAGCTTTCTGAAGATACCACAAGTGCGGCATGAAGTGCCACTGTTTGGGAGATCTCAATGTGACAAACAAAACAAAACAAACTACCTTGCTTCATAAATAGATTTGAATATACTTATCTTATGATAGAACCAGTGATTTTTTAAAACCAAAATTCACCATTTTGTTATTAAAAAAAGTCCCAAGCAACATGATATGTGACTCAAAGTAGTCAAGAAAATTTGATGGTGGATGAAAATTGAACTAGTTGGGGAAAATGCAATCCAAGGAAATTAAACATTGCATGATACGTGAGTTGGGGAAGTTAAAAGCTGAAAAAAGATAATCTGACAATATGAAGGCCAAGCAAGATGAAAAAACAGAGAAAGTTAACTGTTTTTAGCGTTCATGTTATTAGTGATTACTCTACCTTCCATTCTATGGAAATGCTAAGCACATTGTATGATATGTGGGTCAGAAAAAATTTGTGAATGTCCGACTATGAATTAAAAGCTGGAAAATGTGACATCTTGATCATTTAAACATTGGATGATAGGTGGGTCAAGCAAGTGGAATTTTTAAAGACAGAGTGGATGAATTTGGGTGTCCAAAGACATAAAATCCAAAAATATTGGTTCGAAGGAAACAGTCTCAAATAAAGAAAGGATACATGAACATTGTATCCTCTACAAGGCAATGCACATGGAATAGAAATAATTTCCAGACAAGTAAGAATTGGCAATAATACTCAAGTAGAGAATGCATCTCTACTAAGTAATAAGGCTGATGAGATGCATCACATCTAATCAGGCTTCAGTATTTGAAGAATTACTTTTGATTGCGATATAAAAGGTCCCTGGGATAATGTCCATTGTAGAACCATGAATTGAACCCGCAATACTGAAAGTCATCCATACGATTGGGCTTGTACTCAATAGCATGAAAATCAAAAAACAGAATATTGCATTCCAAAGACTCTAATAGTCATCCAACTAGATAAATGTAACTAATGAAGTACAGATGCTCCCTTGCTATAAGATGTTGGCTTTGGCCTTTGAAGAACCCAATTGGAAGATTGGGATTGCTCATCATTTCCTCCTGAATGATTCGCACGAGAAGAGTCAAGTTGCCATTTAAGATAGAGGAAGAAGGCCAGCAGAGAGGGTGGGTCGTTGCTGGAATTTCACGTTGGGTCCAGTTCCTCAATCAATCCCTTCACCTGGCAAAAGGAAATGTAGAAACTACAAGCCAGGAAAAAAAAACACCAACAACCTCCCGCACACTATCTATTGGAAGCCCCTCATGACTCACTTGTGGGTGAGCCCCAATTGAGCTGGTAGCCTAATTAGTTTAGTTATTGCAAATTAGCTTAACACAAATTAGTATTCAATTGCCAAATTCTATCATATTTGTATATATTTAAGGATATATTTTGATACTCATCCCATTTATTTGATCAGATAGTGAAATAATACCTTTTGAATGTATGGGTTATTTGGTAACTACACAAGTGACTCCCCTTAGGGGATGCAATACATGTTTTGTTTGCATGAAACATGCTCAATGGGTGTTGGGTGTTGGCTATGTTTCAAACAAAATGTTTCATTTATGTTTGTAAGGTAAAAATTATGAAATTATTGGTTTGAATGAAGGGCCATGTTTATTTCAAATAAAGTTTATGACCAACTTGGTGCATTATTTTGTTATAAGTACTAGTTTTTATAAAAAGTAAAATTATACATGCTAAGTTTGAAATTACATAATATTAAGTTATCCTTAAATTCACCTTGACTTTGAACCTTCTTTTCACCCTCACAACCCATCCTAGAGCCCCAAATTTGCTATCTGTGAAAAGAGAAAATTTCATTAAAACTAGGTGTCAAATATCGACAAAATCTTCATTTATTGCACATGATTTTTCAAAAATTTGCATTTGGTTGTAGTAAAACAATGAAACCTAACAAACTCAAGATAACAATGTGGTAAATGTAATGCACCTCATTCAAGTCAATGTACTGTTTTAAAGAATATTTTTAGTTTTATCTTGCAAGTTGTATATATGTTGTTCTTGCTTTTTCCTTCTTTTATGAAAAAATTCTAATTTAGGCTTTATGAAGGTTCAACCTCACCTAATATCATGATCAAACTTTTAAACTTTTAAGAGGAAATTATTGGGGTTTAGGGGACCACCAATAATGGCTTAAACACTACTGGATTGTGATTGCTTAAAAATGTGAATGGAGAAATCAACCACTCATCTTTCAAGCAAATTCACTTCTTGCTTTAACCTAATCAGTTTTTTTTATAAAACATCTGACCCAAAATGTTAATTTGAAATAAAATAGGCGTTTTGAAAACACTTTAACTAATCAATTACAATAATTACAAGGTATTCTAAATATGTGTAATTAAATAATGGGTAATATAAAGGTACACAAAATCATAGGCTTTTAAAATAAACCCTCCCAAGTCCCAATCAAGTAATCCTTTGCCATATCTTATTATTAGAAATTAACAAAGACTATACCAATATTGGGGGGGCTCTCACATTTTCATGAGAACGAACACAGTGTTGGACCTGATTCTTTCCAAGAAAAAAAAAAATTGTATGAGAACCTCCTAAGGTATGATGATTTTTATTATTAAATTTCAATCAATTCTCAAGTTATTGATTCTCACATATTTAAGAACAATTCATTACCTCCAACTATTTTCACAAATTGATTATTCAATTTATTATACTCAAATAATGAGATGATCAATGTGCATTCAAGATATTCTCCAATTTAGTGTCATTGTCCATTCCATATTCTTTGTTGAAAAGTGTGACCATAATATAGAGTTGAACTAAAGTGAAGACTTTCACACATTAACGCGTTGGTACCAATATATTGTGAATTATAGATACCAACATCAATCAATGTGACCCATTGAAATGAAACCATTGAGCTTTCGGATGCACCCACAATAGGATGCAGCTACAACCAATAAATACAGATCGCATACTCCTTACCTTCAGAATAAGTAGCCTCTAACCTTGGACCCCTATGATAGAAAAGTTCCTTCGAGCATGTTTTAATACCTTTGGCAATTCTCATATTTTTGAATTTTTATTAATAGGTGGTTCTCAAATGAGCAGTCTCCATTCAAGTGAAAATCAAAATGGTGGATTTCAATCTAGGTATCACTCCTGATCATCATGCCCGGAAGTTTTCAAGGTGAGAACTAGCCTGAAAACTGAGACAATTCTCACCTTCAATTTGGAAAACTGCACAACACTAAACTATAAACTCCATGTTTTGGGTACTCATTAACATCATGAAACAATTTGTCATAGTGAAGATGAAATTTACATTGAAATTTTTCCCTCGAGGTTTGAATCAAGTTCCATCATTTGAATGAGTTCATCTTATGGTATAATCAATACTTGTGGAAATGACAATGAAGGTGTAAATTTTTTTTACATACCTTGTTGGCTACTTAACACCTTTTTTGAAAAGCTTATTGTCGCATCAAACAACTCACAAAATGGCTTAATCTAAAGTTGAATGATCTAGCATGATAGGGAGTAGGTTTTGCATATATTTCATTGCATAATATAAATTGAAATTGATTCATAAGTGCAACCTCATCAATGAAATGCCACAAATTAATAGCTTGCACTTGGAAATTTACTCAATCATTGTTAACGAGATCCTGCATGAAAAGAGTTTGTAATTCAATGGGTCATGTGTGTTCTTTTTTTTTTGGCTTTGAAGTCATTAAACAACTGAAATTAGCTTTTTGCAAAGGTCCTAGGGTTGTGTTTGATAGCAAAATGGGAATGACTCCAAGGACAAGGTCATCTAAATAGCAATGAGAACACGAATGATAGGATGGTATTCACCAAATAACTTGTTGTCAACATAACCTACAGAATCAAATGCACACTCATTAAATTCATTAATTCCTTAGGAAATATGCTTCAATAGTGTCAAGTCTCAACCCCTTCAGGATTCAAGAGTGCATTCTTCAACCCCCCATGACTTATGAAAGTTACAAATCTCTCTTGTCTCCATTTGGTTTTTTTGTGATTATCATGGGTTGCATTAGTGTGTGATAGTAGAGTACTTGGGGTGAACAATATGGGGGTCATTAGGTCAAGTTTGTCCATCAACATTTGGGGAAGCTTTTAAATCTTTGAAGGATTAAAATTTGAAAAGATTCTCCTACCCTTGCTAAGAACAATTCCACTGGCAAGGCGTAAATTGGCGTAAATTGGTGCATCAACACTAACCTCCAAATGCCAAGGCTATAAAATAGCCAAATGCAATTGCATACCTATTTGGCTCAACATCTAGTACGGTTAACCTCATTAAAAGGTTGTTGTCCATGCACTTGCAGAGAGGATTGCGGCCCCAATAAAGAGTCAATGCACAAACCTATACTAGGTTGTTTGTTGAGTTAACTACTACTTCATGCTCGGGCTCCTAAGTGACATTTTAACTATTGGTCACCACATGTGACTCCTGAAATTCAATATAAGGAGCCAAAAATCCAATGCATTGGTGGAGCTGCTATAAGGTGAAAAAGTATGCACCTTAGAAAAGTATGCAATAACCTAAAGTGTGGAAATATGAGCTAGGCAATGAATTAGAAGCAGAAAGGAACCAAGTTTTCAAATCCCATTGTCAGAAGTTTTGAAGGTTGTTAAGTACAAATATGTATCAGTGTTTGGGGGTTGAAATTTGCTCAATTTGACATGCAAGTTTAGTGCTGCACTATGATTTTCCTTGAAACTCTTTGAAGTTTGATGTAAAGTAATTATTCAAAAACATTTGTGCTGATGACCTTGTACAAACATCCTCTACCATTAAAGGGTAGTTCATTGCTACCACTATGTAAAAGGCTCCATAGGCATTTATGGTGTTTAGAATTTCACCCGATACCACATACTAGTTGTAATATAAAGGATTATCTATTTGTCATTCTTAGTCCTGTTGTGGAAGCTAAATTAAGCCATGATTACAACGAGAGATCTGCTGATTCAAGTTAAATACCAATTCTTTGAACAAAATATTTGTATGCATCCCAGAATTTCTGAGAGTAAAACAACTAAGTAGTCTTGTTTGGGGCTGAAAATTTATGTCAAGAGGATGTAAAGCAATCTTTACTCCATTTGAAGTATACAGTTCAAAACATCCGAAGTAGATGATTGAATTCACAATGGAAAGGACTTTCTTGTAAGCAATTAGAAAATGGATATTGATATCTACTCCAGTGCTTGCACTGCTGGGCTGCGCTTACATTTCAACAAGTAGCAAAAAATGTGTGAACCGACAATTGTCAACCATGTCAAGCTCAAGCTCAAAATATTTGGAAGTCATCAAGTTCACTTTGATGACAATCTTTGTCAAGGTCTTGTCATTATTGTCATCTGCCTATACAATGAACAACTATGTTTAACACATTTATCTAGATCTGGCTCTCCCCCAACACCTAAAATTACTCAATCTCAGAACATGGATGCCACTGATGTAAGCACCATGAGAGAAGCTTTCTAGTGCATATTTACAACTCCACACATTTCAAGTCTCTATGATGGTGTGTACTGCTGGCACACCTTATACCTTCTGTAGAACATCAAACAATGGGATTGCAACTGTGATAAGAACAACCCATAACACCAATAGTTCTCTTCTCACAGTATGTCCAATCTTTCGACAAGATTCAGATTGTTACATAGTCCTAAATGACATAACATTACTGGTTCATAATCCATAACTGCATTACTTTCTGCAGGCAATTACCCAATGCAAGTTGCAGTTGCCACCAATAGTCAAATTGGCAATCCTTAAGACAGCACTATTTACTTCATCTGGGCTTGTATTGAGCAACATAGTTATAAACCCAAAGACCAGAGAAACATGTGTCAGCTCTACTTTAGCCTCTTTCTTATATACCTAGACAGTCGTCACAGTACACCTGCCCTCTTCAAATGCTTAGTTGCATTCAGCACCCCCACAAAAGTGACACACCGTCCTGCTGCATTGTCAAAATAGTTCAGTGCCTTTTGCTGCTGCCCACATTTCACATAGCCAAAGATCAGTGCACATTCCAAGTGACCACATCATGTGAAGGCATCTTGTTGAACCTGCGAGCACCCTCCAAGCTCCCACATTTTGCATACATTTGAATCAGGCTAATTCCCACAATGATCTGAATCCCACCCAATTTCAATGATCTGCTCATGAGCATGTGCCCTCTTCAAGTGCCAGTACACTGGCACATGTGTTCAAAGGTCTCCCAGTCTGGCTGCACACATTCCTGTTACATTTGTTGGTATAGTTCCAGTGCCTTCTGCCCTTGCCCATATTTCACATGTCCAAATATCATCACGTTCCAAGTGACCACATCATGTGACAGCATCTTATTGAACACCCTGTGGGCATCCTCTATGCTCCCACACTTTGCATACATGTCACTTCTCAAAACCACATTGACTCCCAACCACTTATGATGATCTGCTCTTGAGCATGCCTGCCCTCTTCAATTGCAACTATACTAGTACATGCATTCAGCACCTGCACAAAAGTTACAGGATCTGGCTGCACACCTTCCTGATACATTTATTTAAAATAGCTCCAGTGCCTTTGCCCTTGCCCACATCTCACATGTCCCAACATCACAGCATTCCAAGAGACCACATTTCGTGAGGACATCTTGTCAGAGCACTCTCCAAGCATCCTCCATGCTGCCACATTTTGCACACATGTCAACCAAGCTATTCCCCACAGAAGTAGCAGATTCACAACACTTTGAATTATCTGTTCATGAGCATGCCTGCTCTCTTCAATTGCAACTAGGCTGCCACATGCATTTAGCACCCCCACAGAAATGTCAAGGTCTTGTTGCACATCTTCCTGTTGCATTTTGTTGAAAATAGTTCTAGCACCTTCTGCCCTGCCCACATTTCACATGCTGCAATATCATGGCAGGCCAAGTGACCACATCTCAAGATGGCATTTTGTTGAACACCCTCCAAGCATCCTCCATGCTCACACATTTGGCATACATGTGAACCAGGCTATTCTCCAAAAAAAGTCAGCCTCACAACCACTTTGAATTATTTCTTCATTAGCCTGCCTGCCCTCTTCAAGTGTTCATAAACTAGAACGTGCATTTGAACAAAGTGAATTTTGTCAGGAGTCATGTCTTGTTGCTGCATTTGTTGAAAAAACTCAATTGCCTTTGCATGCTGCCCAGCCTTGAAAATATCTTGCAAGTCTATTATTATTCCATGAAAAACTATCAAATTGCACTCTCCCAGGTGCCATTGCAGACATGCCTGAGTGCATCTTGTGTCTTATGTTTGAAATCCAGGTATCTTGCATTCACCTGCTCTGTCCTGCAATCCCATCACTTCAAAGAGTGGGATTAAGAGTAGGAGAGATGTTACCTCCCTCCTACTCTGAAGTTATAGGCATAACATTCCTCCCACTCTTAATCAGTGGGTGTAAGAACCCTCCCCCTCCTATGCTTTGTGATGCATGTATGTTTAGGTTCATGATAATGTTTACCTTGTGCTTTGTGATGGGTACAGCCCACAGCCTGGGGACATTCCAAAAATGTCAGGGCTGGATTTGGCAACCACCTGGTCTTATGCCCCTTCATTTTGGGAATGCCCCAAGCCTCAGGCTTTACTGTACAATAACCCTTCCAATTTTCAACGGATGTCCTGGGCAGGATCTTGATTTTAACTGGAATCACAGAACGAATTTGCAGAAATATCTTCAGGCACATTGAGACATTCTCCATACTAATCACATAAGTATTATCCATTATAGAAGCACTTGAAATAATCACTTTTGAAGATCCCAAAGGCAGAAACATCAAACAGATGTCTCTCTTTGCTACAGAAACCTCTAGTTCATATTTAATAGAAACTTGGAGGAATAACTTTTTCTCTTCAGACAACTAAAGCTCACAATTTCAGCTGTGAAAAACTCTTGAGTTATAAATTTGTGTGCTTGGACCAACAAAAATTGATTATCAAATACTCCGCGTTAAGCAGAATCTGACATATTGGAATCCACATCAGGCATGCAAATCATCAGAATGTAACTGCATATTCTGGTTGAGAATACTTGTCAAAAAATAAATTGTCAGCTGTTGAATGTTGGGTTACTGTTTAATCCAGGAAATTGCAAGGGAGTACAAGTAAGCTCACACAATAGTTAGCATATATGCCACAGACAAAGAATCTTCTCTGTATAAATGAAGTCTCAAGGAATCAGGGATATGAGGAAATAGAACAGGTTTACAAACAGCACCCATGTTGATGCTTGCGAGAGAAATGTATGCTTGAGATTCTCAGGTTGCAGAGTGCACTAATGGGCAAAGAAAAACCCTGCACATTTGAAATCATCTATCTATGAGAAAGTGCAGAGAAAAACTACAAAAACTCTTTAAAGGTAACTCTGGCTTGGGTACTGAAAAAACCTCCAATGCATGTCAAGTTTCAACAGAGCTGGCTGCAGTGGCCCTTTCCTGGGACTATAAATGAGAACACTTTTCATGGAATAGAAGCGTGCAAGACATGATAAGGGTGGGCACATGAAAGGAATGAAACTTAAACTCCGAGAAATGGAACAGAAAGGCATGAGTCCTAACCAAGTTCACTTTTGTTATGCTGGTTTTTATGAGCACTTGAAGAGGTTAAGTGGGCTAATGAACAGACAATTCATAGTGGTTGCAAGGCTGATGATGTCTTTGTGGGGAGCTCGGTATACTTATATATGCATGATGTGGGAGCATGGAGGATGCTTGCAAGGTGTTTAACAAAACATGCCAAGTCATGTGATGCATGTCTCTTGGAATTTGCCTTACTAGCAGCTTTTTCTGTACATGGGAATAGTAAAAAGAAGCTTTGAACATTTTGGATGTGTGAAGAAGTTGTGGAGCCATATGATGTCACCTTTGATGGTCTTCTCCTAGTGCGTAACTATAGGTCTAGTGGATGAACCCCACATTGTTATGGTTTTCATGAATGCAATTTACATGATTTCTGCAAAATTAGAACTTGACACTTGCAAGTTTGTTGACCTTCTTGATTGTGTTGGCCATAGCAGGAAGCAGAGAATCTGAGAGAGGCATTTACCTACAAGCCAAATGTGGTTGTCTGGACTTGATGGGTGCTTACCTACTTAATGGTAAGGTGGGGAGAAGAATTCATTAATTTTCTCTTTTGAAGCACAACCACAGAACCAACCTGACAAGCCATTGGCACCCCCACTGGGTTTGGACTCAGGACCTTTTTGAGGTCCCAGGGTCCCAGAATGGGCTATACCAGTAAGCCATCACCCCGGGGGGGTGAAAGAAGAATGTTCAGTGCAAAGAAAATGTGTCAAGGAACAGAGCTGAGTCACACCTGGATTCAATATAGAATATGTTCCTAGGAGTTGATGAAGACCGCATTCAGATGATTGAAATCTGTACAGAACTAAACCATATTGTTGAGGCAGCTAATGCATGAGCCCTGGATACAAAATTTGTGCTTCATGTTATGTAGTTGAAGAAAGTGTTCCAGCTAGCCTTTGCTTATTTTCAGATACAGGAGCAAATATATGTAGCTCATATTGGCAATCGTAGTAGATCATTGTATGTTGGGCCAACCTGGAAGTTTGACTTAGATTCCAAGAGGATGTCAGAGAAGCTACAAAGATCATCATACTGGCTAGTTTGTCTTTTGTATTCAACCCATCATATTATGCTGCTGTAACCAAAGAGAGTTTCAGTTCTTTCAGAGTCTTTCCCATTAAGAAAGTGCATTGGTAAATTTCAAGGAGTCTGGTGATCACATTGATCATAAGTTGTTCAAACCTGCTACTTTTCCTTGGAAAGAAAATGATGTGTATTTTACGCATATGTTGTTCAGGAGGCCATATTTTAGAAGTCAAGTTGAGGAATAGAAGAACTCCTAATTGGGTTCATAAAGTTTCTCTATGACATGAGAAAGTCATAAACCTACCTTTGTGGCTCCTTATAATAAAGTTTGGTTCTCTGCTTGTTTAGGCACCTGCCAGTGTGTTCATCTTCCTCCTCCTCCAATAATGGATTCAACCTACTTCAGCTCTATGCTACTGCACACAACCAATGATGATCAATTGATTTTGTGGAAATTAAGTTCCATTAGAATGAAAATATTTTATGATATTGCATGCAACTTGAATTGAAATGAATTGAATTTAAATACATTAAATGGAATTTGAATTGAATTGAATCCCATTTCAACTAAATTCAATTGCAATTCAACAATTAGATTAAGATTCAATTGAGTTGAACTCAAATTCAATTGAAGAAAATATTTGGGATGCAAATTGGTGAAGCTATTGAAAACCTACTCATGAATATGGTGTTGAAAAAAAGAATTGTAGAAAGACACAAATCCAAAAAGACACATTTCCATGCCTCTTGACTTGGGGATGGGCTAAATAGATTTTAGTTTGGAATTGTCCAAGTGATGAGATTTACAACTTATGGAACTTGAAGTTGTCATACCTAAACCAACTCCAATGAACTATCACCACTAGAAGTATAGTTTGTGAACAAACACTCACACCCAACCTATATAGAGACAACCTAGATAGCAGAAGTTGCAACAACTTCACATTATGTATGAAATCTAGAATTGACACCTTTGATGTGTAAAGGATTGGCATTGATTCTTGGAACATCAAATGTTTCATTCCTTATAGCACAAGCATTACAATATATTACACCAAATTCCAAGTGGAATGAGTACATATTAAGAATGAATGAAAAAATTTTGTACATAAAATATGAATAAGTGTTATTGTTAAAAACATCTAGGTGTAATTTAAGGCAGTGGCAACCAAGAGCAAGTGGCAAGGATGTAGGTTTCTTGTTTTCTCCCTAATATGTGCTAAATTTAAATTGATAGGTTGAGTACTTGTCTTTATAACCAATGAAATTTTATATACCAAACTAATACTAATATCCACCATGAGTGATAAAGGTCCATGAACCAAAAATCTTTCCACAAATGGAAAATTGTTGAACATGTTAACCACTTCCATTTGAGTGGCCATATCTACATGGAGTTTATTTATCTAGTTTGTGCAACTTAGTGGCATTATAATACAAACTAGCATTAATATCAAGTGTTAGTAATTCATAATTGTCAACAAGTAATGATAGATTAAGGAAGGTAGTTTGTTTCTTGTGTTTGCTTGGTTTATATCCCAAACCATGATGCCCTTAGCTACACTTTTGGTACCATTGAAAAGCCCTCAATGAGTAGAGGTGCATGAAAGTGGTTTTGTATTGTTTAAACCTAAGGTGCAAGAATGATTGAATATTGAACAATTTTGTCAAAAAAAATCACTAAAATCAAATTTAATTTTTAAGGAAATTGGGGCACACTTTGCATATTATTGGAAAGTGTTCAATGAAAAAGTAAATTGACCTCAAAGAGACATCTATCAAATTCAAACCTTCAAATCACTAGCATTTATCAGATTCAAACCTTCTACTCATTTGAAGACTTGACAATTTTTTAGATTATGAACTAAGGCAAGCAAGTGCAATAATGTTACATCACACATATTGTAATACAAAAATGTTGGAGGGAACATTCACAAGTGTCTATAAAGAAGCTATGGTAAGAGTTCTTGAAACCTTTTACACCACACATAGGATGATGACCAAACTTTGCAAACATGTGCAATGACATAAAATTTAAAATTAACAAATTGTCTTTGACCACAGTCATCATGCCGCATCACCACATGAAGATTGGTTCCTTTGTGGAAAATAGTCATCTATTGGGGCACTTATGTCTCCTAATATTGTGTTTGTACCCTTTAAAACCTTTTGCCCAACACATGTTGTTTGATATTCCTTTGATTAACCACTTACCTTTAGGAATGGGTTTGAATTCAAAGCAAGCCAATTGTCAAGCTTGTGGCACAATCACAATAACTTAACATGATTCCAAACATAACCAACATGTTTATATTTACATGTTTTAAAATCTAGTTAATTAAATTAATGTTTAAAATGTGTGATTTTTTTTTATAACAATGTTTGAAATATAGCATTATAACATTATGATAAATTTCAAATGAATATAATGAACATATTAGAGTACCCTTGAAATTACATGCTAAGGACTGTAACTAGTGTCTTAAAACATAGTTTTAAGCAATGGAATTAGTTTTTTTTTAAACCAATCACAATTTTCCACATCATCCCATCATGAGTCAATTAAGACTACAAATTCAAAGATAAAGGAGGTAGTTGTGGATTATGTTACCATATTTACAACCTTGTCTACCACATAAATAAATCAACCATTATCAACTAACCATACATCATTATTAAAATGCTACTCTCATAGGCCATAAAATATTTAACTATGTAAATACTAAAAATCACAATAATCTAGATTTGTGATTTAAGAATTTAAAGCCATGTTCACCCTGAAGGCCTTTGAACATGGTTATTAGGGTATGAAGAATATTGTGCATTAATATTTTAAAAAAATTCATTGTTCTTACATTTTTCATTAATTTGTTTTGGGCATTCACATTTTTAATGACCAATTTTTCATAATTGAAACATCTTGTCCCTTTCTTAAATTCAACTATTTCCTTGGGATTTTTTTACTTACGTTCAAAAGTAAAAGGAGCTCTTTAGATTAAAAAATAGATCATCAATTTTTATAACATGTTATATTAGGTAGCCATAATATTGGAGGATTTAAACAAATTTCTAGCTCCATAATTTGTTTACAGTTGAATGTGGTGAAATCTTATCATAGATGATTGTCATTTGAACAACATTTCAAGAATGAAAAAAAAATTATTCTTAATCAAATTGGGGAAAATAAAAGCTTGCAATTCCTAAAAAAATGGACATATATTTTATATAATGAAAATAACATTGGAAAAAATGTAGTCATATTGAGTTCATTAAGCCTTGAACAATGCTAAAGAATGAAATCAAATTGTTAAAGAATTAATTAATTCACATTTACAAAGATTGCAGGTTAATTTAAAGAAAAGATCATTTGATTTATTCATAACATATTATTTTAAGTTACTTTTTTTAACCCTTTAAATTTATTATGTATAAAATTAAAAATTTTAATAAATTATTAAATAAGCTTTAAGATCATACTTTCATTTGTAGCATTTGAATCAATTTTGAAAAAGAAAACATATGTTAAAGTTTGAATTTCCTAAAAAATTTCATGCCAAACATCATAAACTTTAACCTTTTTCTTTTATGTTATTAAAGTCTTGAAGTGATGTGGTGGTTAAAACCTTGGTGCATCTCTATGTTTAGTCTTGGGTCCAAACTTTGATGCATGTACACATTATATATATATAGTGTTTGTATATATTGATGTATCATGTACAAATGTAATATACAAACACGTACATATGGTGGTGGTAAATGGCACCAAAAACATTTGGTAACAAAACTTGAAAATAGAAATAATTAATATATTATTTCATAGCATGTATTTTTGTCACAACATGCCATGGAATAATATAGTTTGTGACTTAATGACCCTCAAAAAATTAATTTCATTTGTATGATGATGTGGCACCTTAATTCCTATCATATTAACTTGGGACTTCATAATATTTCTTAGAATTTGTAAATTAAAAATTACTTAGCACAACATGTGTTTGTTCAAAATGACTAAAACATTTCACTAAAAATGTTTTAATCAACTAGTCTTTTTTTACCAAAACTATACAAGTTACATATTACTCAATTTTTGTCCCATTCCATTAAAAACCTACTGAATTTGAGTAGTTTGTAAAACCCATGATTCCTTCTTGTGAATTTTTAGTTGGATCCACCAAATTAAATTTTAAATAAGTAAAGTTTTGCTTGCCTAGTATGTGCTATGGCTAACAAGATTATGTGATGTGGTGTTTATACTTGACTTTTGTGTGAAAGGCACTAGTGTAGATTCTTTTTTTAACTACATTGTCACAAATTGAGGATGTAATCCAAGTTGTGTGGAAAGCTTGTCACTAAAGTTCTATGAAGGATTAGAAGGATGTAACTTGACATATTGTTGAAACTACACTAATTATTTTATTCAAGTTCAATCTTTTAACACATGGATTAAAGGGATGATTGCATATTGAAATCTTATAATAACATGTAATTAAGGTATCATGTACAAAATGCATGTATTTTTTTCATTTAATCATTTTGTGTTGCAAGTTGTTCGATTCATTTACAATTGTTAGTTGCTTCAACTTGGGAATTAGTTTGTCAAATTGTGGTTTCAAGAAGGAAGAAGATTGTTCGTGTTTTCAAAAAGTGGTGATGATTAGTAGGCTTGTGTGGGAATTCAACATTAAATTTTTTTTGTTTTTTAATTTTTCATGAGAATGTAAATTTAAATTTATTTAGGGAACAAATAATTTGATCATATGATGGGCATGCAAAGGATGTTCCCTACACGTTTTTGACTAAATGCAACCAAAAATAGGTTTGAAGAATGATGCAACCTAGTTTGGAAATGAAAACAACACAAAGTGAACTAAATCTATCATATTGATAACATTATCAAAATGTTTTTATCCATGAAGCTTATGAATGTCTTATTCTAAAAATGTACCCCCTCAATGATCCCACATTATTTATGTTGTATGATTTCATTACTTTCCTTGCACAATTAATTTGACGAAATGTGCCATTCCTTTTTGTTCCTTACTCAAATTTGTTTTTTATGTGGACATGCAATCTCAAACTCATTTTCATTTCCTATTGTTCGATTGATCTTGGAAGGAATACAAATTACTTGGTGTTTTTGAAGATTTATTTTCATGTGGTGGTAAGTTTATTGGAGACTTGATGTGAATTGTTGAGTATATATAACATGTTATCTATGTGACAGATCTCATCGTAATTATTCTCTTCATAGTATTTAGGGAGATCAATAGCACTTTGTGTGGAGGGATGAATTGTGGGTAATTCTTTTCCTATAACAACTTTTTACACTTATGGAATTTTTGTGGGTTGCTATTAAATTAATGTGGTCATGCACAATCAATAGGTGATGTGTGCATGCACAACTAGTTCTTTATAACTTTAACCTATAGGTTGACCATAGGTTTTGCATACAATGTTTGTAGTTGCAAGATGGTCAAGGTAACCCCCTTAGGAACCAATTAAGGATTATATAGGACTTTTTCATTATCCACACAAGACAAACTTAAAATTTTAAAAATCCAAGAACTGAAATTAAGATAATTTGTACATTGGTGGTGATTTCCACATGTATACATTTTTATGCATCAATATTTTGGTTTGAAAACTATAAATGCAAAAAAAAGTTTCATATATCAACCTTCTATAATTAAGCATTTGTTTTTAAAAATGATTATTTCTTATACATGGAGCTACAAATAGTTCACCAAAAAAACAATTTTCCCTACAATGTAATAAATTTTTAAAAAGTGGCTTCTAAAACATTCTAGAAAAAATTAGTAAATTTACCAATACATTTTTAACTGATTTTTAGTCATAAAAGACACTACAACCAAAAATCTTATAATGGCCTTAAACAAGTTGGAAAAAACACCCAATTGTAAAAGACACCATGTGCCACCCAATCGATTAAGGGAATTTTTCATCCATTGTCTTGCATCATATGTTTCACATTGCATTAACTAGATGTAACTGTTGTGGATTGTGATTTTTTTGCAACTAAATATAGTTCAAACCAAATGATGCCACTTGTCCATCATGTCTAATCATCTCATAATGTAAACATTCACATTTACATATTATTTAGGTGTGTAAAAGGTAAATAGATAATAATATAATCTACCTACCTATTCACTTACTTAGCCTAGCTACCTACACTACCTATTTTGCATAACCTACCCTAACTAGCCTTCCTAATTTAGCTTACCTAACCAGCTACCTACATAATCCATCCCTCTAGGCATGCGAATAGGTTGTGAGCATAAGGAGTTGAAATTTTCATCTTCATGTTGAAAAATCAAGACTTTAAAAAATGCAAGTCAATGAAACAATAACTAAAAGTTGAAAGAAAATTCAATTATCATCCAATTATAAGATGTTAAATGTAATGATAGTAATTGACTTTTTAACCTACTTTCATTTAATCCATATATGCAAGTGGAGACTAGTGAAACTTGGAAAAGAGTGTTCCATAGTGGAATCATAGTGGGCACTTCGCCAAACATTCCAGATCACTCGATAAATCCACTTGTCCACCATTCACATGAAAGTGGGCCCTTTCCACTCAATGTTGGGTGGAACGGGTAGTGGAATAAGGACAATTTTTGTAATGGTGATACCACAAGCACAACACATAGTTGCATGCATTTACAATTGCAAAATTAGTTAGTATCATAATGTAGTCGAAAATGCAATTAGAAATAATTGTGATTGCGGTGCCATGGAAGATTGCACTAATTTTAATCAAAAAGTAACTTAATTACACAAGTAATTGCCAAACATTGATTAGTAAGGACAAGATTTCTTTCAGTGCAATGTTCGTATGATTTATAATTTAATTAAGTGCATCCAATGATCATTGCTAAACATATGTTTGAGAAATGTGCATCCATAAATAAAAGTTGAAGTAATTTATTACTTTAAAGTTAGTACATTCCTTTTGATTTTTCATAAAAATATATATTGTAATTAAGGAAACTAACATTGTAAAAAAGTTCAAAACAACTCATTAAGGTCATTCTTTCATTTTCATTATGAAAAAAAAGGTGTTTTACAACTAGCCTTACAACTTAGTTTTTGAATTACAATGATCATTTGCAACTCTCATATTTCTATGTTATGGGTGCTATCCAACAAGTTGCATGAGTTGCAAGAGTTGCACCTCATCATATATATAGTGCAACGCATTGTAATTCAATTGCAACTATGTTGAAACGACTCATTTTCAACTACTATGCAACTCCATTATAGCTACAACCATAATGTCATGTAAATGTTACTAATTTTCATTCATCCATTAAAATTTGACATGTGCCACCATGAGGATTTTTAGATTTAAAAATTATTTTCTTTTCGAAATATTAATCTCCATTATTTGTTATGATTGTTAATGATAATTTGAGATTATAACATGTGGCATAATAAAAATATGCCACATGGCATATTAATTGAATTTTGAAAAAAAAAATGAAATAAACATCTATTAGCCCTATGGTAAGTAGGTTGATACATAGCCCTATGGTAGGTAGGTTGGTAGGTCTTAAGACCTACATACTTACACTACATACCTACTTACCTACCTACCTACATAGGTAGGTAGAAAAATAGGACCTACCTATTTACATAGGTATGCAATTAGGTAGGAAGAAAGAAGACTAAGTGAATTAAATAATAGTCTTATAATTTGTCTTGAAAATTTTAGGTTTTATTTTTAGGGCTAAGTTTTTTTGAACTCATTCCAAAATGACATGTGTATTTTAGTGTGAGAATATAAGAGAAGACAACTTTTTTATAAAGTTTGTGACACTGGGATTTAGAAACAAAACATATAGGTTAAATCTTATAGTGTTGCAAATTGAGTTGCAACTACATAAAGATTTTTCCACGTGCTTTGTGTTTTTTTTTTCATTATGTAAATCATACATTAAATTAATAATTATATGATACTTATATGTGTGAATTAATTATTTAATATTTAATTATCTGAACTAGTCTAAATTTAATTTAGATAGTTAATTAATTATTTGAGTCAAACTAATTTATAATTCATATTCATAGTTAATTATTCAGTTTAAGTAATTAGTTCATAATAATTAATAAATTATTTAATAAAAATTAATTACTAAAAAATAAAAAATAAAAAAGAATTTGGGTAGAAAATATCAATGTATAAATAGGCATATCCATATGTACACCCGAATTGAATTTTTAATATAATATACACATTTTTTCAATCTCATATTTAAATTAATTATATGTATATAGATAATTAGTTTGTTAGTGAATTTAGATAGGTGATGATTTGGTAATTATTGATGAAATAATAATTATTAATTAATTGGTTTAACTCATTATTAAGTATCCTTAACTCAGATAAATATTTATCTGATTATTATTTGATGAATAATTATTGTTCCTATACATTCATATTATTCAATTTAATTGGCATAATTAGTTGGTTAATTAATTTAAAACTATTTATATGAATTGAATTTTCAAATTAATAATCAATTATTTAGTATAATTAATAAGTTCATAATAATTAAGTGTATTAAGCACAATTAATATTTAATAGTTAAATAATTGAAACAATAGTTTTTAATAAAATGTTACATATAAATTTGTATCCTTACTAAATTATAAATTGTTACAATAATCACAACGTACACTACAACAAAAGGTGTCCATGTACACCAAGTGATTTCACTAGATTTTGAATGAATTCATTGATTTTTATAAATGGGGATTAGTTGAAAAATAATGAATTCACTAATTTAATGAATAAGGACTATTGAACTACACCCACGTTTTGCAGTAATGATAGTTGAACACTAATGGTTCAATAATGGCACACTAATAGCCCTACTACTTGTTTAAATGGGAATCATAGTAAAAAATTAATTGCAAATGTATCCCATAATGGTTAGTGGAAATGTAGATCTACATGACATGATCATATATATGTATACCATACACTAGTTGCAACATAGTTGTTGCATAAGTGGCACATTTGCAATAGTTCACATGTAACTATAGTGCAATTCCTCAAAAAAATAAACATGGTTGACTTTGGATGGATCTATGTATAGTTTATACAAATTACTATATAAAAAAACCATTTTCAACTCACTTATAACTATAATAAAACTAATTGATTTTTTGACATGACAAGTTATTGATGAATTCCCCATATTTTCAAAGGGATAATTGCATAGTAGTTATAATACCCAAGGGATAGTTGCACAATAGTTGTATACAAATTGTTTTTTGAACTCTAATTGCAAGGTAATGTGGTTTCAACGGACACAATTTTTCATAGTGTTTTTTGTATTCTTTCATTAAGACTTGTGAATAATGAACCATCTAATGTGTAAATCCAAATGTGTTCAAAGGGAAAACTTGTGTGCACTTAAAGAATATGGAGTTTCATATACATCTAATAAGCTCCCCTTTATATCACTAGTAGAAATCTTGTCGTTTGCAACCATTCCATGTGCGACTATGTGTGATTAAATGTCACAACTACAAATGGTTGCTTATGCGACTATTTTTCAAATTTGTAGCCCCCATGAAAACCAAAATGTAAATGTGTGAATAATCTAACTCACAACACAAAAGTATCATCTCCATGTGCTATATGCAAGTTTGTGATGTATTAGTTTTTAAATTTAATCTGTGTTAGAAAGGTCTAGTTGTTTTTTAATTAACCTTTGAAATTTCCAAACTTATTTTCAACTACATGTTTTTAAGTCCATAAGGTCCCTCTTGTTATTTATTAGCCTATTTCGTTTGCAAATTTAACCATGGGTTTACGCTAAAAATGCCTTCTAGATAAGAAGAACCATAAAAAAAATTTATGTCCAACACAAAGAATATGTGCATTTCAAGAATGTTTTGTTTAGGAAAGGACTTATTCTCATACTTGAACTCGCCTCAAGGCTCCCTTCATGCACCCACAACTCCAAATTCATGTTCTTAAACTACCTACACATGGTCAAACCACGCCGAGTCCATGAATAAACTAAAGCTCATTAAAAAAATAAATTAGATTTCCACCAAAGTCCACAAGCAATGAAATATACTTATTTAAATTATGAATATAAGTTTGGAATTTTTTTGAAGACTAGGTGGCAAAATGGAAAAAATAGTGAAAATTTAAAAGAAAATAATGTAAACAATAAAAATAATTGCCAAAAAATTTGAGATCACAAATTTCAATGAAAAAATATTACTCCTAATCAATAAAAGTTTAAAAGTGATTATAATAATTTCAACATTAAACACATAAACAATTCCAACATCAAATTTATTTGAAAAATTTTAAGTTTAATTTTTAAGATCATTATAAACCATATCTTTTTTTTTGAAAATTTAAAATAAATATTAATGATGTAAATTGAACTTCTTTTGTGATGAATTTCCACCATTTTGCAAACATAAAAAAGGTCGTCAACATCAATGAAAGATTTTTTAATTTTTTTTACATTTTTATTTTTTTTAAATGATATAATTCTACAATGGGTTTTAGAACTTGTAGCAAAAATATATAAATATTTCAACAAATTTGCACCTCCAATATGGTTTATAGCCAAAACATGGTTAAATTGTTTTATGGATGATCTTCAAGAAAATTACAGAATTGAAAAAATGAAAAGATTAAAAAATTCATCGATGTCATTATTATTATCAACATTTATAATTCACTTATTTATTTATTTATTAAATGAAAATTGTTAATTCATCTCTAATATTTAAACATAAACCTATAATAAAACAAGTTTAAAATTTTTGATAAATTATTTTTAAAATAAAAATAATAAGTATAAAATATTGATAATAATAATAATAATTTTAATTTTAATTTTTAATCCATTTTTTGAACATTATTTTTTTTTCATACACGAATAAAAAAGGGAAAAAATTAGGATTATTTTTGAAGTTTTTTTGGTCTGGCATCATGAACATTCATAATAATAAACCTGTCCACGATGCTTAAAATAAACTAAGGAATATATATATATTCTAATTTACATAAATGTACAAGAATTTAATACATGAAAAACCTTATAATTTAAAGGTCTACATGCATCTTAGATTTTGCATGCATGAACATTTTGATTTAATCACTAACTTGTTCAAATATAAATGTGAAATTTCCCAAATTTTTATACATCCATTTCAAAAAATTGTGTTGAATGTAAAATGCAACTCATGAGTAATGGATTTTACAACATTCAAAATGAATGATTCAATTCATGTGCAAATGCTATTAGTTCAAGAGATGCAAAAAAATTCACCAACCCATTCAAGTATAAACACGAGGCATTAAATTGTTATGTGTGTTTCAATATACATTAATAAATGTAATATGGAACGTTTGAATAGTGGTTTCAATAAGTTCAAAATGGATGATTTGATTCATATCAAAATGTTGATAATTTCATAAATGTGAAAACATTCATTAAGCCATTCAAATATAATTACAAAATATTGAGTTGCATGTGTTTTAATATATTATAATAAATGAAAAATGCAATTTGTGAATAATGATTTTAATATATTGAAAGTGAATGTTTCAATTTTGATAATTGAAGAGATGTGAAAAAAATCACTAATTCATTCTAATATAAATGTGGGGTTTAAAATTGTTACATGTGTTTTAATAAATTATGGTAGATGTAAAATGCAACTCTGAATTAATGATTTCAACATGTTAAAAATTTATAATTCAACTCATGTACCATGTTGATAATTTTAAAGAAATGTCAAAAACATCACTAACCCATATAATGCAATATGTAAATAAAGTTAAAAGTTACCTCAATTTCCACATCAACAATTTGAAATTATTAAATAATTAAATAATGTCCAAATCATATTCATAAGTGAACAACATAGTGAACAAAATCACTATGAATAATATTGACTATTAATTAGTACAACAAGCCATTTGCAAACTTAAAATGGCCAAATGTAATTGAAATGTAATTAAATTGGACAATAGTTGCAATGTGTGGGGGTGGAAAATGACAAGATTTCTTCTTGTGAAAGGACAACCCCTTTTTAAAGAGATCTATGAAAAATTTAGCCAATTGAAAAAATCTTATAAAAGTTCGTTAGGCCTAAAAAATATTTCATGCTTTGGCAATGATTAAATTATGCTAACACTTAATGGCTTCTATTTCCCTTAAATTAGGCCTCATCCTTTCTTAAGTCAATAGATGGTCAAACAAGCACTACAACAAAAGGTATATTTGTATGCCAAATTATTTCACTAGATTTTGAATGAATTCACTGGTTGTAGTGAACAAGACCTAGTGGGGATGTAGTGAATTCACTAGTCTAGTGAATGGGGATTAATGAACTACATTCACATTTTGTAGTAGTGAAGGAAATCCATATTTTCTTAAGCAAATTCAGTATTTGTTCTATTTGCAAAAAATCAAATTTTCTTTTTTTTTTCCAAAATAGACTCTAAGTGTTTTGCATGCTTTTCAACAAATTTAAAATATACTAAAATGTCATCAATATACACAATGATTAACTCATTCAACTTATCATGGAAGATGGAATTCATGAAGGTTGTAAATGTTGAAAAAACATTGCGCAACCCAAATGGCATGATTAAAAGCATGTATGAGCCATATTTAATCCACATCACCATCTTTTCCACAACACAGATGTCATAATATGTCAATTTCAAATCCATTCGACTAAAATATTTAATTCCTTTGAGTTGGTCTAAGAGGTTGTTAATTTGAAACAAAAGATAATATTTTCTGATTGTGATTTTATTCAAGGCCTAATCATCTATGCAAATTCGTGACTTTTTGTCCTTTTTATCCATAATCAAGATTGGTGCCCCTTAAAGTGGTTTATTTTGTTTGATATACCCTACCTTAGGAGGTCATTTATTAGTGCATTTTTAAAAATTCCTTTTGGTTCAACCTATATGTTGTTTTAGACAATGGAGCCAACCCAGGCGCCACCTCAATCTTATGGTCTACCTTTTGATAGGGAGGAAGGGACTTAAACAATTTGCTTGTCAAAACATTTGAAGTTTTTTTAAATGAGTGAAAAATAGATTTAAGGAATTGGTTCGCCATTTTTGGCAAAGCTTTAAACTCCCTAAATTAATTAAAAATAACACACTATGAAAAATTGTGTCCGTGACAACTAGACTACCTTACAACTAGAGCTCCAAAATAACTAATATATAACTACATTGTAACTATCCCATGGAAATATGACAAATTAATAAATAAAATGCCACATCAAAAAATCAAGGAATTGTATTATAGTTGCAAATTAGTTGCAAGATGTATATTTATATAATACAATGTACGCACTACATATGGTTGTAGTCAACCATGTTTGACTTTGTTGACAAATTACACTTTAGTCACATGTAACAAGTACATCACAACTAAAATAAATTTAATTACTAATCAATGACTACTTTGCAACAAATGTACGACCTTGAGTAACAAATATGATCATGCCACGTGTATACACTTCCACCACCCAATATATATGACATTTCAACTTGTTTACAACTAATATGCAACTATATTTCAACTTAAAATTTGAAATTTAAAAATTTGAAATTTGGGTGGGAAACCTTTAAGCAAGTGACACATGGCAGTATATCAACAAATTTGCTCCAATGCATCAATGACCTTAGTGCGTTTATGCTTATGGGCTTTTGTTTTTGCTCTTGGAGGTTAAAGGGTCTTATTTTTGTTCTTAGAAAGGTTGAAGGCTTTTGTTTTTGCTCTTGGAGGTTGAAGGGCCTTATTCTTGTTCTTAGAGAGGTTGAAGGCTTTTGTTTTTGCTCTTGGAGGTTGAAGGTTTTTGCTCATCAAGAGGTTCAAGGCTTTTGTTTTTGTTTTTAAATGTTGAAGGTTTTCGTTGTTTCTTTTGAATGTTGAATGTTCTTGCTCATACTTTTGGATGTTAAAGGTTCTTACTTTTACTTTTTGATGTTAAAGGTTATTGTTTTTATTCTTGGATGTTCAAAGTTTTTATTTTTGGTTTTGGATGTTGAAAGTTCTTGCTCTTACTCTTAGATATTAAAGGTTCTTACTTTTGTTCTTAGATGTTAAAGGTTCTTATTCTTATTCTTAGATGTTAAAGGTTTTTGTTTTTGGATCTTGAAGGTTCTTACTTTTATTTTTGGATGTTGAAGGTTTGTATCGATTCTTGGTCTTTTGTTTATTTGCATATATTAAAATAAATGATGTGAAAATATATTGCATTTTATTTAGAAGTTGATCGTACAAGTTTAATTGAACTTATAATGATGAAAGATTTATGAAAGGTGATTTTTTAATGATAATCATGTTACATATGTCTTGTTTTGTGTTTGAACATTTTTTATGACTTTTGTTGTTTTTATGTTATAGGGCCAAACTTTCATTATGTTTCAATCCATCAACATCAAAATTATGTATATAAAGTAGGATTCTTTCAAAAGTACCTAAAATTGTACATTATTTTATTCTATTTGCAAGTGTATAAATTATAGTTTAACTTGTATCAAGTGTTACATTTTAGTGACAAATAAGTTGCATGTTAGTGGTAATATAATTGTAAACTAGTTTTATTCAAGTTGAAGGGATTATTTACTATTTTTTACATTATAATGTTATGACATGCTACTAATTTCATTTCGCATGTGGAACTAAATATCATAACATTGTAGATTTTAAACAAATAAGGTGGATTGAAAAAATTGCATGGCTCAAGCTCCATTTCAACAAAAATAGAGAAAAAAATCATTTATGAAACATAATGTTTTAGATGACAATATTTGATTATTTTGGGTCATCATTTTTATGATCTAACCTTTTGTTCAGATAGAGAAAAATGTTTGTTATAAATAGCTTGGGCATTATATTTATATTCATAGTTAGATTACCTTTTGATAGAATCATTTTTAAATTTCTTTTGTAATGTATTTTTCAACATGGAATGTAAATCTATTTAAAGTTTCAAATTCATTTCATGTTTATAAATAGTGATGTCCACTGCAATTCAACATTATCTATTATAATTAGGACAACATGATAATGGTTGTGTGAAGTTTGTATAATTGCATTGTAAGTTGCAATTTAGTTGTTTAGTACTACTAAAATCAACTACCATACAATTGCTTTAAAACCCAAACACTTAGTTGCAAATTAGTCACTAAATTTTTTATTTTCATTTCATCTTTAATTGTAAGTTAGTTGCAAAGGATAGGAACAAAATTCATTGTTCAAATGGATGAATGAAATAATTAAGATTAAATTTGTCAAACTAGTTGTAAAATAGTTGTAAATAAGTTGCAAAAGGTATTAACATATGTCATCCGTCGACAAATGGATGAAAAGCCACATTGGCATTTTGTTCACCACATTGGAATGTGTGTGAGAATCTTACGTGGAGATTAGTTGCAAAGAAGTTGCATATAGTTGCACTGTATATATGATATTATATATAACATAGGGTGTCCACTATAACTATTGCAACTTGTCTGTTAACACTCAAGGCCATATAAATACCATGAGTTGCAAGTGTTCGTTGCAACTAGAAAACCCTTTTACTTTCCACTGCTCTTGTTGTTATTATTGGGTCTTGCACCTTTGTGTGTGACTTCACTTGTCGACTCCTTTTGCTAGCGATGATGATGGCCATTGTCCTTCATACACTCCACCAACTTCATCAAATCCTAGCAAGTCTTTGTAATGTCTCCTTGTTAAAAGACTAATGTTTGAACCCATAACTTTAGGCCTTGCAACAAAGCCAATTTCCTTGCGAATTCCTCCTTCAAAGGAATAAAACTTGGTCTTGTGTTAAAATCTTATGCACATAATGTGTGAAGGCCTTTGGACCATTGTTTTAGTTAAGTTCTAGAAGCTCCATATCATCTTTCAACACTTGGTATTGTGCAAAGTGAATATTTCATTCAATTGCACCTTAAACTTTTCGTCGGTCAAAATCTCCATCAAGTCCAAGGTGACTTCTTTTTGCAAATTCCACCATTTTAACACATGGTCCCACAAGAAAGATTAAGCAATATGAAGTATATTTCATTTGAGATTAAACATTAAGTTTCCATGTAGACATTCACCTGCAAAAGCTAATAGCAAAAATGCTTCACCTTCATCTCTTTCCTAATAAACCAATCCGATTGTTTTGTTTTGATGGGCTTGGCCAACATCCCCTTTTGAGGAATCAACATAACCCCTTTTTCAACCAAGGCTACCATCAACCCGTGATTCATATCTTGATGTTGGAACACCATGGCTTGGAGGGCTTTTACCATCTTCACCATGCCTTCCCTTGATCGAAGGAATACAAAAATCAGAAGTGTTCCTAGGATCACAAATAGCTTGCCTTAGTTCACCTTATGCTCTAATTATTTTTCTTGTTCTTCCACTACCTCTGTCATTAGGTGTGGGTCATTGCTTCCTTCGTTTGCTCCAAAACTTGGACTGTCTATTCATCCATAATATTCCTTTGAAGGGTGTTGCATTGGTGCCTTTTTGGCGAAAACTCTAATGGGACCAACAAATAATCTTTAGTTGAGGAATTTGAGCCAACTTTAAAGTTATTTATTTATTTATTTATTTTAGCCTTCTTCTTGGCTAAGATTTGCCTTTGTCCTTTAAAAAAGAGTTTTGGTTTGGCCTTGTTTTGCGAAAAAAATTCCCTTTAGTAGCCTTAAGAAGGGAATTCAATTTTGTTTCATCCATTACGATTTGCAACAAGTCTAGGTCTTTTGGAATCATCACAATGACGTCTAAATGAAGCATTGGCCTTGTTGTCGCTTGAGTTAACAAGCAAACCACCTTGGCTTTTGTTGACTTTCTTTCCTTTCCTTTTTGGATTTAGATTTGGCTTGGGGTTTGAAATTGTCTATTTGACCGGTTTTCATGTGCCTGCCATCCTAAGTCTTCAAAGGTTTGTTTTAATACCACTTGTCATTCTCAAACTCGCCTCAACGTTCCTTTATGCCCACAACTCCAAATCATGTTCTTGAATTACTTGCACATGGCCAAACCACACCCAAGTTAGTCTCCTCATCTACAAGCCAATTCACAAACCAATTCTCACACTTTGATTAATTCTTACCCCAATGGGTGAGACTTAACCAATGTTGTGTGTGTAAATGTTTATAGATTTACATTGTGTGTAAGTGTAAATCTATTTGACATACTTTCTACATGTTGTGTAAGTGTATAAAATTTGTTTAGAAAAGTATAAGTGCAAGTGTAAGTGTATAGGAAGTGACATATAAGTGTAAGTGTCAAATGTTTACACTTACATTGTTTTACAGTTTTTTCACACTTACATTTTTTTTTTGCATTGTTTTACATTGTTATTTTTTCATTTTTTTCATTATTTATATTTACAAATTTTTGAATTATTTTGTACTTAGACTTTAATTTACGTTAACACTTATGTTATTTTATGTTATCTAAATGTAAAATAAGAGTGTGAATGAAAAATGGGAGACTCATAAGCAAAGCAAGCTCCTGAGCTTGCAATGAGCAATGGCTATGGTGGGCAGTGCACTACACAACTTCAAAAAACTTGCAAAAAGCTAAATCCTAGAGTTACCCTTTTTTCACACTTATATTTACATGGCCAATGTTTTCTTTTGTACATAGCTGGGTAAGTGTTTTGTACCTCATTTACACTTAGACACATGTAAATGTAAGTGTAAAGAGATTTACACTTACACAATTTTACACACCTATTTACACTTCCGCACACAACACTGAACTTAACCTGCCACAGATTTCCGTGATGGTCCAGGACTTCTGTGGCCAAAAACTCAAGTCTTGTCCAATAGTCCAACCATGTTTTAACTTGGACACTTAGTTGAGCAAGCCTCTTTGCTTGACCCATGACCCACCCATTTGCTCACAACACATCTATGTGTCCTACACAAGCATGCCAAACCAGGAATCAAACCTAGTTCAACATTTAATCACAAACCCATTTGGCCAAGAGGGCTGCCCCATGGCGGTCCTGGCATGGGACCCAACCAAGCAAGCCCACATTGGGCCTCGCCGGGAAAGGCATGTCACTTACCCTCAATAAGATATATTGTAAAAAGGACACTTTTGGTCCCCATAAAGCATCTCCACCCACATCCCTTTTTGGGCTTCTAGTAATGTTTACCACATTTTAACATATAGTGTTAATTAATTCCTCGTACTACTCATAAACATGACAAAATGGATAACAAATGGATACACTATTTAAGTGCCACCACCTAGGCCAATCATTGTGGTTGATCAATGAAAAGTAGTCAATGTCTTTTGTTGGCCCTTTTTGAGATCACATAGCATGTGCATGTTTACAGTTCCAAACTCCAGTTCAGTTTCATGATATTTCAAGACTATACTTCATCCACAGTATCATGCATGGGCAATTATTTTTGCTGCTGCTGCTCTTAGACATTTGAGGTTGAGTTCTGGTGCGTGAAATTGACACTTAAGAGTTTATTAGTCCTATTGGGTCCAAAATCCCATGAAATAAGTGTGGGTTTCTATCAGATCTGACCACGTTAGTTTTACTGAGTCCAAGCTCCAAGCCCACATCAAAGGAGGGACAATGGATGCTGCACCTCAGGTACCAACTGTTAGTAGTTAGTACCTAGTGTTAATTATATTAATTAGTTTTGGGGGTGTCTCCCAAAACTGCCTGCTGTCCTGTTTCATTGGCTGTTAAGAATTTTTTTCTATGTGCCCCCTTCTTGCTTACACTAGTACCTGACTCCACGAGAGTGTGAGTACCAATTTGCCCAGCACTGACCCACAATGTTAGATTCACTCTCACCTAGTATGGTGGAGGAGGTGGATGCATGACCAGTATCCTCTACCAATATAACTGATACTCCCTACCAATAGCCTAGACAGAAAATAGTAAAGAACAGAGGGAGGGATAGAACTTTTTGGCAATCCCAATAAGAAGACTTGTTCTTTTAAAAAAATTCTGAGGGGGAGAGGTTTGGGGTGTGAGATGTGAGTTTTTCCTTGTGGGGGAGGTTTCAGGGTGGGTGTGAGATATGGGGAAGAGTTTGATTTCAATAAGTCAAAGGAGCTGCTAGCATGTGTAGCATGTTGAATCAAAGGCGCTCACTGTAGTGTCCAAAAACATAGAGTAACTACAATAGCTGACTCACTTTATCCCATATGCTTTGCCCTGAGTTCTACTCTTCTAACCTATATATTTAGCTCAAAGGAGAAGATTTTAACGTTTTGTAGTATCTTGACAGCTCCAATACCATCTACATTATTTTGTAAAAATGTTAAAGTTTTCAAATGATAGGCTACTTCTTTTAAGAATAAAAATTTGTAAAGGAAAAATAGAGGATCTTTTAGAATATTCAACAGTATTTTGATTTCCACATGAAATCTTCAAATTCAATTAATTATGTGCAAAACATGTGTTTAAGCTGCCAAGCTACTAAGCTTGGTTAATGTTTTTGTGATGGGCCAATCAAAGATGCCCATCATAAAAGAAAAGAAAATTGAACTTTGGGTCCCCACAACTAGTTAATATGAGCCACAATATACTACTATATTGTATGACCATTATCCTTGGTTCAAGAATGAGGGTCCGGCTGCGCCATTATAGCTCTATCTCTCACCAGATTTCCCTCAATAATCTTTGTCCTATTTTATGGGGAATGGTCCAATCCCCACCCAACAGAGTTGATTTCATCAGCTTAATAAAATGTAAGTCATAATATAGTGGAGGATGCCAATGATTTGAGCCTTCATATGTATGTCTCCCTCCCATCCACATCTTAGAAGCAAGAGTTGGCATTAGACCAGGTTGAAGAATGGGAGTGTCCTTCCAAAGGAGAGAAAGTTGCTGCGGATGGAATTGTGCTACCAACCTTCAAAGAATTTTGGGATTCGGGAACATGAAGAAAGTTGGGGAGTTTATGTATGATTGCAGAATCAAGGCAAATGAAGTAGTTGTTCAGAAAGCTTGTGAAGAGAGGGGGAGTAGGGTAGTTGTTGCCGAAGATAGGGGGATATATAAGAAAGGAGCTGTTGTTTTTTTCCCTGGAGGCTTAAAACTGAGTCATGGAAGAAGACAGGAAGAGTTGCAGACAGTTCTTTAAAAAAAAGTGCATGCAGATTATAATAATACACATAGATTGTTTGTCATATGTGCCCCCCAAGGTATGCTTATGAATGTCTTTCCCTTAGTTTATGAATGTCTTTCAAGAATTAGGAAGTGACAAAGTATAGGTTGCAAGCACAGACAATCTTATTAAAAGGGTACTTCCTGATCTTACCTACTAATACAATGACAGCCCCAATGACAGGCTTGGTGTCTTATTCCTGTACTTTTGTAGGTTTTTTTTTCCTAGGTGAGACTGGTGCTGGTCTGCTTGCTTGTTCCATTATGTCATGAAATGCTACTCATAGTTAAAACTTAAAAGAAGAAAAAAATATAGCAGACATATAGTAGGAATGTGCATTTTACCAATGCTGCAAATCAACTGTTGACACATTGGTTATGCTCTAGAGGGTGGACACATTGGTTGTGCTTAGACCAGCCTTGGTAGACCCGATGCACACGCTCCTAGGTACCAAAAACGAGAGTCCATAGTACCTTTTAAGGGTACTTTGCAGATGCCAGGAGAATGAGTAAAGCAACATGGCATGTGTGTACCCATGAACCTGGATTCAACTTGTACTGTTGTTTGTCTTTTTCTAGTGTTCCCAATAAGCACAGTCCTTTACATTGCTAGAAAAGGCTTTCGGAGCTAAAAGCTGAATTTTTGGGTGTTATTGAGCCTTAGTGGAAGTGAAAAGGGGTGTTGCTATTTGTTTGTTTGTTTGTGCCATGTGGTTCACATTTTGTCATAGAGTTATATTGCTGTGTAAGACAGTTCATCCAAACATTTGCACTTTCCTGTTTGTTTTGATGCCAACAAACCTTTAAAGTCTGCAATTGCCAAGACAAAAGTTGGTGAAAGTAGACAAAAAAAGCCAGATGAGCTCTGATGGATTCTGAAGCAAAACTGCTGTCTACTTATCAACCGGACCCAAGGATATGCACATGCTGTGGGTCATGGTTTCCCATGGAGAATAGTTTTTAAAACCCTCGAAATCAGATATCAAAGTCATTTCTTCTCTCTATCAGCACTCTACTAGCAGTTTAATCCCCCGCAACACCATGAGAGAAAGTTCAAATCCTTGGCAGCATTGCTTGCTCGCCAAAGAAGTTAGTCAGTTTGGCCTTTTTTCACCTAAACCCTAAATCCTTGGGAATGGTGGGGAGAGAATGGGGCTCAGAGATCGGGCTCTTCTCTGCATTCTTTTTAAGCCAAGATCCTCAGTTGTCCGCAGTCAGTCCCTTAAAACTCAAAGAATCCATGGTTGTGAAGATACCCAAGGCCCCCAAAGTGCTTACTGAGCTTTTTTGTCTCTCAGAAGGAGTTTCCTCTCCTGTGTCCTGAACTTGGAGAGCTTTTGCAGAGGATTTGGAAGAATGATTGCCAACAACTTTTTGCCTCATCTGCTTCACTAGATTAAAGCCAAGACTTCCCCAAATGGCTCTAAGTTTTTTTCAGAAGATGCTAAACACCCCCTAATGAGCACTGCGAGGCACAAAAAGTGACGGACAGTGCTCAGATGCCTGGTTTCTATCATAGGGTTTGCATATGTGTATATATTAAATAAAAGAAAAGTGTGTTCTTTGTTTGTGCTCAATTCTTTGCTGCTGGTTGACACCTTTTTCCCTCAAGAGCAAAGTGGAGGTTGTTAGGTTGGAATTCAGCTTGGGACAACAGAACAAATTAAATAATGTTCTTTTTGTAGAACACATGCACAACGTAGAATCGCACAGGATGCAAAAAGACAAGCTCGAAAGTTCACCAAACAATGCTTGTTAAGAGGTATTTAACGTCTGGCATTTTTTTCTACTTCAGAGCTCAATATTATGATTCAGTTGTTACTTACTGCAAGTTCACTGTAGGTCCATATTTGGATTTGGTTGCACAAAATGAGCAAGTCTAGCAAGAGGCCACAAATTGACAAAATTGGACATTTGAGGAATCATCTCTCTTACTTGCTTTTAACTTATCTACTTCATTCACGGTCTTAGAATGTTTCATTATTACATTCCTTCCTGAAAGAAACCAATCTTCAACCAAAGCTTTGTATAAAACCAATGCAACTTACAATCTGGACATGCCATCAACAGGAACAAAGTTCATGCAACTAATGAATTTTAGGGAGGAATCTGGAGATGAAATGAGACTAAAAACAATATTATCTTCAGACTAGCCATTTCTGCAATTACAAGCAACAAAGTACAAGTAGCCCTGCTCTATTTCAGTTAAAGATCTTCTCCTCTCTTTCTATTTCATTTAATTTGGATATCTAAATGGACTGAAATGATATATGGAAAGATTTGCTTCCATGTTGGGCAATCCTTGCATATATGGCCCTCCTTTCTGCAGAAAAAACATCTTAGGTCACTGCTTCACCAAAATCCCCTAGGTCTTGTTTGTACTTAACTTAGTTATACATGTTTCAATTGTAGTTATATTCATAATTATCACATATTTTAACCATTGCAATTATAAGTGTTTTGATAAAATCACCCACCTTCATCTTTCAAAAAATTGGTTATTTTGCCATCTTTGTCCTCCAGACCTTTGATCAAATTCCTTATTATCAAATCTATTATGGTTACTTGACTTCAAATAGTTCTCTTGCTTCTTCTCTAAAGCTATAGATTCTTTTGCTTGAACTACATTTGTTACAATTCTTTACAAGGGCAAT
>Ga0116229_10001368_pt1 | contig 37957 bp, 28 predicted proteins | sample S1TSphgellanicum_3_FD_87313 | JGI IMG/M metagenome (GOLD analysis project Ga0116229, IMG submission 87313) | Host-associated microbial communities from peat moss isolated from Minnesota, USA - S1T2_Fc - Sphagnum magellanicum MG | ecosystem: Host-associated > Plants > Peat moss > Unclassified...
AGGAGCATCAGGAGCATCAGGAGCATCCGCAGCATCCGCAGCATCCGCAGCATCCGCAGCATCCGCTGGAGCAGCGGGAGCGGCGGGAGCGGCGGGAGCGGCGGGCGAATCTAAGGGCTTCGTGGCGGTGGCCGTATGCGGCGCGCACATGCAGGGCCTGCCGCTCAATCGCCAGCTGACGGATCGCGGCGGCTACTTCGTGAAACGCACGCAGACGTCGGCAAGCTATCGATTGTTCGCGCTACCCGGAGGTCCGCCGCACCGCCCCGGCCTGATTCGCGTCGCCGCGGGCGGCGCGCCGGTCGAACTGGAAGTCTGGGCCCTCCCCACCGCGGAATTCGGCTCGTTCATCGACGGCATTCCTGCGCCGCTCGGGATCGGTAAAGTCGAGCTTCAGGACGGCGATCAAGTCGCCGGCTTCATCTGCGAAGGCTATGCCGCGTCGGGCGCTGCGGACATCACCGGATTCGGCGGCTGGCGGGCCTACCTCCGCGACCGATCCACAGGCGAGTAGCGACCCGCCGCGTGCTTGCCTGCCACGACACCGACTCGGCATCGGCGCCGCTGCCCAGATGCTCGGCTGTGCGCCCCGCATTGTCGTCGCCTGCCCATCGGCGAGCGGCAGCGGCGCGGCGGGGGGGAGCGGCGCGTCTCTCAGGCAAGCTCGAGCGCCGCCAGAACCTGGTCCGCGCCGGCGTCGAGTGGCGGGCTTGCGGCCCGCGCCGGATCATCCAGAAAGCGGCCGATGGAGTCTAACAGCGACGGCATCCCGGTCTCGGACCGCACCATGGGTGCGATGCAATTCGCGGCGAGCTGAAGGTGCGGAGTGCCGCCGAGGTCAAGCAGTTGCCGGGTAAACGCCCATGCCGCGCAGGGTTGACCGATGAATATGGTGGGATGCACCGTCCGCTCAATGATTTGACGGAAGAATTCCGGACTGTGTTCGGCCCGTGGTCCACAGATCGTGGTCGCGACGGCGATGCCGCGCGCCGCAGCGAGGTGATGAACATAGCCCAGGGCGATCGTATTCCACTGCTCAGTGGAATCCTCGATGATCAGCAACAGCTGCGAACGGTCAAGGATCGCATCGCCTCGGCTGGGCCGGCCCGGAAGATATCGCATCGGTGAGACCGCAAACTCCCTGATGGGGACTGCGTCGCGCTCAACCAGCAGGCTTGGCGCGACGAAGTCGAGCATAGGCACGGCTGCCCCCAGCGCCTCGCGGCAGGCCCGCTCGCAGTTGCGGCCGACCGAGGCGTCGGCACAGGCGAACATCGTGCCCAACAGCGTGAACTCGCCGAGGATTCGAGCGATGTCGCTCGCGTCGGGCGCGGGCCGCACTTCGAGTGCGCCCGCTCCGTGCCGGTCCGGGAATCCGCCGCTGCCGACGCATAGCACGACGACGGGCGCTACCTGGGCGATGCCCTCGATCCACTGGCGTACCCATTCAGCGAACAGTGACTGTGCGTTCCAGAAGGCGATGTCGGTCAGCACGGCAAGCCGCAGCGGCCGTCGGACCGGCAGCGGATAGCCAAAACGACTACAGAACTCGGCGGTTCGCCAGGCGATGAGGTCTTGCCGGGTTTCGCTCAGCACATCGCGGTATTTGCCGATGCGTCCGTCCCCGATGTGGTCGGGATGCCAGTGCGTCTCAGGATCCCACCGCTGGGTAGCGCTGATGACGCCGGAGACACTCAGCCGCTCGACCAGTGATCTGACCGCCTCCGGCGCGAGGCTGGCGAGGATACGTGCCCGCAATTCTTCCGAGGGCGCCGAGCCGAGCCAGGACGCGATCAAGTCGAACGCGCGCGCGGAGCCGATGAGGCCGTCCTCGTAGCGCAAGATGAACACTTCGCGCAATTCCGCGAGCTGCACGATGGCCTGTGCGCTGCGTGCGACGCTGTGCAGCGCATTGGGAAAAGTTGACCTAAAACGCTGCATCAGGGATACGACGGCGTCTCGCGGATCACGGGCCGTGACGATGACCGGACCTGGGCAGCCCGCGATCGAGAGCAGCAGCGCATCGGCAGGCGTATTCGACGCGAGGTGGGTCTTCATCACGACGCGGCGCGCGTCGAAAATATCGAGCGGCAGATCCGCTTCCCTGTCGGCGTACAGCGACTTGAAGGCGTTCTCATCCGCCATCACGTCGGGTTCGGCGCGCCAAATTTCCCGCAGCACGTTGAACACCCAGGTCGAACCACTGCTGTAGAGTCCGAAGCATACGGCGATCTGGGTTCGCGGCGCGGCACGCGCCCACTCATCGGGCGACCGCGGCGCGCCGGGGTCAGTCATCGAGAGCCGCGGTGAACTGCGCCTCGTAGAGCGCGAAGCTGAGCAGCCTCTCGTCGCTCGAGCCATGATCCTTCGGATTGATGACGGGCACATCCTGCATTTGAATTTCGGTCTGGTAACCAAAGGCTGCCGGAAGCCTGAAGTTCATCGTCAGCGCGCCCCCGGAATCCGGAGTCAGTTGCGGCGCAATCTTCGTTTCGTCGACGATGATCCGGATCAACGATAGATCGACGCCGGTCGCCGGGAGCACCCATAACCTGACCTGCTGCGCACAACCCCTTCCGTGCGGGAACACCATTTGGACCAGGCCACGCGACCCGCCGACCCAGCGGAACATCTTGCCGCCCCTGGCCGGGTCCACCTCCAGCTCATAGGCGCCGAATAGCACCAGGCGCGGGTCGGACATCGCGTAAATGAGCGAATCACTGGCGAGTGTGGCGGCCCCTTGACTGCCGCCGATCGCGGCGACGATACGTTCCAGCCGCGAGACTCGCATTTCAAGCAATTCGACCAGATCACTCATGTGCGACCACGCATCCGCGTCCAGCTCCGATCATAGCGCTTCCACCTGTTCGAGGTCGGCCCTCCGACGTTGCTTGCCGTGCGGCGCCAGAACCCGCCTCCGCCCCGGTGCTTGCAGCTTTCTTGCGCGTAGCCTGTGATCCTCGCAGCGGTAGGAGGCGCGCGACGCGCGAATCTAGGGCGCGAATGTAACCCGTTGCGCGCTCGTGGTGCGGCCCGCGCGTCAGATCGCGCCGCGTTCGTTATTTCCCGATGCATCGGCGCAACGCGCAAACCCTGGCATTTGCGTGTAAACGCTGTCATTCGTCGCGAGCGCGACGCAGTCGGCACGGCATTTGCACAGACCAAAATAAATGTGCGTCTAGGGTTCCGGCTTGCGTTGCAAGCGACTGGTCCGAGAGAGGCAGTCCTCACGCGTGTGTTGCACGGTTGAGGATACACGGCGGGACAAAAGCCCGGGAGAACAATGTCGAGGAGGCGCAAGCGTTCTCGGGATGGTCTCCCCCTTAAGGGAAAGTCCCGCATCTCGCTGAAAGCTCCTCGATGGGTCGCAGAACCACAAAGCGAGGAATCCCTATGAAGCAAGTGCCCCGACCGCAGCGTTCACTCATCGATATGCCGCCGCGGCGGCGCCTGGCGATCGGCTCCGTGACGGCGGCCGTACTCACGGCGCTATACGGTGCACCCGCCGGCGCCGACACGGCCGCAGACACCGCCGACGACACCACCTTGCAGGAGGTAGTGGTCACCGCCAGCCGCCGCGCGGTCTCCGCGCAGGACCTCCCGATCAGCATCACCGCGGTCACGGGTGAGTCCTTGGACAAGGCCGGCATTCAGGACATCGCCGGCCTCGCGCATTCGATGGCCGGCGTGACCTACACCGACCGAGGCCCCTTCGGCGGGGTCAATGGCAGCACCTTGATCATCCGCGGCTTGAACAGCGAGTCACTGGCCTTCCAGGAAGGACTCGCGACCTCGATTGTGCCGCCGGTCGCCACCTATGTCGACGACACGCCCTTGTTCTTCAACATACGGCTGCAAGATCTGGACCGCGTGGAAGTACTGCGCGGCCCTCAGGGCACGCTGTACGGATCGGGTTCGCTCGGCGGGACGATCAAATTCGTGTTGAACGCCCCGGATCCCAGCGCCTTCGACGCCAAAGGTGAAGTGGGCGTGAGCAAGACCCAGCACACGCACGCGGAGAACGAAGATATCAACGGCATGATCAATCTGCCGCTCTCCGACACCATGGCGATCCGGATCAACGCCGGCGCCAGCGACGATGCCGGCTTCATCAATCAAACCAATCTGTACGTACTCGATCCGACGGGGGTGCCGGTGCCGTCGAAGCCGGCCACACCATCCAATCCGGTGGGATTGAATATTGCACCCGAAACCTATTCCAAGGACGGGGTCAATTCATACCAATATCGAAACGCGCGCATCTCGCTGCTGTACAAACCGAGCGATGACTTCAAAATTCAGCTGTCGTACTTTTATCAGAAATCGAGCGCGGCCGGCTTCCCCTATGCAGCGTCCAATCCGCTCGCCTACACGCAACCCATCGCCGCATTGACTCAGTTTCTACCGAACGGTCAGCAAACACCCCCCTCCTCGCCGGCGAACATCCTGTCGCTGTTCCCGGGCACCGTGCCTGCCGGAACCGACCGTTTGACCAATGCCGACGTGACCCCGGAAGGCACGGCCGATGCCGTGAACGTGGTTGCGCTCAACTTCGATTACAACCTGGGGTTCGCGACCCTGACCTCCTCGAGTTCCTTCGCGCGCCACAACAACAACACCTATGACGACCTGACCGCCCTGTATGACAACTTCAATTTCTATCAGAATTTGTACGGACAGAATCCGCGCAATCTCATCGACGCCGTCGATCAGCTGGACGACAAGATCTACGCACAGGAATTCCGCCTGACGTCGAAGACCGGCGGAGCCTTCGACTGGATCGGCGGGTTGTTCTACAAGGAGGAGAAAACCTACATCCAGGAACATGAGTACTATCCCGGCTACGACGCGTTCTACAATGCCTGCACCAAGTCGGGGCTATATCCCCCGAGCGACGGCCTGGGCGTCAACGCGTCGGTGTGCGGTGTGGGCGAATACGGCCCGGGCACAGTCATCGACGGCATCCCCATCGTGCTCGACCAAACCTACATCGGCGATGTGGAAACCACGTTCAAGGACATGGCCCTGTTCGGCGAGTTGACCTGGCATGTGACCTCCGACTGGACGGTTACCGGTGGAACCCGTCTGTTCAAGCAGACCGTATCGCAGGCGCAGCAGACCGGATTGTTGTTCGACGGCCCCGAATTCATTTCGAACAATGCCGGGCACGACGACTGGAAAAAAGCGCTCTGGAAGATCAACACCGCCTATCACCTGGACAAGTCCAACCTGGTCTATGCGACCTGGTCGCAGGGCTTCCGGCGCGGCGGCATCAATGCACTGCCGCTGCAGGAGGCGGAGCCGGCACGCGCGGGGACCGTCGGGACGACGTGCACGTCCGGTCCGAATATCGGCAACTACTGCACCAACCCCGCACTGCTGACTATCCAGCCCGACAAGGCCGACAACTACGAGATCGGCGTGAAGGGCGTCATCAACAACCGCGTGAGCTATTCGGCGGACGTCTTCGACATCGAGTGGCACAACGTGCAGGAAGGCACCTCTCAGACGCCGTTATCGCTCCCCTCGGCGGCCAACGTGGGCAACGCCTTCAGCCGCGGTCTCGAACTCGACACGACGGTGAGCATCACCCACCATCTGGCGGCGAAACTCGGCTACACCTACGATCAGACCAAATTGACCTCGTTCAATTTCGTCTTTTCGCAGAATGTCACCGTGCCGCTGCCGCCGCCGGGCGGACCTCTGCCGGGCACGCCCAAAGAGAGCGTGGCGCTCGGCTTGGAATACGCCCACCAGAATTTCGCCGGGGGTGAGTTGCTGTATGCGCTCGACACGCATTACAACAGCGCCATCCTATCGTCGATCTCCGAAACGGCGCTCAAGGTGCCGGGCTACACCATGGTCGATGGCCGCGTCACCTTCACCAAGTCGCACTGGCTGGGCACCTTCTACGTCGACAACATCACCAACACGCTCGGCATCAACGCCATCACCGACCCGACATTCTGGGGCAACCGCTACCAGGACGTGGTGTCGCGGCCGCGCACCTACGGCGTGACCTTCGGATATTCCTTCAAAGGATACTGATCGGAAGCACAAGTTTCAGGCGTGCTACATTGGGTCGGGTGTCGCTCGGGTCGGGCGCCGCGATCGTGCGTTCAGCATGATCGCGGATCTGGGACCGCGGGCGGTATCCATCCCTGCGGGCTGAAGCGCAAGGAGACGGTTCAATGAGCAACTCCGAACAAATCGCACGACTGGAAATCGACACCATCCGGCCGATCGCCATCGACCAACGGCATGGCAAGGCCCGGGATCTTTTCACGGTGTGGTTCGGCTCCAACATCATGTTGCTGACCATTATCACGGGCGGACTGTCGGTGACGGCATTCGGTTTGCCGTTCCTCTGGGCGGTGGTGGGCCTCGCCGTCGGAAATTTCGTCGGCGCAGTTTTCATGGCGCTGCACGCCGCGCAGGGGCCCACGCTCGGAGTGCCGCAGATGGTGCAGACGCGCGGTCAATTCGGGTCTGTCGGGGCGCTGCTGGTCGTCGGGATCGTGATCGTCATGTATGTCGGCTTCCTGGCGTCGAACCTCGTGCTCAGCGGCGAGGCACTTGCGAGTCTGGCGCCGGGGATGACCGACACCCCCGGCATCCTGTTGGTGGGCGTGCTGGGCGTCATCGCGACGATCTACGGCCACGACCTGATCCACGCCTACACGCGCGTGATGTCGTACGTGTCGGGCGCGGTACTGCTGCTGGCGGCGGTATGGATAGTCCGCGTGCACGGCTTGCCGGCGGATTTTTTGACGCGCAACGCGCCGAGCGTGGTCGGGATCATGGGCACCATTTCCGTCGCCGCCCTGTGGCAGATCGCCTACGCGCCCTATGTGTCGGATTACTCGCGCTACATGCCGGCCGATACCGGCGCCTCGCCGGCGTTCTGGGCCAGCTACTGGGGTTGCACCTTGGGCTCGCTGCTGCCCATGATTCTCGGCGCCGTCGTCGGTCTCGCCGCGCCCCCGGGCAGCGGCGGACTTGTGCACGGTCTCGCCTTACTGACCTCAGGTATAGCGCCTCTGGTGCTGATCGTCTTTTCCGTGGGCATCGCCTCGGCGAACGCGATGAATTTGTATTGTGGGGCTCTGTCCACGATGACGTTCGGACAGACGTTGTTTCCCGCCTGGTCGCCTGGACCGAGAGCACGCACCGTCGTCGCCCTGGTGCTGTCCGGACTGGCGCTCGCCGGGGCCATCCTCAGCAAGGATTCGTTCCTTGCGAATTACGAGGAGTTCATTCTCCTGCTGCTCTACGTGCTCGTGCCGTGGACCGCGATCAACCTTGTGGATTACTACCTGCTGCGGCACGGTCAGTACGACGTGGCGTCGTTCTTCCGCCGCGACGGAGGCATCTACGGCCGCGTCAACGGCGCCGCCGTCAGCTGCTACGTGCTCGGGATCTTGGTGCAGTTGCCGTTCGTTGCCTCGGCGCTCTACACCGGTCCGGCCGCCAGGGCCCTCGGCGGCATCGATTTATCTTGGATCGTGGGCCTGGTGGTCACATCGCCGGCGTACTATTGGCTGGCCAAGCGCGCGCAATCGCGCCGCAACCATCCTGTCCTGTCAGGAGCCGGCTGAGAGCCGCAGCCAACGCGCAGCGCATCGCAGCACCGCACAGCACAGCGCAGCACAGTCGACGGCGGATCATGCTCGACCGGCGAGAGCACCTCATCTCTTCCATGATTATCGTTTGCGCGATCAAGCCTGTCCGCGAATGTTAGAGTCTCACGGGTCGTTTTGGATCTGAGCACCAGAACAGCGCGGCATAATGAGCAGCAACGATTCCGACGAGAAGATCGCTGCAAAAGCAGTAAGGACGGCCATCACGAACCGAAGGGCCGTTTCGCGTCGTCAATTCTTCGAATCATCCTCTGCCGCTTTGATGGCGGTGACATTGGGTTCCTTCGTGTCGTTCGCCCGACTCGCGTCAGCCAAAGGAACCGACGTCATCGCGGGCGCCATTCGTTGGGATGCATGGTACAAGCAAGCGGATTCCTCAATCGCCGCCCAACACAGCTTGAGTTCAGCCAGATACTACAAACGGGCACCTTTTTGGTGTTCCGTATCTGCCGACTCTCAAGTCGATTGCACCGGCACTGCCGCGGAGATGGATCGGGAGATTCACTCCGCAGCGGCTTGCGGATTGAAGTATTGGGCATTCGATTGGTATGCCTCGGACACCAGTTTTCGTGTTGCCTGGAATCTGTATCAACAGAGCCCCGATCGTAACCTCATCAACTGGTGTGGACTGGTCGGACTGGGAGTGCTGGGATCCGTGCCCTTCAGCAACAACAAGTGGCAGGAGAATATGCACGAGTGGGCGCAATACATGCAGCAACCCAATTACCAGAAAGTTGCAGTGGGTGTTCTCAATCGTCCTCTGCTCTACATCTTGTGGGACGACAACCAGCTCAAATGGTACTTTGGGAATGATGTCCACAACCTGCGAAAGGCAATCGATTTTCTGAGCGAATTGCTGGTTCATGCCGGCCTCCATGCGCCGTACGTGGTGATTCTACACGGCACGAGTGGAGCATCCGCGGCTCGTGGATTGGGCGGAGCGATCAGCAATTACATCTCCCGGTTCAAACCCGAGGACACAGGACCCTACCTTGACCTCGACCGGCAGACGCGGGAGTTTTGGAAGGAGATGATGGATACCGGCGAACAAATTGTTCCCATCGCGATGGTCGGATGGGACACGCGGGCGCGCCAGGAAAGACCGGTACCGTGGGACCCCGCAACGCCGAATCCGAATCCCAGGCAGTACTACGCACTCGCTACACCGACCGAACTCGCAGCGCATTTGCAGGCTGCCGTAGAGTTCATCGATAACCATCCGACATCGTGCCCTTCACGAGTTCTACTGATTTATTCCTGGGATGAATGTGATGAGGGCGGCGCGCTCGTCCCGACGCTGGGAGATCCCACCGCAGCTTACTTGACCGCCATAGCTCCTATCATTTCCTGATTCGATGGCAGAGATTATTGCTCACTCGCTCTCGTGGAGGGGTCCACGGGACCAACAAAAGAAACCTCACGAAATCGCTCATGATGACTCCGCAATCTAAGTTTCAATGCTGTCTGTGCTTTGCGAATCGGTTGCATGTCGCCAATGCGCCGGCCCAAAAATAACCAGGACTTGCCGAATCCTTTCTACGCTCATGTCACAGCCCGATCCCCGCGGCGCGCAGCATCTGCTCCAAGGGCGCGAGTTGCGCGGCGTAAAGCCGCCACTGGGAAACGGAGGACTGGTAGATGCGCCGCCGTACCTGCACGGCGCTGGCGGTGGTGGTCGGCGCGGAATTGCGATCGAACTCCGCGCAGGCGTCTTGCCAGTCGAGGCCGCAGTACGCGAGCAGGCGGCGCGATTCACCCAGTTGATCCGCCACCAACGCCTCGTAGCTTAACGTATGAATCCCCGGCACAGTCGCCTGCCAGTGGTCCATCAAGCGACGGTAGGCGAGGTAGTAGCGGCCAATGTCCTGCAGATCGTAGGAGAAGGGATAGCCGTCCTTGAACAGGGTCTTGTACATCGCATAGCAGACGGCCATCGGGTGGCGCGTGACATGCACGATTTTCGCCTGCGGCAGCGCGCGGCGTATCAGGCCGCAGTACAGGTAATTCAGCGGCATTTTGTCGATGAAGCGCACGCCGGCGGGCACCGTCTCGCGCGCCCGCGCGAGGTACTCGTGGCCGAGCGCCGCGAAGTCGATTTCCGCGGACCGCGCGACCAGCTCGCGCCGCGGCAGCTGCGCCGTACCGGTGCGCCGGCTTACCGCCTCGACCAGGCACAGCGCGAAGTGATTGAGCTCGCCCGCCGACTCGACCGCCGAGTGGCTGCTCAAGATTCGATCGACCAGCGTCGAGCCGCTGCGCGGCAGTCCCACCACGAAAATAGGCGCAGCGCCCGGCCGGTCGCCTTGCGCGACATCCCGTCCGGGCGCCCCGCCCGCCCGATCGCGGCGTGCATCGCGCGGCGCCTGGCAGGGTGCCTCGTCGAGCGCGTCGCGTAGTGCCTCGCGCGGCGCATCGTCGCCGCCCGGCACCGCCCGCGGCACCACACCGGGAAACGCCTCGATGATCCAGTCGACGGTCGACACGTCGGTCGCGACGTCGTAGCGCATGTGTTCACGGCGCTTCTGCGCGCCTTGTTGCAGGCACTCGAAGGACCTTTCGTACTGTCCGAGGTCCTCGTGTTCCTTGGCCAGGGCGTAGCGAATTTGCACGTAACCCCGCCAGTCCGCAATGTCCCGCGCCGCCAGCGCCTCGAGTTCACGAATGTGGTTCGCATCGGCGGATTGAGTGCGCAATTCAGAGCGGTTCAAGTAGGCCTCGTGGTCGCCCGGCCTGAGTGCGATGACACGGTCGTAATCGCTTTCCGCATCGGCCAGGCGCCCGAGAAACCGGTACACCGTCGCCCGATTGAAGAGGAAGTGCGGATTGCCGGGCGCGAGGCTCACAGCCTTGTCGAAAGCCGCGAGCGCGCGCTGCTGCTCATTGGCGCGGCTGAAAACGCTGCCGATTGAATCGAACAGCAGCGGATTCGCAGGCGCTGCGAGCTGCGCGGCGGCCGCGGCCTCGACCGCCTCCGCGGGCCGTCCGAGTGCCAGCAAGCACTCGGCGCGCTTGATCAGCAGAACTGCGTCGCGCGGCGCGCTGCGCAAGGCCCGGTCGATGCAGCTCATGGCACCGACCCAGTCCCGCGCCTGAATCAAGCGCGACAGCTCCAGAGGTGTGTCGGTGGTCACGTGCCGGGGACACCGAAGCTCGGCGCCCCGGCAGGATCGAGCGCCCGCTGTACGTAGTCGTCGATTTGCGGGGCGTAGCGCCGCCAGAGCGATTCGAGCACCAGCACCGGATCCTCGTCGGACCAATCGACGCGCAAATCGACGATCGGCCAGCTGACGTCGCGCACCACGAGCAGGCCCGCGGAATGGACCGGTCCGGCCTCGCCGCCCGCGTCGAGACCGGCGCGCAAGGCGCGCAGCAGCCGCTCGCCCAGATGCCCTTCGGCTTGCTCGAACGCCGCGAGCATCGCGGGCGGAACCGCAGTCGTTGCCAACAGATTCCCGGCCGCCGCCGCGTCGGCGCCGCTCACCGCATTCACGAGCCCGAGCGCACGTGCGCCGGAATGCACGGCCGGCGGTCCGGCGGCGCCCACCGCCAAGAGTTGCCGGTAAGCACCGAACGGCGTTTCGAACAGCGCCTCATCGAGCGCCAAGCGGGCGATCGAGCCACGGCCCAACGCATCGAGGACCCGCGGCCCGAGCCTCGGGTCGGTGATGTTCTGGGTCGCCACCGCGCCCACCCCGGCCCGGCCGTGCGCACAGCGCGCGGCAACGGCCGGCGAGCTCGAGGCAATCGCCACGCCGAAGAGTTCTGCGCCGGCCGATCGGGCGACGATCGAAAAAGTCATGGCTCGGGGATGACCGCAATCACGTCGATTTCCACCAGCCACTCGGGGCGTGCCAGCCCGGCGACCACGATTCCGGTCGACACCGGGTACACGCCGCGCAGCCAACGGCCGATGGTCCGGTAGACGGCTTCGCGGAAGCGCGGATCGGTCAGGTAAATGGTCACTTTGCAGATGTGCTCGAGTTGCGCACCCGCTTCGCCGAGCAGCTGCTTGATGTTCGACATCGCCTGCTCCGCCTGCGCCGCCGCGTCGCCCACGCCCACATTGAGAGCGGTGTCCAAGTCCTGGCCCACTTGACCGCGCACGAACACCGTCCGGCCCCGGGCGACCACGGTCTGGCACAGGTCGTTGTCCAGCTTTTGCTCGGGGTAGGTGTCGCGCGTGTTGAATTTGCGGATCCGCGTATGCATGTTCAGGCCCTCGAGGTTTTCAAGACGCGCTCGGAGAGATCCGCGGCCTTGCGCACGAAATCGAGCGGCCACTGCCATCGGATCATGATCGACTCACCTGGCCGAAAACCTGGCGCGCCATCGCCGGCATGACGCAAAGTACAATATTCCGATATTCGCTGCTGGCCATCCTGTGAACATCAGCGCTGCGCGGAACGCCAATCGGGTGCGCTATAAAAGGGCGCGTCCTCGGGCGCCAGCAGCCCGCGTCCCAGGATGTGATCGGCAGCCTTCTCGGCCAGCATGATGGTGGGCGCGTTGAGATTGCCGGTGGTGACCGACGGCATGATGGAGGAGTCCACGATGCGTAAGCCCTCGAGACCATGCACCCGCGTGTCGGGAGCGACCACCGCCATCGGATCCTCCGCCGCGCCCATTTTGCAGGAGCACGACGGGTGGTAGGCGCTCTCGACCTTGGCGCGAATGAACTCGTCGATCTCGGCATCGCTTTGCACGCCGCTGCCCGGCTGCAGTTCGCGGCCGCGGTAACGGTCGAAGGCCGGCTGCGCAAATATTTCGCGCGTCAAGCGGACGCAGGCGCGCATCTCGGTCCAGTCGTCCGGTTCGCTCATGTAGTTGAACAGGATGCGCGGCTTGCTGCGCGGATCGGCCGAGGCCAGACGCACCCAACCCCGGCTCTTGCTGCGCATCGGACCCACGTGCGCCTGAAATCCATGCTCCTGTGCGAGCGTCGATCCGTCATAGGCCACCGCCATGGGCAGGAAGTGGTATTGAATGTCGGGATACGGTACGCCCGGACGGCTGCGGATGAAGCCGCAGGTTTCAAAATGGTTGGTGGCGCCCAAGCCGTCCTTGCGCAACAGCCAGCGCGCCCCGATGAGCGCGCGGTTCCAGCGGTTGATGGACGAATACAGCGTGATCGGCTCCGTGCACGCCACCTGAAAGTAGAACTCCAGATGGTCCTGGAGATTCTCGCCGACGCCCGGCAGCTCATGGACCACGGCGAGTCCGTGGGCCTTGAGTTCAGCGGCCGGGCCGACGCCCGAAAGTTTGAGCAATTGCGGCGTGTTGATCGGGCCGGCGCACAGAATCAGGTCGATATTGGCGCGTACCAGGCGGGTGGTTCCGGCGAGCGTGTACTCGAGCGCCGCGGCGCGCCGCCCCTCGAACACGATACGGGTCGCGAGGGCATGCGTCAGCACCTTCACATTGGGCCGCCGCATCGCAGGCTTGAGGTATGCGTGGGCGGCGCTGCAGCGCCGCCCCTGGTCCACCGTCATGTCCATCCGGCCGAAGCCCTCTTGCTGGAAGCCGTTGACGTCGGCGCTCTGCGGATATCCAGCCTGTCCCGCCGCCGCGAGCCACGCGGCGTGGAGCGGGTTGCCGAGCGTGCCGTAGCAGGTCTTCAACTTGCCGTGCTGACCCCGGTAGGTGTCACCGCCTTCCTGACGCGACTCGGCACGTCGAAAGTACGGCAGCACGTCGCGATAGGCCCAGCCCGAGGCACCCTGCGCGCTCCAGCCTTCGAAATCCTGCGCATTGCCGCGGATATAGACCAGGCCGTTGATCGAGGAAGAGCCCCCGAGTACCTTGCCGCGCGGGGTGTGCAGACTGCGGCCGTTCAAGTGCGGCTCCGGTTCCGTGTGGTAGAACCAATTGTACTTTTTCATGTTCATGGGGATGGAGAGTGCGGAGGGCATCTGGATGAAGATCGATGCATCCGAGCCGCCGTTCTCCAGCACCAGCACGCGATGCCGGCCGTCCGCGCTCAACCGGTCCGCAAGCACGCAGCCGGCGGATCCTGCCCCCACGATGACGTAATCGAAGCGCTCGTCGGCCATGGCAGTGCGCTGCCTCAGTAAGGGGCGTCGACATCGCCCTTGGCGACATAGACGCTCTTCAATTGAGTGTAGTGCTCGAGCGCCGCGCGCCCGTTCTCGCGGCCGAGGCCCGAGAGCTTCACACCGCCGAAGGGCAGTTCGATGGGCGTGACATTGTACTGATTGATCCAGCAGGTACCGGCTTGCAACCGCGCGATCACCCGATGGGCGCGCGTCAAATCGTTGGTGAACACGCCGGCGGCGAGGCCGAATTCCGTGGCATTGGCCCGCTCGACGACCTCCTCTTCGTCCTCGAACTCCAGCACCGACATGACGGGACCGAAGATTTCCTCGCGCACGATCGCCATCGAGTCCCGGCAATTGTCGAACACGGTGGGCGCGACGAAGCAGCCCCTGGCAAGCGCCCCCTCGGTCACACGCATCCCACCGGTCAGCAGGCGCGCGCCCTCGGCGAGCCCGCGCTCGATATAGGAAAGCACCTTGTGCATGTGCTGCTCGGAAACCAGCGCGCCCACCTGGGTCTCGGGGTCCATGGGGTCGCCGATACGCATGGCATTGACGCGCTTGACCAGCCGCGCGAGGAACTCCTGTTTGATCGAGCGGTGCACGAACACCCGCGTCCCGTTGGAGCACACCTGGCCCGAAGAATAAAAATTGGCGAGCAGCGCGCCGGCGACCGCGTTGTCGAGTCGGGCATCGCCGAAAACGATCAGCGGCGATTTGCCGCCCAACTCGAGCGTGACGTGCTTGAGCGTGTGTGCGGCATCCCGCATCACCGCCTTCCCGGTGCCGACCTCGCCGGTGAGCGAAACCTTGCGGATGTCCGGATGCCGGGTCAGCAGGCGGCCGGTATCGGCAAAGCCCTGCACTACCTGGAATACGCCCGGCGGAGCGCCCGCCTCGAGCAGGATCTCCTCGAGCTTGACGGCGGTGAACGGCGTGATCTCGGCGGGCTTGAAGATCATGGCGTTGCCGCAGGCCAAGGCCGGCGCCGCCTTCCAGCAGGCAATTTGCAGCGGGTAGTTCCATGCGCCGATGCCCGCCACGACGCCGAGCGGCTCGCGCCGCGTGTAGCCGAACGCCTGCGGTCCGAGATCGATGTACTCGCCGCACAAACTCTGCGCCAGGCCGGCAAAGTACTCGAAGCAATCGGCGCCCGACGCCACGTCGACCACCCGCGTCTCCTGAATGGGCTTGCCGGTATCGCGCGTTTCCAGTTCGGCGAGTTCCTGATTCCGCGCCCGCAGGATGTCGGCGGCTCGGCGCAAGACCCGGCCACGTTCGGTGCCGGTCATCGCCCCCCATGCCGCTTGCGCGCGCCCGGCCGTGCGCACCGCTGCGTCGACTTGCGCGGCGCCGGCAGCCGTGACATAACCCAGCACTTCGCCGGTCGCCGGGTTGACGGACGCGAACCTCTCGCCGGCGCGGCCGGACTTCGGCGCGGCGGTCGGTAGCTGCTGCAATCGGCCATCGACGAACGCCGTGAGCAGCGCTCGCGCGCTTTCGCTGTCGGCCTCGCGCCATCCGGAGAGCGCGGCGCGCAGCCACACGCCGTCGATCATGGCGGCGATCATGGCCGCGAGGCGCCGCGCCTCATCGGCCGGGATGAGTTGCTTCAAAGCGCTGCGAAGATTCGACAGCGTGCGCCGCTGATAGGCCGATTGCACACGCCGCAGCGACTTGACCTGCAACACCTGCCCCCAAAATGCCAGCCAGGCCGTCCCGGTGCGCTGATCGAATTCCTCCGGCGCGAGATTCCCGTCGATCACGGCTTGGATACGGCCGCGCGGCGAGTCGGCCTCGAACAGGCGCGAGCGAACCTGATGCCCAACGCGCCGCGCCAGCGCGCGAAACGCGGCATCCAACAATCCGTCCTTGTCGCCGAAGTAATGCGCGACCAAACCCGGCGACACACCGGCGCGTGCTGCGATTTGCGCGAGCGTCGTGCCCACGTAGCCAAGTTCCGCTAGGCTATCGAGGGTGACTTCGATCAATTGCCGGCGCCGCGTGGCGTCGACTTGCGGCAGCGCCGCGTCGAGAGCGGTGCTTGATTGAATATTCAATTAGGTAGTCTCTGAAGATGCAAAGGGTGGCTGGACGAGTTGCTGAGAGAGCATCGGATTTCAGTTTCTATAAGAAATTATATGTGGTTTTACAATCTATTAGGGATGTATAGTGAGAGGCAACCGGAACTCATTAAACAGCTGTTCAAAGCAACCTCTGAGTGAACTATGCCGCGCGGGCGGCGGCGCGGTCAAGTGGCGGCGCGCGGACGGCCGGCGCGCGCGCATCCGTCGGGCCGCACGCTTCGCGGCCTTCGCGGCCCTCGCGATCGTCACGGGCGCGCTTAGCACCGGCGCGAGGGCGGCCGAGCCCTCCCCCCCTCCATCCCCGCCGCAACGCGATCCCGCCAGCTGCCAAACGGTCCGATTTTCCGATGTGGGCTGGACCGACGTGACCGCCACCACGGCATTGGTCACGCAACTGCTGCGTTCGCTCGGCTACACGCCGACGACGACGGTCCTCTCGGTTCCAGTCACCTTCGCCTCGATCCAGAACAACGACATCGATGTGTTCCTCGGCAACTGGATGCCGGCCCAGCAGGCCGATCGCGGCCACTACGTGGAGGACGGATCGGTGGTGGTGATACGCCCGAATTTGACCGGTGCCAAATACACCTTGGCGGTACCGGCTTACACCTTCGCCGCCGGCCTGCAGGACTTCAAGGACATCGAACGCTTCGGGCCGCAGATCAACGACTCCATTTATGGGATCGAGCCCGGCAACGACGGCAACCGGCACGTGCTCGAGATGCTCAAGCAGGATCAATTCGGCCTGGGCAATTTCAAGCTCATCGAATCGAGCGAACAAGGCATGCTGGCGCAGGTCGAGCGCGCCTACCGCGACAAGAAACCCATCGTGTTCCTGGCGTGGGAACCGCATCCGATGAACATGCGCTTCGACTTGAAGTACTTGGCCGGCGGCGACGAGGTATTCGGGCCGAACTACGGCGGCGCGACGATTTACACCGTGACCCGCAAGGGCTACGGCGCCGAATGTCCGAATGTCGGGCGCTTGCTCGCCAATCTTGAATTCACGCTGCGCGGCGAGAGCGAAATGATGGCGGCGATCCTCGACCGGCACGAGGCGCCGGACCTCGCGGCGACCGAATGGCTGAAGGCCAATCCAACCGCGACCGCCGCGTGGCTGTCGGGCGTGCTCACCTTCGACGGCCGGCCGGCCGCCGCCGCCTTGGCGCATGCGGCGCCGCCGCCGCGTCCGGGCGGATTCGAGCAATGGATCGTCAGCCACAAGATCCCGGTGGGCGATGCCATGGCGGTGGGCATCGAGTACGTGAAGACCCACGGCACGTTCTTGTTCGATGGCATCTCGGTGCTGATTCGCGGCATGGTCAACGGCCTGACGGCGCTGCTGCACGCCCTGCCCGCTCCCGTGCTGATCGCGGCGGTGGCGGTGTTGGCCTGGCTGCTGCGGCGCTCGTTGCCGCTGGCCGCCTTCGTCGCCCTGGCGCTGCTGTTCATTCTCAACCAGGGCTATTGGCTGGCGACGCTCGAGACCCTGTCGTTGGTCATCGTCGCCACGTTGGCGTCGACGGCGATCGGCGTGCCGGTCGGTATCGCCGCCGCGCACCGGCCGCGGCTGTTCGCCGCGCTGCGGCCGGCGCTCGATCTGATGCAGACCTTGCCGACCTTCGTCTACTTGATCCCGACGCTGGTGCTGTTCGGTCTCGGCGTCGTGCCCGGATTGATTTCGACGGTGATTTTCGCCCTGCCGGCCCCGATCCGGCTGACGCACCTCGGCATCTCCTCGGTGCCGAAGCCGCTGATCGAGGCCGGCGAAGCCTTCGGCGCGACTCCCATGCAACTTCTGTGGAAGGTCGAGTTGCCGAGCGCGCGCACCACCATCATCGCGGGAATCACCCAGTGCATCATGCTGAGCCTGTCGATGGTGGTGATCGCCGCACTGGTGGGCGCCGGCGGACTCGGCGTGCCGGTGGTGCGCGCGCTCAACTCGGTGCAGGTCGGCATGGGATTCGAAGCCGGCTTCGCCATCGTGCTGCTGGCCATCATTCTCGACCGCATCACGCGTCCGCAAGAACGAGGCACGGCGTGACAGTCTCCCCACCCAGGCGCCGCGCGACGGGCGACGATTCCTTTTGCATCGGCGATGTCCGCCGCGAGGATACGACATGAACTCGGCCGTGGAATTCAAGGACGTCGACATCCTGTTCGCCCAAGGCGGGCGCGACGGACGCAAGGGCCTGCGCGAGGCGCTCGCCGCTCTCGACGGCGGCAGCACGCGCACCGAGATCCAGAACCGGTACGGCGTGATCGTCGGCGTGGCCGGGGCGAATCTGAACGTCGCGCGCGGCGAAATTTCCGTGCTGATGGGGCTCTCGGGTTCCGGCAAGTCCACCCTGTTGCGCGCCGCCAATGGCCTCAACGCCGTGACGCGCGGCCATGTGCTGGTGCGCGACGGCGACTCCAGCATCGATGTCGCGACCTGCGACACGCTGCAGATGCGCCGGCTGCGGCGCGAGCGCGTTGCCATGGTTTTTCAACAGTTCGGCTTGCTGCCCTGGCGCACGGTACGGGAAAACGTCGGTTTCGGCCTGGAGCTTCGCGGCGAAGCCACCGCGCAACGCCGGCGGATCGTCGATGAGAAGTTGGAGCTCGTCGGCCTGTCGCAGTGGGCGGAGCGTTACGTCAGCGAATTGTCGGGCGGCATGCAGCAGCGCGTCGGGCTGGCCCGCGCGTTTGCGACCGACGCCGACATTCTGTTGATGGACGAGCCGTTCTCGGCGCTCGACCCGCTGATCCGCGGCAAGCTGCAGGACGAGCTCCTGACGCTGCAGGAACGCGTCAAGAAGACCATCCTGTTCGTCAGCCACGACCTGGACGAGGCACTGCGCCTCGGCGACCGCATCTCCATTCTGCAAAACGGCCGCATCATCCAGACCGGCACCGCCGAAGACATCGTGCTGGCGCCGGCCGACGAATACGTGGCGGAGTTCGTGCGCCATATGAACCCGCTCACTGTGCTCACCGGCAGCATGATCATGCAGCGGCGCGCGACGCTCGAAGGCGATTCGGACCATGTATGGCTCGACAGCGGCCGGCGCTACCGCCTGTCGCTCGATGCGGCGGACCAGGCATTGAGTCTGCATCTCGACGGCATCGCGCACGACCTGAGTCCCGTCGCGGACGACGCCGACCTGACCCAGCTTGCGCCGGGACTCGCGGTGGCTCCCGCCTCGCTGTCGTTGCAGTCGATCATCGAGCTGCGCCAGCGGACCGGGCATCCGGTGCTGCTCGCCGAGCAAGGCCGGATTCTCGGCGTGTGCTGCGAGGGCGACATCATCCGCGCACTGGCCGGCGGCAGGCATACGGGCGCCACCGCCCCCTAAACCCGCAGGAATTTTTTTACAAACGCTCGGCCTGCCGCGTTGCGCGCCCTACGCGCTCTTGTGGCCGCCGCCTGCGCCCGCATAGCCGCCGCCTGCGCCCGTTGAAGCGTCACCTGCCCGCTTTTGCAGCCGCCGCTGTTTTCTCCGGCGCCTGCCGCTGTTGCAGTTGCCGCCTCCCGATTTAAATATTATCATGTCAATAATATAAAATCGCCGTCTGGGCGCTCGTCCCCCAAATTCCGAGGATCCTATGAACCACGACGTCATTATCTCTTGCGCGGTGACCGGGGATGACACCAAAGTCACTAAGAGCCCTCACTGCGCCGTCACCCCGGAACAGATCGCCGCCACCGCCATCGCCGCGGCGCAAGCCGGCGCCGCCATCGTGCACATTCACGTGCGCGACCCGGAGAGCGGCGCTTTCAGCATGGAAACGCGGCACTACCGCGAAGTCGTCAAGCGCATCCGCGAAAGCAAGGTGGATGTCATCGTCAATCTCACCTGCGGCATGGGCGGCTACATCGTGGTCGGCGACCACGGCCTGAAGGACACTCCCGGACCGGGCAGCGATTTTTGCAGCCAGGAAGACCGCATGCGGCACGTCATCGATCTGTGCCAGGAGGGTTTGTACCGTCCGGATATCGCCACCTTGGACTGCGGCAGCCTGAATTTCGGCGACGGCAACCGAGCCTATGTGTCGACGCCGAATTACCTGCGCCGGGGCGCGGCCATCTGCAAGGAGCTCGGGGTCAAACCGGAGCTCGAGGTGTTCGACACCGGCAACCTGTGGTTCGTCAAACAGATGATCAAGGAGGGGCTGCTCACCGCGCCCTCGCTCATCCAGTTGTGCATGGGTATTCAGTATGGCGTGCCGGCCGATGTCGGTCACCTGTTGGCAATGGTGAATTCACTCCCCGAGAACTGCAATTGGGGCACGTTCGCGATCAGCCGCATGCAGATGCCGTGGGTGGCGCAGGCGGTATTGCTCGGCGGCAATGTCCGCGTCGGTCTCGAGGATAATCTATACTTGAGCAAGGGCGTGTACGCCAGCAACGCACAACTGGTGGAGAAGGCGCGCACCATCATCGAAGCCATGGGAGCCCGCGTGCTGTCGCCGGCCCAGGCGCGCGAGAAGCTGCAGTTGCGCTGACGCCGTGACGAAGCTTCCCGTTTACAAGGCAACCATCGATCCGGGCTGGATCGACTACAACGGCCACCTGCGCGACGCCTATTACGGCCTGGTGGCGAGCTACGCCGTCGACGAGGTGCTGGATCGGCTGGGTATCGACGCCGCGTACCGCGAAAGCACCCGTTGCACGCTCTATACGCTCGAGATGCATCTGCACTATCTGCATGAGGTCAAGGGCAGCGACGATCTGCGGGTGGAGTCCTGGATTCTGGACGCCGACGCCAAGCGAATTCAGCTGGGATGCCGCTTGCTTTGTTCGCGCGTCGCCGAGCCGGTCGCGACCGCCGAAATGATGATGCTGCACGTGCATCAAGGCGACAAGCCGACGGTGAAGTCTTTCCCGGCCGGGATCATTGCCGCCCTCGAGGCTCTCAAAGTGGATCCCGCCGCGCGCGACGATTTTGGCCCCGCTTCCCGCAAGATCGAATTGAAGCGTCGCTGAGCTGCCACCGGTGGACATTCATCGCCTGATCGCGCCGCGCAGCATCGCTTTGATCGGCGCGGGCGTCTGGAACGACGCCGTGGCGGTCGGCAACGCTGCGGTCGGCTACCCCGGGGTCATCTGGCGCGTGCATCCGACCCGCACGTCGACCGCCGCCGATACCTACTATCGATCGGTCGCGGACCTGCCGGGTGCGCCGGATGCGGCGTTCGTGGCGGTGCCCAATCACGAGGCGCCGGGCATCGCTGCCGCGCTTGCCGCCCGCGGCAGCGGCGGCTTCGTGTGTTTCAGCGCCGGTTTCTCGGAATCCGGCACGGAATCCGGCCATCGACTGACCCGCGAGCTGCTCGAGGGAGCCGGCGAGCTGCCCTTTTTTGGCCCGAACTGCTACGGCTTCGTGAATTTCTTCGACCGGGTTGCGATGATGCCGGACCAGATCGTGGGGCCGGCGGTCGAACGCGGCGTGGCGCTCATCTGCCAGAGCGGCACGATCGCACTGACACTGATGTTCAACCAGCGCTCCGTGCCCATCGGGTGTCTGTTCACCGTAGGCAATCAGTCGCGATTGGCGGTTGAGGATTTGATCGAGATTCTCTGCGACGATCCCCGCGTCAGCGCGTTCGGCTTATATCTCGAGGGCGTGAAGGACGCCGAGCGGTTCGCCCGCGCCGCCGCTCGGGCACAGTCGGCGGGCAAGCCCATTGCCGTCATCAAATCCGGCCGCACCGCCGCGGCGGCGCGCACCGCGCACAGCCACACGGGCGCGCTGTCCGGCGCGGACCAGGTTTTCGAGGCATTCTGCCGCCAGGCGGGCATCGCGCGCTGCGATACCCTGGGAACTCTGTGCGAGACGCTGAAGCTGTTTCATGGCGGCGGCCCGTTGGGCGGCCGCAAGGTCTTGATGATGGGGGCGTCGGGCGGCGATATGGCGATGGCCGCCGATGTCTCGCGCGATCTGAGCTTGGATTTCGCGCCGCTGCCGGCCCACTTGACGGGATCGCTGCGCGAGGTCATGACCGACCGAGTCACCCTGGCCAACCCCTTCGATATCCACACCTACCTGTGGTTCGATCCGCCCGGTTTGCAGCGAGTGTTCGCACTGACGCTGAACGCCGGCTACGATGCCGCCGGGTTCATGCTGGACAGTCCGCCGGAAGATCAAGCCGACTGCGCCGCCTACGATGCGGTCATCGACGCGTTCATCAACGCCGCCCAAGGCGCGCGGACGCGTGCGGCGCTAATCGCGTCGCTGCCCGAAACCATCAGTGCGCGAATCCGCACGCGCTGCCTCGACGGCGGCGTCGTCCCCTTGCAGGGGCAGCGTGAGGCGCTCGAGGCTTTGGCCCTGGCGGCCGGCGTCGGCGCGATTTGGCGCAACCAGGCGCCGGTGCAATTGCAGTTGCCTGCGGGCACGCCGGACGCGGGCGGCGTCTATACGCTCGGCGAGCATGACGGCAAGGCGGCGCTCGCCGCATTCGGAGTGCAGGTGCCGAGGGGCCGGTTGGTGTCGCCCGCCGCCGCGGCCGAGGCGGCGGTCGAACTCGGATTTCCGGTGGTGATCAAGGCCACCGGCGCCCACCTCGAGCACAAAACCGAAGTCGGCGGCGTGGTGTTGAACGTGCGCTCCGCCGCCGATGCTCATGCCGCGGCCGAGCGGCTCGCGAAGCTCTCCGACATGCTGCTGGTGGAGGAAATGCTGACCGACGGCGTGGCCGAGGTGCTGATCGGCGTCATCGTCGACCCGCAGTTCGGTCAAGTCCTGGTACTCGGTGCGGGCGGGGTGTTGACGGAACTCCTGTCCGACAGCGTCAGCCTGCTGCCCCCCTGGACAGCGGCCTCGGTCGGGTCGGCTCTGCGAAGTCTGAAGATCGCCAAATTACTCGACGGCTATCGCGGCAAGCCCGCGGCCGACGTCGCCGCGTTGATCGACGGAATCGTGGGGGTGGCGCGCTACGCGCAGAACTCGCCGGCGCTGGTCGAGATCGATGTCAACCCGATGATCGTGCGGCCCTTAGGGTATGGTGCCGTCGCGGTCGACACCCTGATTCGCCTGAAGAAAACATCCTAAGAGGAGCTTGCCATGCCCGATGGAATCAACACCGTCAAGGACGGCGCCGTTCTCGAAATCACCCTCGATCGGCCGAAAGTCAATGCCATCGATCTGGCCGCGAGCCGTCGCTTGAACCAGATCGTCACCTCGTTCCGCGACGATCCGGAGCTCAAGATCGCCATCGTGACCGGCGCGGGCGACCGTTTCTTCTCCCCCGGCTGGGACTTGAAGGCCGCCACTGCCGGCGAGGAATCGGATTCGGACTGGGGCGTCGGCGGATTTGCCGGATTCAATTATCCACGCAATCTCAACAAGCCCGTCATTGCCGCGGTGAACGGCATTGCCTGTGGCGGGGGATTCGAAGTGGTGCTCGGCACCGACATCATCGTGATGGAGGAGCATGCCAAATTCGCGCTGCCGGAAATCAACGTCGGCGTACTGCCGGACGCCGGCACCATCAAATTGCGACGGCGCATCCCCTACCACGTGGCGGTGGAATTTCTGCTCACCGGCCGCTGGATGGATGCGGCAGAGGCGAAGCATTGGGGGCTCGCCAATTACGTCGTGCCCAAGGGGGAAGGCATGGCGAAGGCGCGTGAGATTGCCCGCCACCTTGCATCCGGGCCGCCGTTGTTATTCCCGGCCATCAAACAACTGTTGCGCCATACTGAAATGGTGCCCGAACATCAGGCCTTCGAGTTGCATGATTCGCTCGACGCCGTTCAACGGGTCATCCGTTCCGAGGATCTAAAGGAAGGCACCCGCGCCTTTGCGGAAAAACGCAAACCGCAATGGACTGGGCGCTAGGGAGGCATCTCACCCAAGCACTCGTACACCGACGCCAACCAGCCGGCAACAGCTACCAGGTCGGATCGCGCCGCATGCTCGCCTTTGCGACCCGGCTCTGCCGGCCGGGGGGAACGCATCCCACCACCTTCAGTGCCCTGTGCCAGGCGGCAGCTTGAGGCGCCGGCTGGGGCGGATCATACGGGGCGTTCGGAGGTTGTTCGGCACGGGAAGGTACGGCGATCGGAAAACTGCGCATAGCAAACTCACTCCAGGCACTAAGGACCAGAATCAGTATTCCAAGCGCATTATGACAAAAACATCGGAGATTGGCGCGCTCGCTTGTAGGGCCAATCCCACCGCGTTTGTAGGGATCAATTCGGGGGGTGTTAAGGGGCGATCCGCCGGCGTCGTCAGAACGCGATGTACGGCCAATTGCCGCGGCCGGCGCCGTTGTCGAGTGCGGCAGCGGAAACGTCCACCCGCGGCGCGCCGTCCTGCTGCGAGGAGTTTAGCTGGCACTCACCGCTTTCCACTTCCTGCATCAGGCGCCGCAGTTGCTGCTGCGCACGGCCGAACGCTTCGCTGAGTTCCACGGAACGCGTCAGGGCGCGCACATCATCCAACTCGTGGGCAACGCGCTGCAATTCGCCCGAGAACAGTTCGAAGGTGCGATTCTGGCGGCGCGCGCGCGCCACCAACGCGTTCGCAGTGAAACGCTGATACGCAGCGCGCACCGCGCCGGGGTCCTGCTGAAACGGCACGAATGGATGATGGCGCAAGGTGCCGCTGATCACACGAGCGACGCGCCAGCAACTCGCGGCGCTGCGGAAGAACACCGAATTGCGCCTTTCCTCGAACTCATCGAGCGCTGTTGCCAGCGCGCGTGTCCTCAATGCGGCATTGCGCAACCTGCGCAATCGCACCACTTCGGCGTACGTCATTGTTGTTCCCCTGGCGGATCTTTGCTTCCCGAACTGTGATCATTTTCAAACATTGACCCACGGCCGTCTGTAGGACGAAGGCCTATGTGTGAAAGGGGAAACAAGTCCGCAGGAGTGATGTCAAATCGCCGTGCCCCATCGCAGTGCACGCTCCGAAAATTCAGCCCCCCAAAGGCCGTAGCAGACTTCGCGAAATGATGTGGCGCTGAACTTCGCTGGTACCGTCCCATATCCGTTCTATCCGCGCGTCCCGCCAAATGCGCTCCAATGGCAGATCGCTCATCAACCCCATTCCGCCATGGATCTGCAGTGCCTCATCGGCCACCATGGCCAGCATTTCGCTCGCTTTCAATTTGGCGATCGCCATATCCATGTCGGTATCGATTTTCCGGTCGCGCTTCCATGCAGCCTCCAGCACCAGCAACTCCGCGGCACGCAGTTCCACCGCCATGTCGGCCAGCTTGAAGCTGACCCCCTGAAACTTGCCGATGGACTGACCGAATTGCACACGATCAACGGCCCACTGCGTCGACAACTGCAACGCCCGCTCGGCGCGCCCGAGGCAGGTGGCGGCCACTTGCAGGCGCGTCGCGCCAAGCCAGGTATTGGCCACGTCGAAGCCGCGATGGAGTTCACCGAGGATTGCGCTCTTCGGCACCCGGCAGTCATTGAACTCCAGAATGCTGTTGGTGTAGCCGCGATGCGAGACGTTGCGGTAGCCGGGGCGCACCGAGAAGCCCGGGTGCCCCATGTCGATCAGAAACGCGGTCATCTTCTTGCGCGCACCATGCGGGGTCGTCTCCTCGCCTGTCGCCGCGAACAGAATCACGTAATCCGAGTGGTCGGCATGGCTGATAAAGTGCTTGGTGCCGTTGATCACAAAATCCGTTCCGGACTCGACGGCAGTGGTCTTCATGCCCCGCAGATCCGATCCGGCGCCGGGCTCGGTCATGGCGAGACACTCGACGCGCTCGCCGCGCACGGTCGGCAGCAGGTAGCGTTCCCGCTGTTCACCGGCGCACGCCAGCAGGATGTTCGACGGCCGGCCGACGCACGAATAGTGCAGCGCATAGCTGGTGCGCCCCAGCTCCTTTTCGTACAACACCCACGTCACGGTATCGAGACCCGCGCCGCCCACATCGGCCGGCATGTTGGCGGCATACAATCCCGCATCGATGGCCTTGGCCTTGAGCGTACGATGCAGATCCTCGCGCAGCACGCCCGTCTCTTCGACTTCCTGCTCGTGCGGGTAGAGTTCGTTCTCGACGAATTCCCGCGTGGTCTTGACGATCATCTGCTGTTCGTCGTTGAGAGAAAACTCCATGAGATCAGCTCCCGTGTTTCAGGCGCGGCATCGCAGGCACGTCGCGTTGCGCCCATCTGCGCAGCAATTCCAGCTGCAACCGCAATTGTTCGATCTGTTTCGCGGCGGGCCAGTCACGCGGACTGGTGATGGCGCCGGCGCACAATCCATTGATGAACGTCACGACCGAGCGCAGCACCTGATCGCGTGCCGGCTGCGGCCATCCGGGCCACTCCGGCCAGTGTTCCGCAAAGCAACGCGTGAACAGCCGCAGGTACTCGCGGTGCACCCAGGCGTTGAGCCGCTTCAACTTCTTGTCCGCGGACACCTGGCCCCAGAAGGCCATCCAAAAGGCGCACTCGGTGAAGCGCGGCTGATCCACGGCCAGTGCCTCGGAAAGCACCTCCAACAGTCCGGCGTCGCCGGGTCCGTTGGCACGCGCGCGCGTCAATCGCGCTTCCATGCGCAGCAAGATCAGGCGCAAGGCGGCGAGAATGATGTCCTGCTTTGACTCGAAGTAATGCGCCACCATTCCCGTGGTGTATCCCGCCGCGCGGGCGATCCGCGCCATCGTCGCCTGCTCGAACCCATACTGGGCGACCACCTGACAGGCCACCTGCGCAATCTCATCGCGCCGCCGCGCATGGTCGACGATCTTAGGCATGGTTAGCCAGCACTACTCATGAACAGTCAACCCACTCGTGCGCCGAGGCCGGGAGCTAACGCGGCGTGCGCCCGACGGCGTGGCCGGCATCGGCCGGCGCCGGCAGCGACTTCTGCGCCTCGTGCATGGACTGCAGCTTGGCGCGCACCGCCGGATCGACGGGCGCGGCCTTGCCGGCCGCGGTATCGACATGCAGATAGAGTTGTTCGGCGGTTGCGATTTGCCGGTCGTCCCGCCCGCGGTACATCCGTTGCAGCATGTGCAGGCGCTTGTCGTCCACCTCGAGTATCTGCCCGGTGACGTACAGCGGCTCGCCGACCTTGGCCTCGCCCAGGTGTTTGATGTGATTCTCGACGGTGTAGTACATGCGACCGGTGGCCCGGTACGACTCATCGACACCCGCCTGCCTAAACACCGTGTCCATCGCGTCGCCGAACAGCTGGCCGTAACGGAAATCGGACATGTGCCGGTTGTAGTCGATCCATTCAGGGCGCACCACGGCGTCCAGCAGTCGAATCGCCTGGCCGGGCCGGCTCGGCTTGGCGGATTGGCTGCGCGCGGCCGCTTCGTGCAATCGCGTCTCGAGCGACCGCAGCGTCGCCCCGGCGCCGATGTCGTATTGACGCAGCACTTGCTGAATCGCGACCAGGCAATCGTCGCGCAGCCGCTCCAGGTCGCGAATCGACCGGCCCGCGGCCTGCGCCTGCGTCCCCTCGACCATGCGGTCGATCAATGTCTCCGTCAGCTCCGGCGCTTCGAGCTTGGTCCACGGCCATTTGAGGCACGGACCGAACTGCGCAAGCATGTGCCGCATGCCGCTTTCGCCGCCGGCCAGATGATAGATCAGGTTGGTGCCCATCGCAGCCCAGCGCAGGCCGGGTCCGTAAATGATCGACTCGTCGAGTTCGCCGGTGGTTGCCACGCCATCATTCACCAGGTGCAGAATTTCGCGCCACAACGCTTCCTGCAACCGGTCCGTCAAATGGCCCGGGACCTCGCGCCGCACGTGCAGTGGATGCATCCCGATGTAGGTAAAGAATTCCGCGGCGGCATCGATGGTCGCCTGCACCGTTTTCTCACCGCCGACCAGTTCGACCAAGGGCAGCAGATACACCGGATTGAAGGGGTGAGCCACGCAGAATCGCTCGGGGAACAGCATGTCGCGCTGCAAGTCGGTGGGCGTGAGCCCCGAGGTGCTCGAGGCGATGATGACATCGGCCGCCGCATGCCGGCTGACTTCGGCCAGCATCCGCTGCTTCAGCGGCAGTTGTTCCGGGATATTCTCCTGAATGAAATCGGACTGCAGCGCCATCACGCGGACATCCGTGGTGAACGACAATTTTCCCTTCGGCGGCAGGGGCGCAAAAGTTAGCCGGGCCAGGGCGGGTTCGGCGTTGGCGACCGCTCCGCGTATCCACTCCTCCATTTCCGGCTTGACGTCCGCGGCGACCACGTCGATTCCGAAGTGCAGCGCCCGCGCGGCCCAGCCGCCTCCGATGACACCGGTTCCGAGGAGTCCGAGAGTTTTCACGTGACGCATGATTCAACAGCCCCCAGCCGCAATCTTTGTAATGTAACGAGTATAATATAAAAATTGGGGGAACGGCAGCCGCGCCGGCGCGCCGCCCCAATGCGGTGCGGGTATTTCCGGTTCACGCACCATGTCCGCGGCATTCAGCATCGTCCGGCGACCGGGCGATCCGTCTGGTGTTTTTATTTCGGTGTTTTTCTCGGGCGGCTTTCCCGTCGCAAGTGCATGTGATAAAGACTTCCGATGCACGCGACACAGGCTCCGCTCTCGCCCTCGCCCACGCGCCGCGATCTGCTGCGCATGATCGGCCTTACCGCCGGCAACGCGGCGATGTATCAGGCGATGAGCAGCCTCGGCATTGCGGGGGAATCCCCGTATCGCGGTCCGATCGATCTGCATGGAGCGCCGCCAGGCGTGTCGGTGCTGATACTCGGCGCCGGTCTCGCCGGCATGAGCGCCGCCTACGAGCTGCGCAATGCCGGCTATCGAGTGCAGGTCTTGGAATACAACGACCGGCCGGGCGGCCGCAATTGGACGCTGCGGGGCGGCGACAGCTACACCGAACTCGGCGGCTTCACGCAGCACTGCAATTTCGACCAAGATCTGTACTTCAACCCGGGACCGTGGCGGATTCCGTACCACCATCGCGGCATGCTCGACTACTGCAAGCGATTCGGCGTTCCGCTCGAGGCATTCGTCCAGGTCAATTACAATGCCTACCTGCACGGTAGCCGTGCATTCGGCGGCCACCCTAAACGATTTCGCGAGGTCAAGGCGGACTATCAGGGGCATGTCGCGGAACTCCTGTCGAAGGCGGCCTCGCAGCACGCGCTCGACGCCTGGGTTACCAAAGAAGATCAGGAGAAACTGCTCGAATCGCTGCGCAGCTGGGGCGCGCTCGATGCAAGCAACGCCTATGTGGCCGGTATCGCCAGCAGCAATCGGCGCGGCTTCCTCAAGAATCCCGGCGGCGGCCTGACGGGAGAGCCCGACCCGTCCGCTCCGATCGAGCTCAGCGACCTCCTGAACTCGACGCTCTGGCAGAACATCGCCGGCGGCGACGCGTTCGACATGCAGACAGCCCTGTTTCAACCGGTCGGCGGCATGGGCCGGATCGGTCAGGCATTCGGCCGCGAACTCGGGGCGTTGATACACTACAACGCGAAGGTGACCCGCATCCGCCAGGATGACCGCGGCGTCAGCGCCACCTACGAGGACAGCCGCGCTCCCGGCTCGCCGCGCGAAGCCCGTGCCGACTGGTGCGTGTGTACCATCCCCCCACCCATACTCGCGCAGATTCCCATGAACGTCGGGCAGGCGTTGCGGTCCGCCATTTCCGCAGTCCCCTTGGTGGCCGCGATCAAAGTCGGTCTGCAGTTCAAGCGCCGGTTCTGGGAGGATGACGACTTCATCTACGGCGGGATCACGTACACCGATATGCCCAACCGCCTGATCGGGTATCCCAACAGCGGATATCACAGCGGCGGAAAAGGAGTATTGCTGGGAGCCTACACATTCGGACCCGAGGCGATGGAATTCACCTCGATGCCGCCGGCGGAGCGCGTGCAGCGTGCCGTCGAATACGGCAGCCGGATCCACCCGCAGTACCCGCGCGAGTTCGACGGCGGCATCGCCGTCGCATGGCACCGCTCGCCGTTCACCATGGGGTGCGCCAGCGGATGGACCCCCGAGACCCGGGCCCGCCATTACAAGGAGCTATGCGCCTTTGACGGACGGATCGTTTTGGCAGGTGAGCACGCCTCCTACATCGGAGGCTGGCAGGAAGGCGCGGTGACCTCCGCGCTCGACGCCATCGGCCGCCTGCATGAGCGCGCCGTGGCACAGGGAGCACCCGCTTGAAACGGCTGATCTGCGCGTTGCTGTGGGCCACCGCAGCAGCTGACGCCCCCACCGCTCCCGCACCACCCGACGTTGGCGCCGCAATCGGCTCCGCCGGCGGCGAGCAAATTTACACTCGGGTCTGCCAGGGCTGCCATATGCCCGACGGCCGCGGCGCCATCGGCGCCGGTCGTTATCCCGCACTGGCCGGCGACGCGGCCTTGGCGTCATGGGAAGCGGCGGCGGTGATCACACTCAACGGCAGGAACGCCATGCCGGCATTCGGCGTTCCGGACGCGCCTCAGATCCAAACACGGGTGTTCCACCTGAGCGACGCCAACATCGCGGATGTGGTCAACTACGTGCGAAGCCACTTCGGCAACCACTGGAAGCCGACGGCAACGGCCACAAAGGTGGCGACGCTGCCTCATCCGGCCCAGTAGCCAGACGTTTACTCATCTTGGGAGCAGGACTTTGAACAAAAAACTCCACGCACGACGCAGCTCGCAGCTGGGCTTCGCATTTCTGGCGGCCGCGCTGTGCACCACGGCAATGGGCGCCCAGACGCCGATTCGAACGCCGCTGCCCGACGGCAACCCGTTTCCCATTTCCGCTGCCGTTACCGTGCCCGCCGGTTTCGATACGGTGTATGTCAGCGGCGCACTGCCCGCGGCGCTCAACAAGGACGGACCGAAGGGCACGCCGCCGGTGTACGGCGACATGCAAGCTCAGACGGTGAGTGTGCTCACGTCCATCAAATCCACCCTCGCACGGCTCGGTCTCGGCATGGGGGATATCGTGAAGATGACCGTGTTCATGGTCGCCGATCCGGCGAACGACGGGAAACTCAATTTCAGCGCATTGATGGCGGGCTACAGCCAGTTCTTCGGAACCGCGGAGCAGCCGAATAAACCGGCGCGCAGTGCCGTGCAAGTCGCCGCCCTGGTGGCGCCCGGCGCGCTGCTCGAGGTCGAAGTGATTGCGGTCAAGCCGCACAAACACTGAACGCCAACTGCGCGCGTGACCGAACCTGCCATGGACCCCAGGAGGTAAGCGCATGGGCCTGCGCCGTTGGGGAGGGAGAAGTGCAGTCGCACCAGTAAACGGGATGTCGTTTGCCTATAGTGGCTACTCGGTGCCCGCCGCCGCGCCAGCGCCGAGCACCGCGCCGATCGGCAGCCCCGCCTTCGGTTCGTCGTGGTGATAGTCCTTGCCGACGAACGCGGCCACCGTGGCCGCAATCTGCGACTGCGTCACCGGAGCCACATGCGTGCGCTCACCGAGCGGCGCCGTGTCCGGTCCGATCACGGCGATCCAAATATTCTCCGAGCCCTTTTCCTCCACGCCGTGCTCCTTCCACTCGACAGGGCCGCTGCCGCGGCCGTGATCGGTGGTGATGATGAAGGTCGTGGTGCCGCGATACTGCGGCATGGCCTGCATCGTCTCCCACAACTGGCGCACGAAGCCGTCCATGCGATGCGCGCTGTCGAGCACCAGATCGTATCGCCCCTGATGCGCCCAGTTATCGGTCTCGCCATAGCCCACGAACAGCACCCGCGGGCGCGCGGTCTTGACGTAGTCGATCAGCGGCACCTGCAGGAACGAGTTCCACACGTCATCCTCGTCGAACCGCGTGCTGCTGGCGTAGAGTTCGCGCAGCAGCGCGTCGCGCGGCGTGTCCGCGCCTGCCGCCGCGGCAGGCGGCGCGCTCCAGCCCGTTTGCATGACGAGTCCGCTGCGCGGTTTGTTAAAAATTTCGTCGTACACTGCCCACGTGCCGTAAACGGCCACGCGGCCCTTGAACTCGTCGAATTTATTGAGCCACTCGAAAACCGTCGGGTTCGGATTCGGACCGAACTCGTTGCTGGTGATGGCGTCGTTGGGATATCCCGTGGACATTTCGTTGTAGCCGGGATACGAGAACGCCTTGCCGTTGGTGACGTGCGCGCTGCTGCCCTTCAACCGATTGCCGAAGATCTGTCCCTGCTTGGCCACGGTACCCCACAGGAACGGGAACAGCAGCGCGCGCCGCTCATCCACGGAATCGCGCCAGTAGCGCTTGCGCAATTCCGCCTCGTCCAGCCAGCTGCCGCCCCGCTTGTCCTTGAGCAGCGTGGGATCGGCGCCGGTGAAGATTTCCTGCCAGCGCAAACCGTCGCTCACGATCAGCACCACGGTCTGCGTCTTGCCCGCCACGGCCGGGGCGGCGGCGGTGATCGCCAGCAGCAGCATCCCGCAAGTCCGCACGATCATTCCCCGCCTCCTCATTGACACAGCCGCCAAGCACAAGGCACGCCGGCCATCAGCCGCATCCGGAAAAAAATTCGCGAAATACCCCCCAACTCCCCGCTGCATCCCGAAAAAACTTTGCACGATACCCCCAACTCCCCGCTGCATCCCGAAAAAACTTTGCACGATACCCCCAACTCCCCGCTGCATCCCGAAAAAAAATTTGCACGGTACTCTCGCTCCTCATTGATGCAGCAGCACCGCACAATTGGCCGTCCAACTCAAGTACACCTGGTCGCTCCAATCGATGCTCCATTCCGACGTACGCCGCTCGTTCTGCGCGAATACCGTGACGATCTTGCCGGTCTCCGTCTTGATCCGATAGGTCGACCGATTGCCCAGATACCCGAGTTCCCACACCATGCCCTTCACCTGATTGAAACGGCCGTCGGCCACCGGCTGCTTCGAGAGGCGGATTTTCTCCGGCCGCAACGCCACCCACACCCGCTGGCCGCTGCCGAAGCGTCCCAGCTCATCGACGATCAGATCGCAGCCCGCCTCGGCGCTGCTCACGATGATGTGTCCGGGCTCGCTGCCGCTCACCGTTCCCTCGAACAAATTGGTGGTACCGACGAAGTCGGCGACGAAGCGGCTCTGCGGAAACTCGTAAATCTCCGAAGGCGTGCCCACCTGCACGACTTGACCGCGGTTCATGACCGCGATCCGGGTCGACAACGCCATCGCCTCGTCCTGGTCATGGGTGACGAACACGAAGGTGATGCCGACCTGCGATTGGATGTTCATCAGCTCGAATTGCGTCTGTTCGCGCAGTTTCTTGTCGAGCGCGCTCAACGGCTCGTCGAGCAGCAACACCTTGGGACGGCGGATCAGTGCACGCGCCAGCGCCACGCGCTGCCGCTGGCCGCCCGAGAGCTGATGAGGCTTGCGTTTCCCCATCGCCCCCAGCTGCACCATGTCGAGCGCCTCCTGCACGCGTTTCAGCTTGGCCGTCTTGTCCAAGGGCAGGCGCCGCAAGCCGTAGCCGATGTTCTCCGCGACGGTCATGTGCGGAAACAGGGCGTACGACTGAAACATCATGTTCACGGGGCGCTCATGCGGCGGCACCTTCGTCATGTCGACATCTTCGATCATGATCCGGCCGCCGGTGGGGGTCGCAAATCCGGCCAGCATGCGCAGCAGCGTCGTCTTGCCGCAGCCGGACGCGCCCACCAGGGCGAACATTTCACCCTTGTAGATGCGCAGATTGACGCTGTCGACGGCGGTAAACGCGCCGAAGGTCTTGTTGATGCTCTCGATGAGGATCTGCGGCTTCGCGTCCGGATCGAGCCAGGGCCGGTCGGCGATTGATTTGGGTGCGGCGGCCACCGGTTAGCCTGAAGATCTCACGGCGCGTCGGCTCCGCCGCAGGCCGACGCGATTCGAATAGCAGCCGTCAACGCTCATGTCCCTCGACATTGGATCCGCTTGGGACCTCGATTGAAGGCGAATCGGTCCTGGGCCGCGGTCATTTGCGATACGCAGACAGGCTCCTAAACCCTAAAAATCAGCCGGCGGTGTCGCCCGGCGCCGCTCAGGCGAAAAGAAAGGACGCTCGACCACCCGCGCTCGCGACATCCGACGCTCCCAGACCAATTCCCGGTTCAAGTAAATATCCGCCCAGACCGTCGAGCCGACATGAAAATGCGGAGCGTCGACGATAGCAAGGGCGATGTTGCGCTTGCAAGTCGGCGACCAAACGGCGGAGGTCACGCTGCCGATCTCGTGCCTGCCGCTGTCGTCGGTGTACAGCAGCGCGTTGTGGGCGGGCTTGTTGCCCTCGATGTCGAGACCGACCAGGCGGCGCTGCGGCCCCCGCGCCCGCTCCTCGAGCAAGGCTCGCCGCCCCGTGAAATGTCCCTTGTTGAAGTCCACCAACCAGCCCAAGCCCAACTCCAGCGGCGAGCGGTCGCGGCCGGTGCGTATGGTGTGTTCGGCGGAGACGAAATCGATGTTGGGCATCACGAAGCCGGCCTCGATGCGTGCCACGTTCAATGCCTGCGAACCGATGGCACGGATGCCCCGCGAAGCGCCCGCCGACATCAACCCGTCCCAAACGGCCACCGCGGCGTCAGGCTCCATCCAAAGCTCGTAGCCCAAGTCGCCGGTAAAGCCGGTGCGCGACACCGTGAGCCGAATGGCGCCCAAATTGAAATAACCGATCTCGAAGGGCTTGATCCTCTCGACGCCCTCGAGCCCGAATGACTTCAAGACGGCGCAGGAGGTCGGGCCCTGCACCGCGAGGGCGGCAATTTGCTCGGTGACCTCGGCCACCTCGACGTCGAAGCCGATCGCGGAGTCGAGCAGCCAATCGAGCTGACGCTCCGCCGTACACAACCGATAGTCGTCCGTCCCGAGGCGAAACAGAGTGCCGTCGTCGATCAGGTGTCCGGCGTCGTTGCACCACACCGAGTACGCAACCCGGTCGGCTTTGAGCTTGGCGACATCGCGCGTCAGCAGGCGATTGAGGTACGGCAGCGCGTCCGGGCCGGCGACGCGGTACTTGATCATCGGCGTCAGGTCGTACAGCGTCGTCGCATTGCGGATCGAAAAATATTCCTGCTCCATGGTCGTGAACACGTCCACGGTCGTATAGCCCGCCCACGGAATGAAGCTGTCCACCTGCGACAGCGCCCGTGCCCGCTCGTGGAACGGGCTCTCCTGCAGCGGCTGCTTGAAATGCGGCGCCGGAGATTGCGTCATGGCGATGCGGACAGCGTCCGCGCCCGCGGGACCGGGCTCTTCTGCGGCTGCTTGAAAAGTGGTGCCGGAGATTGCGTCATGGCGCAGCCACGCTGGTGCCAAGAATCTGCCGTGCGGCGTTGCGCCCGGCGATGCCCATCACCCCGCCGCCCGGGTGACAGCCGGCCCCGCACAGGAACAAACCGGCGAGCGGCGTGCGGTACTGGGCCGCCCCGGGCACCGGGCGCACCATGAGAAATTGATCGAAGGCCAGGTCGCCGTGATGCCAGTGGCCGCCGCTGATCCGAAACTCGCGCTCCATGTCCACGGGCGTGAGCAGCTCCGCGCCGACGATCGAAGCGCGCAAGCCCGGTGAGTATCGTTCCAGCGAATCGAGTGCGGTGTCCATGAAACGCGCCCGGCCCTCCTCCCAGCCTGCCTTGAGCGAGTACGGTGCATATTGAACGATGGCCGACAGAACATGCCGGCCCGCGGGAGCGAGCGAGGCGTCGCTCTGCGTCGGCACGGTGATCTCCATTACGGGCTGCGAGGAGAACTCGCCGTACTTGGCATGATTGTAGGCGTGCTCGATGTGCTGCAGCGACGGCGCAATGAGCAGCCGGCCGCGCGAGGCGGCTCCGCTCACACCGTTGAACGCCGGTGCCCGATCGAGCGCGAGATGCAGCTTGGCCGCGAGCCCCCGGCAGCGCAGATGATGCACGCGGCGTACGAATCCGGTATCGAGATGGCGCGCGCCCACCAGGCCCAGAAACGTGGTCTTCGGGTCGGCGCTCGATATGACGGCGTTTCCGTCGATCCGCTCTCCGGATTCGAGGATCACGCCGCCCGCTCGGTCGCCCTCCACCCTTACGCTCGCCACCGTCGCCGCCGTGCGAATCGTCGCGCCCGCGGCGCTCGCCGCCCGCGCCAGCGCATCGCACACCGCGCCCATGCCGCCTTTGGGCATCGACAGTCCCGCACTTCCCGCCGCGTACTCCCCCGCCAAGCGATACAGCAGCGTCAACACGGTCCCCGGCGAACGCGGCCCGAAGTTGCTGCCGAGCACCGCATCCAAACCCAAGGCGCCCTTGAGAGCCGCCGAGTCGAAATTATCCTCGAGCAGGTCGAACACATTCATGCCGCCGATGCGCAGCAGCTCGCGCATGTCGCGCTTGCCCAAGCGGCGTATCGCCCAGCCGATGCGCAGCAGCGAGAGGCGGTCCTCCCATGCCGTCGTGCCGAGGCGCGGCGGCGGCCGCGACAATATCGGCGCGAGCGCGGCGGCGTAGCGCCGCATGCGTGCGTTGTAGTCCGCAAACGCCTGCGCGTCCGCCGCCGACAGCCCTTCGCCGTCGGGCAGCTTCGCCATGCCTCGGCCTGCTGACCCGCCCTCGCCCGCCGCGCTTGGCGCAAAGCTCAAAGCCCCGCCGCCAGGCAACAGCGCCGTGCTCGCCATGCCCCCGCCTGCTGACCGGCCCTCGCCCGCCGCGCCCGGCCCGAAGGACAGGCCTCCGCCGCCAGGTAGCAGCGCCGTGCTCGTCATGCGCTGCGCCGCCCATTCCAGCCCGTGCGATGCCAGCTTCAAATCCTTCAGCAAATCCGCCGGCATCAGATGCAGCAGATGCGCTCCCGCGGAAACGCGAAAACCCGGTGCGAACTCGCGCGTCAGCGCCGCACCGCCCACGGTTGCCGCCGCCTCGAGCACCAACACCGAGCGCCCGCCTTTCGCCAGCGTGGCCGCGCACACCAATCCATTGTGGCCGGCGCCGATGACGATGCAGTCGTAACGCGACGTCGCGGCACCCGCCATGGTCAGTGCACTCTGCCGAGATCGCGCAGCACGGCACGCGCGGCGTTGGCGCCAGGGGCGCCCATGACGCCGCCGCCGGGATGTGTGCTCGAGCCGCACATGTACATGCCGCGCACCGGCGCGCGATACTGCGCATAGCCCGGCACGGGGCGGTTGAACAGCAGCTGATCCATCGTCAGTTCGCCCTGAAAGATATTCCCTTCCGTGAGACCGACTTCGTTCTCGATGTCCCACGGAGTGCGGATCTCCGCGTGCAGTATCAGGCTTTTGAAATCCGGGCTGTGCTGCGCGATGGTGTCGATCACCGTGTCGCCGAACGCGCGGCGTTTCGCGTCATCCCACGGCCCGTCGGCGAGCACGTACGGGCAGTATTGAACGAACACGGACATGTAGTGCTTGCCGTTCGGCACCATGGAGGGATCGATCTGCGACGGAATCAGCATGTCGATATAGGGCGCGCGCGACCAGCGCCCGTCCTTCCAGTCGTCGTAGGCCCGCTCCATCATTTCCAGTGTGTCGGTGACGTGCATGTCGCCGCGCGTGCAGGGCGAACCCGCCGGTATGGCCGGAAAGTGCGGCAGCCCGTCGAGCGCGATGTTCAATTTTCCGGAAGATCCGCGAATCTTGAAGTTCTTGACCTGCTGCAAGAATTCTCCGGGCAGGTCGCGGGCATCCATGCTGTCCAGAAACGTGCGCCGCACGTCCAGATTCGATATCACCAGTTTCGCCGAAATCTCCTCGCCGTCCTCCAGCGCAACGCCCGTGGCGCGACCGTTCCGCACCAGGATTTTCGCGACCGGCGCGGCGCTGCGGATGGTGCCGCCGCTCGCCTGAAACGAGGCGCCGAGCGCGTTGCTGATCGCGCCCATGCCGCCGCGCGCGAAGCCCCAGGCGCCGACGGTATCGTCGATGTCGCCCATGTAGTGATGCAGCAGCACATAGGCCGTTCCGGGGGAACGCGGCCCGAGCGCGGTGCCGATGATCGAACTGCCCGCAAAATGCGCCTTGACGATTTCGCTCTCGAAGTACTCGTCGAGGAAATCCGCGGCGCTCATGGTCCAGAAGCGCAGTGTGTCGTACATGCGCTGCTCGCCGAGTCCGTGGAAGCGCTTGCCGAGGTACAGCAATTCCTTGATGTCGGGCGGCTTGAACGACGTCGGATCCGGCGGCTCGCGCATCAGCAGCGGCTTGATGAACTTGCACTGCCGCATGACGTCGCGCGAGTAACGGTCGTAGGCCTCCGCGTCACGCTTCGAATGCCGCGAGATTTCCCGGCGCAGCGCGTCGTGGTTGTCGTACAGCGCCAGGTGCCC
>Ga0116229_10001370_pt1 | contig 37926 bp, 31 predicted proteins | sample S1TSphgellanicum_3_FD_87313 | JGI IMG/M metagenome (GOLD analysis project Ga0116229, IMG submission 87313) | Host-associated microbial communities from peat moss isolated from Minnesota, USA - S1T2_Fc - Sphagnum magellanicum MG | ecosystem: Host-associated > Plants > Peat moss > Unclassified...
AGCTGGATCAGTTCCGCCGGGCGGCCCGACAGGCGCAGGTAGCGCACGGTCTCCTCGTCGATGGGAAAGATCGCGCAGGTGCTGCCGAATTCCGGCGACATGTTGCCGATGGTGGCGCGATCGGCCAGCGGCAGGTTCGCCAGCCCGTCGCCGAAGAATTCGACGAACTTGTCCACCACCCCGTGCTTGCGCAGCTTCTCGGTGACGGTCAGCACCAGGTCGGTCGCGGTAGCCCCGGGCGGCAGGCTGCCGGAGAGCTTAAAGCCGATCACCTGTGGGATCAGCATGGTGACCGGCTGGCCGAGCATCGCGGCCTCGGCCTCGATGCCGCCCACGCCCCAGCCGAGCACGCCGAGGCCGTTGATCATCGTGGTGTGTGAATCGGTGCCCACGAGCGTGTCGGGGTAAGCCTGGCGGTGGCCTTCGGTGCCGGTCTCGAACACCACGCGCCCGAGGAACTCGAGGTTGACCTGGTGCACGATGCCGGTGTTCGGAGGCACCACCTTGAAATTGCGAAACGCCGACTGGCCCCAGCGCAGGAACGCGTAGCGTTCGCCGTTGCGCTCGAACTCGATACGATTGTTGTCGGCGAGCGAATGGTTGGTGCCGTAGCTGTCTACCTGCACCGAGTGATCGATCACCAGTTCGGCCGGCGCCAGCGGATTGATCTCATCGGCGTTGCCGCCAAGGCGCGTCATCGCCTCGCGCATCGCCGCCAGGTCCACGATCGCCGGCACCCCGGTAAAGTCCTGCATGATGACGCGCGCCGGGGTGAACGCGATCTCGTACGAGGGCGCCGCCTTCGGATTCCAGTTCAGCAGCGCCTCGATGTCGGCGCGCGTCACATTGGTGCCATCCTCGAAGCGCAACAGGTTTTCCAGCAGGATCTTGAGCGAATAGGGCAGGCGCGCGACCTTGTCGGCACCGAGCGCCGGCAGGCTCCAGATCTGGTACGAACGAGGGCCCGACCTGAGCATCGTGCGCGCTTTGAAACTATCCGTCATGGTGCCTCATCCGTCATCTGGCCTCGGGGGGGCTGCGCGCCGCGGCGGCGGCACGTCAGACGCGCGGATTATATCGGGGCTGGTGGCTTCCGATATGAAGACTTGTGCAGCGCTCAACGGTGCGCCGCTGCGTCCTCACGCGCGTCGACACCTGGCGCCAGTCCGGACGCAAGCCGTACGCGCTCGATCACGCCACCGCCGAGGCAGCGTCCGTGCTGGTAGAACACCGCGTATTGGCCGGGCGTCGCGGCGCGCTGCGGGGTCGCGAATCCGATCCAGGCGCTGCCGTCTTCCCGGATGGCTACCCGCGCCGGCTGCCCGGGCTGGCGGTAGCGCAGCTTGACCTCGGCATCGAAGCTGCCGGTGGGCGGCGCGCACAGCCAGTTGAGCTCACCGGTCGCCACCGCGTCCGCTTCCAGCCGCTGCTGTTCGTGCCGCTGCACCACGATCAGCGCGTTGCGCACGTTGTCCTTGTGGGCGACGTACCAGGGCTGCTGCGCGCAGCCGCGCGCGCCGCCGATCGCAAGGCCGGCGCGCTGGCCGAGCGTGTAGAACGGCAGTCCGCGGTGCTGCCCAAGCAGCCGGCCGTCGGCGGATTCGATCGGCCCCGGCGAGCCGTGCAGATAGCGACCCAGGAACTGGGCGAACGGCCGCTCGCCGATGAAACAGATCCCGGTGCTGTCGGGCTTGTCGTGTACCGGCAGGCCGCGCATGCGCGCCAGTTCGCGCACTTCGCTCTTCAACATCTCGCCCAGCGGGAACAGCGCCCGCTCGAAACGGCGGCGTGCGACCGAGTGCAGGAAGTAGGACTGGTCCTTGCCTGCATCGCGCCCCTGGTAGAGCGCCGCTCCATCCTCGAGCGCGACGCAGCGTGCGTAGTGCCCGGTCGCGAACAGCTGGCCGCCGAGCCGCAGCGCATAGTCCAGGCAGCGGCCGAACTTGATCTCGCGGTTGCACAGCACGTCGGGATTGGGCGTGCGGCCGGCGCGGTAGTCGTCCAGGAAATGGGAGAACACCTGCGCGCGGTATTCGTCGGCGAAATTCACGCGATGCAGGACTATGTTCAAGTCGGCGGCCACCGAGCGCGCGTCCTGGTAATCCCGCGCGGTGGTGCAGTAGTCGTCGTCCTCGTCCCAGTTGCTCATGAACAGGCCCTGCACGTCGTAACCCGCGTCGCGCAGCAGCAGGGCTGCGACCGCGGAGTCGACGCCGCCGGACAGGCCGACGATGACGCGCGTGGTGCTGGAGGGGCTCAAGTTGTTCCTTCGAGCCCGATGTAATCCAATGCCTCGAACAGTTCCATGCGGCATTGTACCGCGCATTATTGGGTGGGCACCTTCAACGAGGGGGACTTCGAGGACACTGAAGGAGCGCTGACCTGTGCGCTGAGCGCATCGAGCGGCAGGCGCCGTCCGCCGAGGTAATCCTCGATGCATTGGAGCACCAGCGGCGTGCGCAGGCGCGCCGAGCGCTGCGCGATCTCCTCGCGCGCCAGCCAGTGGGTGGTCACGATCGGCGCATCGAGCGGGCGGGCGGGGTCGTAGCCCTGCACGCTACCGGTAAATGCAACCCGGAGGGTGGTGTGGCCGCGCGGGCTGCGCCATTGATAGATACCCAGCAGCGCCTCGGGGGTAAACTGCCAGGCGGTTTCTTCCAACGTCTCGCGGACCACCGCGTCTACCAGCGCCTCGCCGTCCTCGAGATGACCGGCCGGCTGGTTCAGCACCAGCTGGCCGCGAATGCGCTCCTCCACCAGCAGAAAGCGGCCGCCGCGCTCGATTACGGCCGCCACGGTGACGTCAGGTTTCCAGACCATGGCGCAGGATACCGCGCGCGCTGCGTCCGCGGCAGGCGCTGGTGGCGGACTGGGGCACGCGGGCACGGGGCACGCTGCACTGCGAGCGCGGCTGCGCGCGGCGCTAGCCGCGTCCGGCTCGCAGTTCGCGCTCTTCGATCGCGCTTGCCTGCCAGATGGCATCGAATTCCTGCAGGTACTGGCGTGCAATGGGGGGATTGTTGAAGCCGGCGATGCCCTCGGCGCGATCGGCGCGCACGCGGTAGACAATGGCGCGATCGTCGGCGATGCAGTAGGCGGCGGAGAGTTCGCGGTACTGCGGCGCGCGTATGCGGATCTCGAGGTAACTGGTGAGCCGATGCGCCATCGCGATGAAGCGGTTGGCGCCGTTGCTGAGGCGCGCCTGGTCGCGCATCAGCACGCGCACCTTGGCAAAGCTGCGGCCGAGCACGAAGCGCTTGATGGTCTCGAGCAGCGCCGCCTGGTCGTAGATGTCCGGCTCCAGGTCAGGCGTCATGATCGATATCAGGCGCTGGCCGCTGGCGGCGACCGTTTCGGTGGCGGCGCGTACCTCGTCGAACGTGGTGAGCACGTGCAGGGTCTCGGTGGTCGGCTGCCGTTCGGTCAGCACAGCCATGGTCAGGGGACCGTCCTCGAGCCCGAAGCTCGACAGACGCGCCGATGTGGTCGCGCCGCTGTCCCTGGTCCCAGTCACTCGCCCTGCCTGCTTTGTTTCAGCTTTGGAAGCTGTTGCAGGACGATGGTAGAGAGGGCACCTGGGATCGATCGCCAACCGGATCACAGTTGGGTGGCCGCGGTGTGTGAGGCGGCTATCGGAATAGCCGGGAATCCGGCAATAATCAGGTCATGTCAAGCGTTATGTTTATTCGGGTTCATCGGCGAAGCGGCGCGCCAGTGTCGCCGCGAGACCCAGGTATTGCGGCGGCGCGAGCGACGCCAGGCGGCGGCGTTCGGCCTCCGGCAATGGCAGCGTCGCGACGAATGCCTGTACCGCGGCAGCATCGATGCGGCGCCCGCGGCTGAACTCCTTGAGCAACTCGTAACCGTTCGGAATGCCGGCGGCGCGCAGCACGGACTGGATCGCCTCGGCGAGAGTTTCATACGCACCGTCCAGGTCCTGGGCCATGCGCGCCGCATCGGGATTGATCTTGGCAAGGCCGCGTTGCAGTGCCTTCCAGCCCACCAGGCTGTGCGCCAGCGCCACGCCGAGATTGCGCAGCACGGTCGAGTCGGTCAGGTCGCGCTGCCAGCGCGAGATCGGCAGTTTGTCGGCGAAGAAGCGCAGCATCGCGTTCGCCATGCCGAAGTTGCCCTCGGCATTTTCAAAGTCGATCGGATTGACCTTGTGCGGCATGGTCGAGGAGCCGACTTCCCCGGGCAGTGCGCGCTGGCGCAGGTAGCCGAGCGAGATATAGCCCCACAGGTCGCGGCACAGGTCGATGAGGATGACGTTGATGGCGGCGCAGGCATCGCAGAATTCGCCGATCCAGTCATGCGGCTCGATCTGGGTGGTGTACGGATTCCAGGCCAGCTGCTGTGCCGTGATGAACTGGCGGCTCAGCTCGATCCAGTCGATATCCGGGCGCGCGCTGTGATGCGCGTTGAAGTTGCCGACTGCGCCATTCCACTTGGCCAGGATCTGCACCGATTGCAGTCGCAGCTGCGCGCGCCGCAGCCGCGCACCGACATTCGCCATCTCCTTGCCAAAGGTGGTGGGACTGGCGCTCTGCCCGTGGGTGCGTGCCAGCATCGGCAGCTCGGCGTGCTCTCGTGCCAGCAGACGCAGCGAACCCACGAGCGCGCCGGTCTCCGGCAGCAGCACATTGCGCCGCGCCTGCTGCAGCAGTCGCGCATAGCTGAGGTTGTTGATGTCCTCGGAGGTGCAGCCGAAGTGCACCAGCTCGAGCGCCGCGCCGTCGGCGCCGGCGGCTGCGAACTCATCGCGCACGAAGTACTCGATGGCCTTGACGTCGTGATTGATGCGCCGCTCGATCGCCTTGACCGCGGCCGGCGCGTCCGCCGGCGGATCGTGCGCCAGCGCGACGCTCCTTTGATGCACGCTGGCGGGCAGCGCCGTGCCGAGCAGCCGCAGCTCCGGCGCTGCCAGCTGGCTGAACCACAGTGCCTCGACGCGAATGCGCTCGCGGATCAGCGCGGCCTCGGAAAAATAATTCCGCAGCGGCTCGGCGGCGGCGGCGTAGCGACCGTCCACGGGCGAGAGCGCGGTCAGGGAGGAGGATTCCATCGGGACGCCGGTGATCTTCGAAATGCTAGACTACTTACTCATCATAACGCATTGACCGCAGCTTGCCGGAGCCATACCGATCATGACCTCAGCATCGTTTCGGATCGAGCGCGACAGCATGGGCGAGCTGCAAGTGCCGGCGGACGCACTCTGGGGCGCGCAGACGCAGCGCGCGGTCGACAACTTCCCGATCAGCGGCTTGCGGCTGCCGCGCGCGTTCATCCGCGCGCTGGCGCTCATCAAGCAGGCGGCGGCGGCGGCCAACGCGCAGCTCGGCCTGCTGGATGCCGGCATCGCCGCCGCCATAGAGCGGGCCGCCGCCGCGGTTGCCGGCGGAGCGCACGACGCGCAATTTCCGATCGACGTATTCCAGACCGGATCCGGCACCAGCAGCAACATGAACGCCAACGAGGTGATCGCGCACCTGGCGGCACGCTCGGGCCAGCCGGTGCACGCCAACGATCACGTCAACATGTGCCAGAGCAGCAACGACGTGATTCCCACCGCCATCCACGTGAGCGCGATGCTGCTGCTGCGCGAACAGCTGCTGCCGGCGCTGGCGCACCTGGCAGAAGTGATCGCCGCCAGGGAGAGTGAGCTGGCGGGTGTCGTCACCACCGGGCGCACGCACCTGATGGATGCGATGCCGGTGACGCTGGCGCAGGAGCTGTCGGGTTGGCGCGTGCAGGTCGAGAATGGCACGGCGCGCCTGTTGTCCACCGAGCCGCGGCTGCTGTGCCTGGCGCAGGGTGGCACCGCCGTCGGCACCGGCATCAATGCGCATCCGGATTTCGCCGGCGCGTTCTGCGGCCAGCTCAGCCGGCTTACCGGAATCGGGTTTGAACCGAGCCGCAATTTCTTCGAGTCGATGTCAGCCCAGGACGCCGCGGTGGAGTTGTCCGGGCAGCTCAAGGTGATCGCGGTGAGCCTGATGAAGATCGCCAACGACCTGCGCTGGATGAACAGTGGTCCGCTGGCGGGCCTGGCTGAGATCGCATTGCCGGCGCTGCAGCCCGGCAGCAGCATCATGCCGGGCAAGGTCAACCCGGTGATACCCGAGGCCACGGCCATGGTCGCCGCGCAGGTGATCGGCAACGACGTCACGATCACGATTGCGGGGCAGTCGGGCAATTTCCAGCTCAACGTCATGCTGCCGGTGATTGCCCACAACCTGCTCGAGAGCATCGGGTTGCTCGCCAGCGTATCGCGCGCGCTGGCGGATCGGGCGATCAAGGGCTTCACCGTCAACCGCCAGCGGCTGCAGGAGGCGCTGGAGCGCAATCCCATCCTGGTGACCGCGCTCAATCCGGTGATCGGCTACGAGAAGGGCGCCGCGATCGCGAAGAAGGCCTACGCCGAGGGTCGGCCGATACGCGAGATCGCGACCGGCATGACCGACCTGAAACGCGAGCAGCTCGACCGGCTGCTCGATCCGACCGAACTGACCGTCGGCGGCATCAAGGGCGACGGCATCCAGGGTGGTGGTGGCGGCTGAGCGTCAATGGCAGCCGCAATGGAAGCGTGCATGGCAGTCAATGGCTAGGGAAAAGCATGTCATCGGCAGCGGCCGCGCTCGCGCCTGAGCTGCCTGCCGACTGGCGCGCGCGATTGCGTCGCGGCCTGCTGTCCGCGCCCGATCACCGTATAGAGCACTGCCGGGCGGCAGGACTCGTCCACGAAACACCGGCGGTGCGGGCGCGACTGCGGGCGAGTTGGCCGGCGGCGCTGAACATCGCTGCAGTGCTGGTGCCGATCATCGATCGCGCCGACTCGCCGGCGCTGCTGATGACGCTGAGGGCGAGCCATCTGCGACGCCACGCGGGCCAGATCAGCTTCCCGGGCGGCCGGCTCGAAGCCGGCGACGCCGACGTCGTGGCCGCGGCGCTGCGCGAGACAGAGGAGGAGATCGGAGTGGCAGCGGCGGCGATCGAGCCGATCGGATTCCTGGCCGACCACGTGGTGCAGACCGGCTACCGGATCACGCCGGTAGTGGCGCTGCTGCAGTCGACGCTGACGCTGACGCTCGACGGCACCGAAGTGGCCGAGGTGTTCGAGTTGCCGCTGGCGATCGCGCTGGCCGCCGATCGCTACCGCGTTGGCCGACGCAGCATCCGCGGCATCGAGGTCGACAGCTGGGAGCTGTCGTACGGCCAGTACACCATCTGGGGCGCGACCGCCGGCATGCTGGCGCATCTGTGCGATGTCTTCGGCGGGCACGCCGCTTGAGTGCCACGGGTCGGGAACTGGAGGCGCTGCTGGCACTGATGCGCACGCTGCGCGACCCGCAGGCGGGCTGTCCGTGGGACCGGGAGCAGACTTTCGCCAGCATTGCACCGTTCACGATCGAGGAGGCTTATGAAGTAGCGGACGCCATCGGACGCGGCGATCTGGCGCGGCTGCGCGATGAACTGGGTGACCTGCTGTTCCAGGTGGTGTTTCACGCCCGCATGGCGGAGGAGGCCGGCCATTTCGATTTCGCCGCTGTGGCGCGCGCTATTCACGACAAGCTGGTGCGGCGCCATCCGCATATTTTCCAGCCGACGGGCCCGACGGACGCTGGTCCAATGGACGCTGGTCCAATCGATGTGGCGCAGCTGCATGTGTCCTGGGAAGCGCAGAAGGCGCGCGAGCGCGCGGCTGCCGGCGTGCATGGCGTGCTGTCGGATGTGCCGCAGGCGCTGCCGGCGCTGGCGCGCGCCGCCAAGCTCGGTCGCCGTGCGCGGCGCGTGGGCTTCGACTGGCCCGACGCCGCCGGTGCGCGCGCGAAGATTGATGAGGAGATGGCCGAGATCGATGCCGCGCTCGCGGCTGGCGACGCCGCGCAGGTGGCGGATGAGATCGGTGACCTGCTGTTTACCGTGGCCAACTGGGCGCGCCACCTGCAGGTGGACGCGGAAGACGCGTTGCGGCGGGCCGCGTTGAAATTCGAACTGCGCTTCGAGTGCATGGAGCGGCTCGCCCGGCGTGCCGGCATTGCACTCGATGAACTCGACGCGGCACGCTGGGACGCGCTCTGGCTTGACGCCAAGTCGCTGACAGCAAAGGACTAAGCGGATTCAGGCGTGGTTCACGGCAATCCAATTATGCTCCCGCCCATGATCAGGCTGTCGCCCAAGCCGCACATGCCGCCGGCCAGCCCATGACACCGGGATGGATGCTGTTGTGTGCTGTTGCCACGCTCAGCGCCAGCGCGCTTGCCGCGGCCCCTCCCGACAGCGCCGCAGTGACGCCGCAGGCGCAGGTGCCGCACGAGCTGTCGCGCGAGCAGGCTGTTGCAATGGTGCAGACGCGCTATGGTGCGCGCGTGGTACGCACTGAATTCATCGACCAGGACGGTCGACACCTGTATGTATTCCGGCTGCTGTCCGCGGCCGGCAAGGTGTGGATCGTACGCCTGGATGCGCGCACCGGCACGGAAGTGCCCTGAACGCGCGCGGTGGGAGGGGCTAGTGCGCGTGCTGGTGGTGGAGGACGAGGCGGCGATCCGCGAAGTGCTCAAGGCCGATCTGGCCGCGGCCGGTTACAGCGTCGATCTCGCGACCGACGGCGAGGAGGGCCTGTATGCCGGCACCGAATACCCGATCGACGTCGCGATCATAGACCTGGGTCTGCCGAAGATGTCGGGCCTGGAGCTGATCCGCCAGCTGCGCGCGCGCGGCAAGACCTATGGCGTGCTGATACTCACGGCGCGCGATCGCTGGCAGGACAAGGTCGAGGGCCTGAGTGCGGGGGCCGACGACTATGTCGCCAAGCCGTTTCATTTTGCCGAGGTGCAGGCGCGACTGTCAGCGCTGATGCGGCGCACCGGCGGTTGGGCCAGTGCAAGCCTTGCCTGCGGGCCGGTCGAGCTCGACACGCGCAGCCAGTCGGTCAGCGTCAACGGCGCGCCGGTCGAGCTCACCAGCTTCGAATATCGCATCCTCGAGCACCTGATGCTGCGCGCCGGCGAGGTGATCTCCAAGAGCGAGCTTACCGAACGGCTGTACGAGCAGGATTATGATCGCGACAGCAATGTGGTCGAAGTGCTGGTTGGCCGACTGCGACGCAAGCTCGACCCCGATGAGCTCATCAAGCCGATCGAAACGCTGCGCGGCCGCGGCTATCGCCTGGGCCTGCCGCGCCGATGATGCGTGGACCGCCCTCGGTCAGCCGCCGATTGTTGATCGCGGTGGCGTTGCCGCTGCTGCTGTTCTTCGTGCTCACCGCGTCGGCCATCGACTATGTATTTCGCCAGCAAAGCACCGCAGCGCTGCGCGATCGGCTGGAGGAGCAGGTGGTCGCGCTGGTCACCGCGGTGGACCTGGATCTGGATGGCAAGCTGGTGGTCAACCTGCTCGACCCCGAGTCGCGGCTCGACGTACCTGGCTCCGGACAGTACGCGGCGCTGCGCGATGACACCGGCAAGCTGTTGTGGAGCTCGCGCTCGCTGGCTGGTACCGACCTGGTGCTTGGCAGCAAGCTGCCGGTCGGCGCGGTGGATTTCCGTTATCAGGTGGCGCGCGACGGCAGCACGATCGCCGAGCTGAGCCGGGGATTGCAGTGGGCGTATGGCGATGGCCTGTCGAAGAAGCTGGTGTTCAGCGCCGCCGACAGCACTGCGCCGCAGATGCGCGAACTGTGGCTGTTCCGCCAGCGCATGGCCGGCTGGTTCGGCGCCCTCGACCTGGTACTGCTGGCAACGATGGCGTGGATGATGCGGCGCGCGCTCGCGCCGGTACGGCGCCTGGAGCAGGAGATCGCGGCGCTGGAGAGCGGCGCGGCCGCGCGGCTCGGGGCAGGCTATCCGCGCGAGCTGGCCGGCGTGACCGCCAGCCTGAACGCGCTGCTGCAGTCAGAGAGCAACCGCATCGCCCGCTACCGCGACACGCTTGGCAACCTGGCGCATAGCCTGAAGACGCCACTGGCGGTTATCCGTGCCAGCCTCGGCGCCGGCGATGGCGTGGAGCGTCGCTCACAGACCGCGATCCAGCTGGAGATCGACCGCATCGCGCAGATCGTCGAGCACCAGTTGAAGCGCGCTGCCGCCGGCGGCGGCGCCACCCTGGGCCAGGCGCCGGTGCCGGTGCTGCCGCTGCTGACCGACCTGCGCGCCGCACTGCTCAAGGTGCACGCGGGCAAGGACCTGCAGCTCGAGATCGATGCGCCAGCGGAACTCGGGTTCCTGGGCGACAGCGGCGATATCCTGGAACTACTGGGCAACCTGGTGGATAACGCCTGCAAGTGGTGCCGCGCCAGGGTGGTGGTGCGGGCGCGGCTCGATCCGGACCGCGCGCTGCCGCGACGGCTTGCGATCGTGGTCGAGGACGACGGTCCGGGCATCCCGGAGGAACTGCGCGCGCGGGTCATCGAACGTGGCATGCGCGCCGACGAACATGTCCCCGGCCACGGCCTGGGGCTGGCGATGGTACGCGAAACCGTCGCGCTGTACGGCGGTCAGTTCGTCATCGGCGCCGCGCACGGTCTGGGCGGCGCGCGTGTCGAACTGCACTTGCCCGGACGCTGAAGTCCAGCGCGCGATCTTCCGGAGCCTACGGCGCGATGTCGAACTCGATGCCCTGCGCCAGCGGTAGCGCCGAGCTCCAGTTGACGGTGTTGGTCTGCCGGCGCATGTAGGTCTTCCAGGCATCGGAGCCGGCCTCGCGCCCGCCGCCGGTGTCCTTCTCACCGCCGAAGGCGCCGCCGATCTCGGCGCCGGAGGTGCCGATGTTCACGTTGGCGATACCGCAGTCGCTGCCCTGGTGGCTCAGGTACAGCTCGGCGTGCTGCAGCCGCTGGGTGAACAGGCCGGACGACAGGCCGTACGCCGACTCGTTCTGCAGCCGGATGGCCTCATCGATCGAGTCCACCGCCAGCAGGTACAGGATCGGCCCGAAGGTCTCGTGCTGCACGATGTCCCAGTCGTTGCGCGCCAGCACGATGGCCGGCTCGACGAAGTGGCCGGGGCGCGCCAGCGGCTTGCCGCCCACCAGCAGCTGGCCGCCGGCGGCCTGCGCGCTGGCGATGGCGCGCTCGAAAGCGCGTACCGCCTCGGCATCGATCAGCGGACCGACCAGCGTCGATGGATCCAGCGGATCGCCAATGCGCACCTGCCGATAGGCATGAATGAGCCGCCGCTGCAGCTCGGGCAGCTGCGATCGGTGCACCAGTACCCGCCGGGTGCTGGTGCAGCGCTGGCCGGCAGTACCGAGCGCGCCGAAGACGATGGCGCGCGCCGCGAGGTCCAGATTCGCGCTCTCATCGACGATGATGGCATTGTTCCCGCCCAGCTCGAGCAGGCTGCGCCCGAGCCGCGCGGCGACCGTCTGTGCAACCTGGCGGCCAACGGCGGTGGAGCCGGTGAACGACAGCAGGTTCACGCGCCGGTCGGCCGCCAGGCGCGCACCGAGTTCGGCGCCGCGGTCGATCAGCAGCTGGAAGATAGCGGGGGCGCCGTGGCGCTTGAGCACCCGATCGCACAGCTGCTGTACCGCCAGCGCGCACAGCGGGGTCTTGGGGGACGGCTTCCACACCGTGGCGTTGCCGCACACCGCGGCCAGCAGCGCGTTCCACGACCAGACCGCGACCGGAAAATTGAATGCCGTGATGACGCCGACCACGCCGAGCGGATGCCACTGCTCGTACATGCGGTGCTGGCTGCGTTCCGAGTGCATGGTGCGGCCGTAGAGCATGCGCGACTGGCCGATCGCCAGATCGGCCATGTCGATCATCTCCTGCACCTCGCCCAGGCCCTCGGCGATGATCTTTCCATTCTCCAGCGACACCAGCTCGGCCAGCTCGCGCTTGTGCTGTCGCAGCTCATTGCCGATGTGGCGTACCAGCTCCCCGCGCTGCGGCGCCGGCACGTCGGCCCAGGCGCGCGCGGCGGCGACCGCCTGGCTCATGACGCTGTTGTAGCCGGCCGCCCCGCTGGTATGTACGCGGCCGAGCAGGCTGCCGTCGCGCGGACTGTAGCTCTCCAGTCCTTCCACGGAGGCGCTGGCATCGGCCCCCGGCAGTGAAAAATGCTGCAGCAACTCGCTGACCGTGGCCCGGTTCACGGCTCAACCCGCGCGCGCGCGCTGGCGCCCCGGCGCGCCGCTCACCACCACGTCGCCCGAGATGTCCTTGCTGCCGCCTGCGGCCAGATGGCGGCCGAAGCGGTTGGCGAGGATGGCAGGCAGGCGGAACGACTCCTGGGTCACCAGGCCCGATTGCCGCTGCGGATGCGTGATCACCAGGTCCAGGACCGCGCACAGTCCGGCCGCGGTGCTGACCTGGATCGCCGACCACAGCCGGCCGGCGATGATCTGCGGATAGATCTTGCTGACGTAGTTTTCCTCGCGCAGCTCGCCGTTCTGCATGCCGGTTACCGCGGCGTACACGATCACCACGTCCTGAAGCGTCTGGGGTACGGCGTTCTCCAGGATGCGCTTGAGCGTGCCACGATCGTGATTGAGCTTCAGGTCGTTCATCAGCAGCCGCATCTGCTGGCAGTGCCCCGGGTAGCGGATGGTCTTGTAATCCATGCTCTCGCAGCTGCTGCCGAAGCTCTGTGCCAGTGAGCCGAGCCCGCCGGAGGTGTTGAAGGCCTCGTACAGCGTGCCGTCGATCTCGATCTCCTCCATGCCCTCGAGCGGTCGCACTTCGACCGTGCGACCGTCGACGATGGCCTCGCAAGGATTACCGTATTCGTTGATCAGGCCTTCGGTGGACCAGGTGAGCGAGTATTTCAGCACGTTGTGCGGATGCTGCGGCAAGGCGCCCACGCGCAGCCGCACGCTGCGCAGGCTGTCGAAATGCCGGATCAGCTCGCCGCCTGCGATGCTGATGAATCCCGGCGCCAGGCCGCACTGGGGCACGAACGCCGCCGTGGCGCCGCGTGCCAGCTGGCTGACCTGGCGCGTGACCTCCACGTCCTCGGTAAGGTCGAAATAGTGGATGCCGGTGTTGCGCGCCGCGCCCGCCACCGCCGTATTGCAATGGAACGGCAGGCTCGACACCACCGCCAGCACCGGGTGCGCCGCGAGATACGCCTGCAGCGCGGCGCCATCCGTGGCATCGAGCCGCACCGCCTGGATGCTGGCAAGTCCATGGGCGCGCGCGACGCCGGCGGCCGCGGTCTCATCGACATCGGCCAGCTGCACCTGGTACGCACCGGACTCGGCCAGCAGCCCGGATATCAGCGCGCCGATCTTGCCCGCGCCCAGGACCAGCACCTTATTCATTCATATTCCCCGGCAAAGCGTGCATGTTAGCATTGCCGTATGAGATCCACCGACGGCACCTCCTGGCACCCGGCAAGCTGGCAGTCGCGCAAGGCCTCGCAGCAACCGGTCTACGACGACCCGACGGCGCTCGCCCGCGTGGTCGCGGAACTGGCGCGCCTGCCGCCGATCGTGGTGTCGTGGGAAGTGGAGAACCTGCGCGAGCGACTGGCCGCGGTTCAGCGCGGCGAGGGCTTCCTGCTGCAGGGCGGCGACTGCGCCGAGAGCTTTGCGGACTGCGAGTCCGATCGCATCGCCAAGCAGCTCAAGGTGCTGCTGCAGATGAGCCTGGTGCTGCTGTCGGGAATGAAGCGGCCGGTGGTGCGTATCGGCCGCATGGCAGGCCAGTACGCCAAGCCGCGCTCCACCGACATGGAAACGCGCGACGGCGTCACGCTGCCGGCCTATCGCGGCGACCTGGTGAACCAGGTCGAGTTCACTGCCGAGGCGCGGCGCGCGGACCCGCAGCTGCTGCTGCGCGGCTATGAGCGCGCCGCATTGACGCTGAACTTCGTGCGCGCGCTGGTGGATGGCGGGTTCTCCGACCTGCATCACCCGGAGTACTGGGACCTCGGCTTCGTGCGCCACGCCGAACTGCGCGAGGCCTACCAGCGCATCGCCGACTCGATCGGCGACGCCCTGGATTTCTTCCAGTCGCTGACCGGGCGCGCGGTGCACGATGCTACCCGCGTGGATTTTTTCGCCAGCCACGAGGGCCTGCACCTGCTGTACGAGCAGGCGCAGACGCGCTTCATCGCACGCCAGAACCACTGGTACAACCTGTCAACGCACATGCCCTGGATCGGCATGCGCACCGCGCAGCTGGACGGCGCGCACGTCGAGTACTTTCGCGGCATTGCCAATCCGATCGGTGTCAAGATCGGCGCCGCCATGGACGACCAGTGGCTGCAGCAGCTGGTGACGACGCTCAATCCGCAGAACCAGCCCGGGCGGCTGACGCTGATTCACCGCTTCGGGGCCAAGGACATCGAGAAATCGCTGCCGCGGGTGATCGAGGCGGTGCGCCGGACCGGGCATACGGTGCTGTGGTGCTGCGATCCGATGCACGGCAATACCGAGACCAGCACCGGCGGCCTGAAGACGCGCCGCTTCGAGAATATCCTGAAGGAACTCGATCTCGCGTTTCGCATCCACGCGCAGCACGGCACCTACCTGGGCGGTGCGCACATCGAACTCACCGGAGAGGACGTCACCGAATGCACCGGTGGGGCGCGCGGGCTCACCGATGCCGACCTGCAGCGCACCTACCGCTCGCAGGTCGATCCGCGCCTGAATTACGAACAGGCGCTGGAGCTGGCGATGCTGATCGCCGAGCGCAGCAAGCAGAAGCCGTAGCGCCGCAGCCGAGGCGCAGCATCGGGTGAGCGCTTCGGCGCCTGGCCGCCATGAGCGACAGCGACTTCGATCTCAAGAGCTACGTGGCGACGCTGCCGCAGCGTCCCGGCGTGTATCGCATGTACGCCGCCGACGGCGAGCTGCTGTACGTCGGCAAGGCGGCGCGGCTGCGCGATCGGGTGGGCAGCTACTTCAGCAACCACGACCTGTCGCCCAAGGTCGTGGCCATGGTGCGGCGAATTTCCCGGGTAGAGGTGACGGTAGTCAACAGCGAGCAGGAGGCGCTGCTGCTGGAGTGCAACCTCATCAAGGCGCACCGGCCGCGCTACAACATCATGCTGCGCGACGACAAGTCGTTCCCCTACATCCTGTGCTCGCCCGGGCACGACTATCCGCGGCTGGTGTTCTACCGCGGACCGCGGCAGCGCAACAGCCGGCAATTCGGGCCATTTGCCAGCGCCCATGCGGTCAAGGAGGTGCTGCAGCACCTGCAGAAGGTGTTCAAGATCAGGAACTGCCGCGACTCGTTCTTCGCCAATCGCAGCCGGCCATGCCTGCAGCACCAGATCGGCCGCTGCTCGGCGCCGTGCGTGGGGTTGATCAGCCGTGTTGATTATGCGCGCGACCTCGACGGCGCAATCGGCGTGCTCGAAGGGCGCAACGCCGAGGTGATCGGCGCCTTGCAGCAGCGCATGGAGTCGGCCGCGGGGGAGCTGCAATTCGAGGACGCTGCCCGGCTGCGCGACCAGCTGCGCGAGCTGCAGGAGATCCGCTCGCAGCAGATCGCCAACGCGCAGCGCCGCGCCGACACCGACGTGATCGTCATCGCCGGCGAGCCCGGCCAGTATGCTATCTGCGTGCTGCCGGTGCGCGAGGGCCAGAACCTGGGCACCGCAAGCCATTTTCCAGCCAGCGCGCTGAGCGAGCCGGCGGACACGCTGGCGGATTTCCTGCTGCTCTACTATAGCCGCGAGCCGGCGCCGCCGGAGATCCTGATCAACATCGCGCTGCCGGATCACGAACCGGTAGCCCAGGCGCTCGAGCGCGCCGCCGGGCGCGCGCTGGAACTGCGGGTGCCGCAGCGCGGCCTGAAGCGCCAGTGGCTGGAGCTGGCGCTCGACAACGCCCGCAACGCATTGCGCATGCGCTCGCTGCGCGCCGAGCTTGCGGTCGAGGGCATGCAGCTGCTGGCACGGGTGTTCGATCTGCCCAGGCCGCCCGAGCGCGTCGAGTGCTTCGACATCAGCCACACCGCGGGCGAGGGTACGGTGGCTTCGTGCGTGGTGTTCACGCCGGAGGGGGCGCTCAAGAGCGACTACCGGCGCTACAACATCGAGGGCGTGACGCCGGGCGATGACTACGGCGCGATGCATCAGGCGCTGCTGCGCCACGGCGCGCGCATCGTCAGCGGCGAGCGTGTTCGCCCCGACCTGCTGCTCATCGATGGCGGCCCCGGCCAGCTCGATGCCGCGCTCGCTGCACTGGCCGAGGCCGGCTGCCAGGGCCTGGCGCTGGTCGGCGTTGCCAAGGGCGCCGACCGCCGCCCCGGCCAGGAGCGCCTGTTCCTGCCCGGGCAGCCGCTGCCAGTCGTGCTGCAGGCCGACAGCGCCGCGCTGCATTTCATCCAGCGCGTGCGCGACGAGGCGCACCGCTTTGCGATCACCGGACACCGGCGGCGGCGCGCGCGCCGCTATCGGGAGTCCATCCTGGAGACCGTTCCGGGCCTGGGTCCGGCGCGCCGGCGCGCCATCCTGACGCATTTCGGCGGGCTGCAGGGCGTGATGCGAGCCGGTGTGGCCGACATCGAAAAAGTCTCCGGTGTGGGCGCCGCCATGGCGCGTTCGATCTATGATCACCTGCACCCCGGGGCCTGAACTCACAGGCATGAACCGACAGGCATGAATCGATGGTCTGGAACCTGCCCAATGTCCTGACCTGGCTGCGGATACTCGCCATACCGCTGATCGTGCTGCTGTTCGTGTTTGGCGCCCGCAACCACGCGTCGCTGGCGTACCCGATCGCCGGGCTGCTGTTCGCCGCTGCCGCGATCACCGATTCGCTCGACGGCTACCTGGCGCGGCGGCTCGGACAGATCACGCGCCTGGGCACCTTTCTCGATCCGGTGGCCGACAAGCTCATCGTCGCGGTCGCCCTGGTACTGATCGTCAGCCGCGACCCGCGCCCGATCATCGTGCTGACCGCGGCCGTGATCATCGGCCGCGAGATTGCGATTTCGGCGCTGCGCGAGTGGATGGCCGGTATAGGCCAGCGCACAGCCGTAGCCGTCTCGCGCATCGGCAAGTACAAGACCATCCTGCAGATGGTCGGATTGACGATGCTGCTGTTCCGGGACGATCTGCTGAGACTGCCGATCTACCAGATTGGCATCTGGCTGACGGTGATCGCTGCGGCGCTGACGTTGATCTCCATGGCACTGTACCTGCGTGCAGCCTGGCCGCATCTGTCGGCGCAGACCTAGCAGACCTGGCAAACCCGAAAGACCGCGGCAGCGCCGACGCCGGAGGTCTGCAGCAGGAACCGCCGCAATATGTAAAGCCCGCGACGGGGCGGGGCTCAAGATTCCCGGGCTGTGCGCCGATAAACGGTGGGCATGCGGTTGCAGGCCATTTGAGTAACGCCAGTGCAGCAGAACCTGAACATTCTCGTGGTTGACGACTTCTCGACGATGCGCCGGATCATCAAGAACCTGCTGCACGACCTGGGGTACGCCAGCGTAGCGGAGGCCGATGACGGCAACACGGCGTTGCCGATGCTGAAGTCGGGCAACTTCGATTTCCTGATCACCGACTGGAACATGCCGCGCATGCCGGGCCTCGAACTGCTCAAGCAGGTGCGGGCCGATCCGCGGCTCGCCAACCTGCCGGTGCTGATGTTGACCGCCGAGGCCAAGCGCGAGCAGATCGTCGAGGCGGCGCAGGCCGGGGTCAACGGCTATGTCATCAAGCCGTTTACGGCAGCGACGCTGAAGGAGAAGATCGACAAGATCATGGCGTCGCGCGCGGCGGCGTAAATGCGGAAGCAGCGGCACCAGCAGCAGCGACGGCCGCGATGGCCAACCTTCAGCGCATGGCGATCGACCTGACACAATTCCATGACTCCTTCTACGAAGAGAGCTTCGAGGCGCTCGGGCAGATGGAGCAGGCGCTGCTGCGACTGGATGCAGGCGATGCCGATACCGAGCTGATCAACACGATTTTCCGTGTCGCACATTCGATCAAGGGCGGAGCGGCGACGTTCGGCTTCAGCCAGATCAGCTCCTTTACACATACGCTCGAGACGGTTCTGGACGAGCTGCGCGCGCACCGCCTGCAGGCTACGAGCACGCTGTCGGATCTGCTGCTGCGCTCGCTCGACCTGCTGCGCGAGATGCTGCACGGGCAACAGGCCGGCCAGCCCTGCGATGCGCAGCGGGTAGCCGACCTGCAATTCGACCTGGAACTCATGGTGGCGCAGAAAGGCGCCGGGGCGGCTGCCACCGCGCCCACGCTATACCGGATCAGTTTCCGGCCGCGAGCGCAGCTGCTCGCGCGCGGCAACGATCCACTGCGCATGTTCGGGGTATTGCGCGAGCTGGGAGAGCTTACGGTCAGCGCCGACGTCTCGGCACTGCCCGCATGGCAGCAGTTCGACCCGGAGAGCTGCTATCTGTCGTGGACATTGACGCTGCGTACCACTGCTGCGCGCCAGGCAATCATGCAAGCGTTCGACTGGGCGGAGGGTGACTGCGCGCTCGAGGTCAGCGTGCTGGAGGCCAGCGTGCTCGAGGCCAGCGCGCACGATGCCAGCGCGCTGGAGCAGGTCCCCGCGGTCAGTCACGCACCCAAGAGCGGCGACGCCGCGTCGATCCGTGTCGGCATCGATAAGATCGACCAGCTGATGAACGGCGTCGGCGAGCTGGTGATCACGCAGTCAATGCTCAGCCAGTTCGGCCCGCTGCTGGACGGGATCGCGGGCGAGCGTCTGCGCGGCGGACTGGTGCAGCTGGAACGCAATGTACGCGCGCTGCAGGAGAGCGTCATGCGGGTGCGCATGGTGCCGATCAGTTTCCTGTTCGGCCGCTTCCCGCGCATGGTGCGCGACCTCGGCCAGCGCCTGGGCAAGCAGGTCGAGGTCACGATGTCCGGCGGGGAAACCGAGCTCGACAAGCCGGTGCTCGAGAAGCTCGGCGACCCGCTGACGCACCTGGTGCGCAACTGCATCGATCACGGCATCGAGACGCCGCAGCAGCGCCAGGCGAGCGGCAAGCCTGCCTGCGGCACGGTGCACCTGCACGCCTGGCATCGGGGCAGCAGCATCATCGTCGAGGTCAGCGACGATGGTGGCGGACTGCAGCGCGAGCGCCTGCTCACCAAGGCGCGCCGTCTGGGGCTGGCCGGCGCCGAGGAGCAGCTGCCGGATTCGGCGCTGCATGACCTGATATTCCTGCCGGGGTTTTCCACCCAGGATCAGGTTAACGACGTTTCCGGTCGCGGGGTCGGCATGGACGTCGTCAGGCGCAATGTCGATGAACTCGGCGGCGCCATCGACGTGCGTTCCGAGGCCGGCAAGGGCGTGAGATTCACCATCACTCTGCCGCTGACGCTGGCGCTGGTGGAAGGCCTGACCGTCGCGGTGGGCGACGAATCGTACATCGTGCCCATGACGGCGATCGTCGAATCGCTGCGGATGCGAACGGCACAGGTGAATCACGTCGTGGGGCACGGCGAGGTGCTGTCGTACCAGGGTGAGTACCTGCCGGTGGTGCGGCTGGCGGAGGTGCTGCAAGCGCGCTGCGAGCGGCCGCGCGAGCTACGCGGCGGGCTGATCATCATAGTGGAGGGCGACGGCAGGCGCGTGGCGCTGTGTGTCGATGAACTGCTGGGACAGCAGCAGGTCGTGGTCAAGACGCTGCAGTCCAATTACGGTCACATCGATGGAATCGCCGGGGCCACCATCCTTGGCGACGGCTCGGTGGCCCTGATCCTGGACGTCGCCAGCCTGACGCGCTCCGCGTCGCGGTCGCTGGCTGCCTGATGCCTGCGAAGTGCGACGCACTCCTCACGACCGCGACCGGTAACAGATTCAATCATCGTCCCTTAACGCCGATACAAGCCTGTCGGTCGCCGGGGGCCGACCCACGGGCGGCTGGCCCGGACTTGACCTAACGATGGCTGGAGCGCCAGTAAATGTCCAAGACGATTCTCGCAGTCGATGATTCCGCATCGATGCGGCAAATGGTGGGTGTGACGCTGCGCGCGGCCGGCTACGAGGTGATCGAGGCTTCCGACGGGGACGAGGCGCTGGAATACGCACGCAAACACCGGGTACACGCGGTGTTGGCCGACGTCAACATGCCACGCATGGATGGCATCGCGCTGATCGCACAGCTGCGAACGCTGCCGAACTACCAGCGGACCCCGCTGCTGCTGCTGACCACGGAGTCGACTCCGGACCGGACGATCCAGGGCAGGCAGGCTGGTGCGACCGGGTGGATGGTCAAGCCGTTCAATCCAGACCAGTTGCTGGCGACGCTCGAGCGCGTACTGGATAACCCTGCAACAGCACGCGGCAACTGACGGCCGGCACTGATGCAGCAATACCTGACTTTCCAGCTCGCCGCACAGAGCTATGGCGTACCCATCCTGACGGTGCGCGAGATCCGGGGCTGGGAGAAGCCGACCCGGCTGCCACATTCGCCCGAGTACGTGCAGGGGGTGATCAATCTTCGAGGTGCGGTGGTGCCGATCCTCGACCTGCGGCGACGCTTTGGGTTGGTAGAGGCCGATGACCCCCGCAACACGGTGGTGATCGTCGTGAAGGTCGACAGTGCGCGCGGCGCGGTGACCGCCGGAATCGTGGTCGATGCCGTTTGCGACGTCTGCGACATCGGCGACCAGGAGCTGCGGCCGGCGCCGCCGGTGGGTTCGAGCGTCGACGCCGACCTGGTGCGCGGCCTGGCGATAGCAGGCGACGGCATGCTGGTGGTACTGGACGTCGCGCAGCTCGTGGCGCGCGCGCTGGCCGATCCGGCGGCCGCATCGCAGGCGGCGTGATGCACCTGGGCTCGTCATTGTGCATTCATGATGTCCGCGACTGTGCGCTGCGGCTCGACGCACTGCTGGCGGCCGGCGGCTGTGAGCTGGACGCCGGCGAACTCTCGAACGTGGATACTGCCGGACTGCAGCTGCTGCTGGCCGCCGCACTGGAAGCGCGGCGGCGAGGGCTGACGCTGAAGCTGCTGGGTGCCGAACGGCTGTGTAGCGGGGCGGCAAGTGCACTGGGTCTGGCCGGCCATCTGACCGCGGCGGCGCAGCTGCTGCCATGAAGCCAGCTGAGCCGGGTGTCGCCGCGAGCCGCCGCATCAAGGTGCTGATAGTCGATGATTCAGCGCTGGTGCGAGCGCTGCTCACCAGGATTCTTGGCAGCGATGCGACGCTGCAGGTGGTCGGCACCGCACCGGACGCGTTCATCGCACGCGAGAAGATCAAGGCGCTGAACCCCGATGTGCTGACTCTGGACGTCGAGATGCCACGCATGGACGGACTGCAGTTCCTGCGCAACCTGATGCGGCTGCGGCCGATGCCGGTCGTCATGTGCTCATCGGTTACCGGGCGCGGCGCGGACGTAACACTGGCGGCGCTGGAGCTGGGCGCGATCGACTTTGTGACCAAGCCCAGGATCGATGTTGCGCACGCCATCGAAGCCTACGCCGCCGAACTGATCGCCAAGGTCAAGCTGGCAGCGATGGCCAAGGTGGTGGCCCCGTATCCCCGGCTGCCAGGCCCGAACCACTCTGACCACCCGCACCACGCTCGGCAGGCACTGCAATATCGCAGCAGCGATCGGATCGTTGCCATCGGCGCCTCGACCGGCGGCACCGAGGCGATCCGCCGCCTGCTCGAACGCCTGCCGCCGGATGCTCCTGGCATAGTCATTGCGCAGCACCTGCCACGCGGATTCAGTGCCCCGTTCGCCGCGCGCCTGGACGCCGGTACCTTGCTGCGGGTGCGCGAGGCTGAGGATGGGGCACTGATCCTGCCGGGCCAGGTGCATATTGCTCCCGGCGACCGGCACCTGCTGGTGGCGCGCGACGGGGCGCGCTATCGCTGTTGCCTGAGCCGCGAGCCAGCCGTCAACGGCCAACGCCCGAGCGTCGACGTTCTGTTCGGCTCGATGGCGCAGCAGCTGGGCCAGAACGGCATCGGGGTCATTCTCACCGGCATGGGACGCGACGGCGCGCGCGGTTTGCGGCGCATGCGCGATTGCGGCGCACTCACGATCGCCCAGGATGAGAGCAGCAGCGTGGTCTGGGGCATGCCCGGTGCGGCAGTCGCCTTGGGTGGCGTGCAGCGCGTTCTGCCGATCGAGCAGATCGCCGCGGATCTTGCGACGATCGACGAAACCGAGGCCGAAAGGCGCGCCGCGGGCAGCTGACGACACGCCCGGCGGCAGGATCAAGTTTTGGGCCGTGCGGCCGAAACCCTCTGAGTCATAGACCGGACCGCGCGCAACGTGGCGCGCGCGACGCAGCAATGTGACCTGGTTCTCATGCGCGTAGCGCCTGCATTTCGGCTGGAGAGGCATCCATGACCCGTTGGATCCGCAATCTGAACTTCTCCACCAAATTGGTGGTCATTGCGATTGCGGCGATGCTGCCGGTCATTGTCCTGACGCTTCTGTTCCTGTCCGAGAAGCAGAAGACAATCGACATCAATGCGCGCCAGCTGGCTGGCCTGCAGCGCTACCGCAGCCTGTCGGGGATGCTGCTGCCGCTCGGTATGCATGAAGTCTGGAGCACGGTGGCGGCATCCGGGGTGGATGTGGCCGACAAAGTGCAGGCCGCCAGCGCGCAAGTCACGCGCGCCGTGGCCGCGCAGTACGCCAGCGATGATGACTATGGTGCCCCAGCCGGCGAGGACGCGCGTCGCTGGAACGAAGTGAAATATGCCTGGAACACCGTTGCCACCGTCAGGTCGGCATCGGCCGCCGAGGCGATCCGCCTTCACAGCCAGTTGCGCCAGCAGATCCTCGACTATCGCGACTACATCGTCGACACCTCGGGGCTGGGGCTCGATGCTGATGCGATGGGATCGTCGATCATCGACGCGGCAGTCATGCGCATCCCGAATTACGAGAACCACCTGGCCGAGATGCGCTCGCGCGCAGCCAGCATCGCTGTCGCCGGCAGGCCGACCCAGGCCGATGTGCAGCAGATGACGCGCGCCGAGGTGCTGGCGCAGAGCGCGCTGGATGAGATCGACGCCGACATTCGCCGTGCGTCGGTAAACCGTGTCGCCGGTGACGATTTGCGCAATGGTGCCGAGCAGGCCTTGTCGCAGGCCAGAAGCAGCTTCGAGTCCTTCGACAGCGCGGTGCAGATCGCCAGCAGCACCGGGACCAGCAGTGGCGGCGGAGTCATTGGCAGTGGCAGTGCCAGTGCCAGTGCCAGTGCGCTTGATGCCGTCGCCAGGAGTTCCGCGCAACTCAACGCCGCGATCGGCGGACTGGACGGCGCGATGCAGCAGGCGGCGTTGCTGCACCTGCAAACGCGGCTCGAACAGCTGCGAGGCAGCCGTGACCGCATGCTGCTGCTGGTGGCGGCTGCGATGCTGGCCGGGCTGGGCTCGCTGAGCATGGTCATCTGGACCACCGTTGCAGGGATGAACGAGGCTATGAGCAGCGTCCGGGAAAGTTCGCTCGCGGTGGCGAGCGCGGCGCGCCAGATCAACGCCGGCACGTCCGACCTGTCGGCGCGCACCGAGCAGCAGGCAGCGAACCTGGAGGAGACCACCTCCTCGATGGAGGCGATGACCACGATGGTGCGCCAGAACGCCGACAACGCCAGGCTCGCCGACAAGCTGGCACACGCCGCTCGCGACCAGGCTGAGCGCGGCGGCGTGGTGGTGCAGCGCGCCGTGGCCGCGATGGGTGCCATTGACATTGCCAGCAAGAAGATCGCCGACATCATCTCGGTGATCGACGAGATAGCATTCCAGACCAACCTGCTGGCGCTCAACGCCGCGGTCGAAGCGGCGCGCGCCGGCGACCAGGGTCGCGGATTCGCGGTGGTAGCCAGCGAAGTGCGCAGCCTGGCGCAGCGCAGCGCATCAGCTGCCCGGGAGATCAAGGGCCTGATCCACGACAGTGTCGGCAAGGTCGCCGAGGGCAGCCGGCTGGTGAGCGACTCCGGCCAGCACCTTGGCGACATCGTCGCCTCGGTAAAGAAGGTGAGCGACGTCGTGGGCGAGATATCCAATGCCTGCCAGGAGCAGGCCGCAAGCGCCGATGAGATCAGCCGCGCCGTGTTGCAGATGGACGAGAGCACGCGGCTGAATGCTGCGATGGTGGAGCAGGCCAGCGCCGCGGCCGGCTCGATGAACGAGCAGGCGGCGCGGCTGTCGCAGTTGACTGCGTTCTTCAGGGAGCGTCATGGCGCGGACGGCGTCGTCGGCATCGCGCCCGCCACCGATAGCGATACCGCAGCCGCCACCGGCGCCGGAGCTACTGTCGCCACCGCTACGCTCACCGCTAACATCGCCGCGGCCCGCACGCCGCGGCCGGCAGCACTCACCGAGCGCCGCGCCAGCTCGCGTCCGTGGTCAAAGGCGTCCGTGCAGGATACTGCAGGCGCACGCGATGCTGCCCGGGCGCGCGATGCCGTCGGCCAACCGGCTGCCGTGGCGTCTGCCGCCGCCGACTGGAGCGAGTTCTAGCTCGCGCGCACGAGGCAGCATGACTGCAGCGAACACTACTGATCCGGTCGCGAGCAGCGCGACGCAGCGCGTTGCCAACGTGGCCGCGTTCGAGTTCGTGCGCGAGCTGGCGAGCGAGCTGTCCTCCAGCACGATCGAGCTGCCGAGCTTCCCGGAGATCGCATTGCGGCTGCAGAAGCTGCTGTCGGAAGAGGGCGCCAGCGCGGAACGCGTGGTGCGGCTGCTGGGCGCCGAGCCAGTGCTGGCGACCCGAGTGCTGGCCATGGCGAATTCCGTCGCGCTCAATCCCGGCGGCAAGCCGATCACCGAACTGCGCGCGGCGGTCACGCGCCTGGGGTTCGATGCGCTGCGCTCGGTGGCCGTCAGCTTTGCGGTAGCGCAGCTGCGCCGGGCCAAGGCGCTGGCCGGCATCGAGCGTTACCTCAATGTATTGTGGCAGCACAGCGTGCTGGTAGCCTCGCTGTGTTTCGTAGTCGGGCGCCGCGCGCACAAGGTGAATCCGGATACGGCGATGCTCACCGGCCTGGTGCACGGTGTCGGCAAGCTCTATATCCTTACCCATTCCATGCGCCATCCGGCGCTGTTCGGCGACCAGGCCACCTACCAGCGCATCGTGCGCGACTGGCACAGCAACATTGCCAAGGCGCTGCTCGAGAGCTGGTTCATCGCCGAGGAGATTGTCAGCGCGGTCAGCTGCTACGAGGATCCGGGCCGCGAACTGCGTGGTGCCAGCGCGACGCTGGCCGACATACTGGAGATTGCCGATATGCTGGCGATGTGCAAGGAGTCGCCGCAGCTGATTCGCGACCGGCTGGCGCACTGCAAGGCCGCCGCGCACCTGGAACTCAGTGCCGACATCTGCCTGGACCTGGTGGCCGAGTCGGGACAGGAGCTGGCCGCACTGCGCAGCGCGCTGGCGCAGTAGCCGGCCAGGCGCCTCCACAGCAGTGCGGCAATCTCCCGGGCAATGCCTGCCGTTCAGGTAGGATGCGGTCTTGGCAAAGCAACCTGAGTACCCCGGCGCCGTCGCCACTGCCATCGGATTTCGCGAGTTTGTCGCCATGGCCGCGGCCCTGATGGCGACCCAGGCGATCGCCGTCGACACCATGCTGCCGGCTCTGCCGACCATTGCCGCCGCGCTCGGCCTGCGTGACGAGAATCACAGCCAGTGGATCGTGACCGCGTACCTCGCGGGCGTCGGCTGTGGCCAGCTGTTCTGGGGGCTGCTGTCCGATCGCTATGGCAGGCGCAGCGTGCTGCTGGTCGGACTGTCGGTATATGTGCTGGCGGCCGTGCTGACCGGCCTGTCCACCAGCTTCACCACGCTGCTGGCATGGCGCTTTGCGCACGGACTGGCCGCCGCCAGTGCGGTGGTATCGCGTTCCGTGATTCGCGACCTGTACTCCGGGCGCCCCATGGCGCGCGTGATGTCGCTGACGTTCATCGTGTTCCTGATGGTGCCGGTGCTCGCACCGAGCCTCGGGCAGCTGATGCTGCTGCTGGCGCCGTGGCGATCGATATTCCTGATGTTCGGCGTATTTGCCGCCGCGGTATTGCTGTGGGCGATGCTGCGGCTGCCGGAAACGCTGCACCCGGAATATCGCCTGACACTGACCGCCGATCACATCGTGCGCGCCGCGGGGCTGGTGCTCGGCAATCGCACCTCGCTGTGCTACACGCTGGGGGTGACTGTAATGTTCGGCTCCATCCTGGCCTACGTCGGCATGGTGCAGCAGATCTTCGAGGACGTGTTCCATCGCCCGGGGCTGATGCCCTCGATTTTCGCGGTATGCGCGGCCAGCATGGGGGTCACCGCATTCCTCAATTCCAGGATCGTCGAGCGCGTGGGGATGCGCATCATCTCGCACCTGGGGTTGCTGGTGTTCATCGGCATCACCGGCGCGCATATGCTGATCGCGGCGCTGGGCCTGGAGAGCCTGGCGAGTTTCGTGATGCTGCAGGCGGGGACCATGGCATGCATCGGCCTGATCGCATCGAACTTCGGCGCGATGGCGATGGAACCGGTCGGGTCGGTGGCGGGGATCGGCGCCTCGCTGCAAGGGTTCATCAGCACCTTTGGTGGAGCGGTGGTGGGTGCGCTGATCGGGCGACGCTTCAACGGCTCGACCCTGCCGCTGGCCAGTGGCGCGTTCGCCTGCGGAATGGCGAGCCTCGCGGTCGTGCTGCTGGCGGAACATGGGCGCCTGTTCCGGCCGCAGCATGCGGCCGCCGCGGTGCTCGAGCATGGCGCCGTCCAGTAGCACGGCGCCGTCTAATGAAAATCCCGCGAGTCGCGCCGTATGCCTCCCAGCCAGGCCGAACCATCGCGCAGTCGCCGCGCGATCACATGGGCGACGCGATCGCGCCGTTGCAGCGTGCCGTCGACCACCAGCAGGCTCGATTCGAGCGCGCAGCGGCGCTGGGCGGCGAACAGCTTCGGCCACAGGATGATGTTGACGATACCGGTCTCGTCTTCCAGCGATGCGAATACCACCCCGGAGGCGGTGGCCGGCTGCTGCATGTGCGTGACCAGGCCTCCGACCCGCACGTCGCTGCCATCGGCGAGCAACTGCAGATCGCTGCTGCTGCTAAATCCCTTGCGCGTGAGCGCCGGACGCAGCAGCGCCAGTGGATGACGGCCGGTGGTCAGTCCCAGATGCCGGTAGTCGGCCAGGATATCCTGGCCTTCGGTCGGGACCGGCAGCGCTGCCGCCGGCTCGCTGGCTGAGCGGCCGGCGAGGAGGCCAGGCAGCCGCTCGACGCCGAGCGCGCGCCAGTTGGCATCATGCCGGTGGGCGCTCAGGGCGCTGAGCGCGCCGGCGGCAGCCAGCGCCTGCAGCGAGCGCCGCGACAGTTGCGCGCGTGCCGCAAGTTCATCGATGCCGGCGAAGCGACGCTGCGCGCGCGCGGCCACGATGCGCTCGGCATCGGCGCGCGGCAGGCCGCGCACCAGCCGCAATCCCAGGCGCAGCGCGGGCTGCGCCGGCGGCAGGCAGCTGCGCGGCTCGAGCGTGCAGTCCCAATCGCTGATGCTCACGTCCACCGGATGCACCGGTACGCCATTGCGGCGCACATCCTGCGTGATCTGCGCCGGGGAGTAGAAGCCCATCGGCTGGCTGTTGATGAGTGCTGCGGCGAAGGCGGCCGGCTCGTGGCACTTGAGCCAGCAGGAAATGTAGGTCAGCAGCGCGAACGAGGCGGCGTGCGACTCGGGAAAACCATATTCGCCGAAGCCCAGGATCTGCCTGTAGATCTGCTCGGCGAATTCGCTGGTATAGCCATTGCTGGCCATGCCGGACAGCAGCCGTTCACGATAGGGCTCAAGTCCACCGCGGCGCTTCCAGGCAGCCATCGCGCGGCGCAGGCCATCGGCATCCCCGGGCGTGAAATTCGCGGCCACCACCGCGATCTGCATCACCTGCTCCTGGAAGATCGGCACGCCGAGGGTTCGCTGCAGCACGCCCTTGAGCGCCTCGCTCGGGTAGCTGACGCTGTGCGGATCTTCACGCCGCTGCAGGTACGGATGCACCATGTCGCCCTGGATCGGACCGGGCCGCACGATCGCGACCTCGATGACCAGGTCATAGAAGTTGCGCGGCTGCAGTCGCGGCAGCATGCTCATCTGGGCGCGAGATTCGATCTGGAACACGCCCACGGTCTCGGCGCGGCAGATCATGTCGAAGGTGGCCGCATCCTTCGGCGGGATGTCCTGCATGCGCAGCCGTACGCCGCGATAGCCCTCGACCAGGTCGAAGCAGCGGTGCATCGCCGTGAGCATGCCGAGCGCGAGCACATCGACCTTGAGCAGCCCGAGCGATTCCAGATCGTCCTTGTCCCACTGGATGACGGTGCGGTCCGGCATCGCCGCGTTCTCCACCGGCACCAGCGCGCTCAGGGACTCGCCGGAAATCACGAAGCCGCCCACGTGCTGCGACAGGTGGCGCGGGAAACCGATCAGCTCGCGCACCAGCCACATGAGCCGCTGCAGCAGCGCGGGTTCGATGCCAAGCTCCCGGGTGGCAAACTTGCGCTGTATCTCTCCCGGCTTGTCCCACCACACATGCAGCCGCGTGAGCCGGTCGATGTCCTGGTCGGCGACACCCAATGCGCGACCGACATCGCGCACCGCGCTGCGGGTGCGATAGCAGATTACCGTCGCCGCCAGCGCGGCGCGCTCGCGCCCGTACTTGCGGTAGATGTACTGGATCACTTCCTCGCGTCGTTCGTGCTCGAAGTCAACGTCGATGTCCGGGGGCTCGTTGCGTTCGCGGCTGATGAATCTCTCGAACAGCAACTGCATGCGCCCCGGGTCGATCTCAGTGATGCCGAGCGCGTAGCAGACCGCGGAATTGGCGGCCGAGCCGCGGCCCTGGCACAGGATATTCTCCCGGCGGGCATATTCGACCACGTCGTGCACGGTCAGGAAAAAATGCTCGTAGCCCAGCTCCGCGATCAGCGACAGCTCGCGCTCGATGGTGTCGCGTATCGGGACCGGGGCGCCCTGCGGCCAGCGCCGCGCCAGGCCGGCCTCGGTCAGTGCGCGCAGATGCTCGCTGGCGGTCAGTCCAGCCGGCACCAGTTCGGGCGGATATTCATAGCGCAGCTGCGACAGCGAGAAGCTGCAGCGTTCGGCGATGGCGACGCTCTCATCGAGCAGCGCCGGCGGATACAGGCGGCGCAGTTCCTGCAACGAGCGCAGGCGGCGCTCGGCGTTCGGATACAGCCGCCGGCCGGCCTGCTCGACCGTGCAGCCATGGCGCACCGCGGTGAGCACGTCCTGCAGCGGCCGGCGGGCGCGTCGATGCATGTGTACATCGCCGCTGGCCACCACCGGCACGCCGCTGGCATGCGCCAGTGCCAGCGAGGTGGCCAGGCGCGCGGCATCGTCGGCGCCGCGATGCAGTTCCAGCGCCAGCCAGCCGCGCTGCGGAAAGAACTCGCGCAGCCACGCGGCTTGCCTGGGCGTGGCATCGGCTGGCGCCAGCCACAGCGCCAGGCAGTCTTCCAGCCCGGATTCGAAATCGGTGCGCGACAGGTGGTACTCGCCTTTCTTCGAGCGGCGCCGGCCGAGCGTTATGAGCCTGCAGATCTGCCCATAGGCACGCTGCGATGGCGCCAGCAGCACCAGTTTCAGGCCGCAGGCGGCGCGAAACTCGGCGCCGATGATGAGCCTGAAGCGATCGTCGCGCAGATCGCGCTGCGCCTCGTGGGCGCGCACTACGCCGGCGAGCGAGCATTCATCGGTCAGCGCCAGCGCGCGATAACCAAGCGCATGCGCCCGCATGATCAGTTCGGCCGGGTGCGAGGCGCCGCGCAGGAAACTGAAGTTGCTCAGGGCGTGCAGTTCGGCATAGTCGTTCATGCGCGCGAGCCACCGTTCAGGTCCACAGTCCCTGCAGATACCACTCGCCCCGGGCCAGGTCCTGGAACACCCACAGCCGCGCGCCATCCCCGGCGCGGGCGACGTAGTAGTCGCGGGTAGCATCGCCGCCGTCCCACCAGCCGCTCTCGATGCGCTCCGGTCCGCTCAGCAGCACCGCCGGCGCTTCGATGAGCCGCGGCGGCTGCAGCAGGCTGCAGGGCCGCACGCCAGCCGGCAGATCCGGGAGCGCGGTCGGCGGCTGCGGCGCCACCAGGCGCCAGCTACGCTCCGGCCGGTGATCGGCTTCGAGCGCAAGGCCGCGCACCTGTTGATCGCCAAGCCGCGCCTGCAGCCGATCAAGCAGCAACTGCAGCTGCTGCAGCTGCTGTGCATCGCTGCCGAAGAAATCCCCCTGCAGCACCGATGCCGCGGTGAACTCCAGTGCCTGCAGGCGCAGCGCGCTCACCGGTGCCGGCAGCTGCAGCAGCTGCAGGCGCTCGCGCGCCAGCAGCAGTAACTGCGCCGCGTCGCGCGTCGGCGCGGACATGCCGATGGTCAGTGCGCTGGCGGGATGGCGGTAATGCTCGAATTGCAGCGTGAAGCGCAGCACCGCGCAATCGCGACCGCGCAGGTAGCCCTGGAATTCCAGCAGCAGCCGCCGCAGCGGAAACAGCAGCGCGGTCGTGGCGCGTACCTCGGCGTCGAATTCAAAACGCGCGCGATAGACTGCCGGCATGCGCCAGGCCGGCCGCGGATCGCTCGCGCTGCCGCACAGCCGCTGCAGATACAGGCTGGCCGCAGGCCCGAAGCGCCGCGCGATCGCCGCGGCGGGCAGCGCCAGCAGTTGTCCGATGCGACGCAGTCCCGCCGAGTGCAGCGCCGCCAGTACCTGTGGCGGCAGCGCCAGCAGCGCCAGCGGCAGCAGCTCCAGTCGCAGGCGCAGCTGCGCCAGCGTGGTCACGCAGCGCGGCTCTTCAGCCTGCGTCAATAGCGCCGCGCCGGCGGGTGAGGGCGCGAGCGCGCAGGCATGGCTGTAACCCAGCTGCGTGAGTTCGGCCGTAAGCTTCGCCAACAACGCGCCATAACCGCCAAACAGTGCGCGGCTGGCGCCGAGTTCCAGCCACAGCAGCGGTCCATCGGCCAGGCGATAGCTGACCCGGCTGCTCCACTGGTAGGCCCAGGCCGCCAGCCGTTCCATGGCCGCCTGTTCGATCGCCTCGATCGCCTCGATCGCCGCGCGATCGCCGCCGCACTCCGCGCCGGCAATTTCGGCGCCCGCAGCCTCGGTGCCCGCAGCGTGGTGAGCGGTTGCCAGCGCTTCGTGCGCCAGCCGCGGCAAGCGGATGCACAGCCACAGCCCGCCACTCATGCCACTGCCGTCGACGCGACAGCCAGCCGCAGCGTCAGGCCCGCGTTGCCGCCGCGGGATTTGTGGATCTCGACCGCAAGACCATCGGCTGCGGCATGCAGTCGCAGCCGCAGGGCTGCCGGGGAGGATTCGCGCGCCGCCTCGGGCGGGCGATAAAGAATGCCGAGGCTGCCGCCGGCTGCGGCTGCAAGCTGCAGCCGGCGCACGTTGCGGTCGACGATGGACGCCGGCCAGCCGAGCACGGCGCCGACCGCCGGACAGCGCAGCGCCTGCTCCATGGCCCACAAGGATTCCTTAAGGCTGCCGGTCTGGATCAGCAGCACGCGCTCCAGCGGCAGACCGCGCTGCGCCAGCGCCGGCGCGTACGGCAGGTAGGGCGGGGCGATCCAGACGATATGCCGACCGGCACGCGCCAGTCTCGACAGCGCCGGCACCATCAGACTGAGCTCTCCGATGCCGGGCGCATCGCTCATCAGTTCGGCGATGGCGCCGACCGGCCAGCCGCCTCCCGGCAGCCTGGCGTCGAGTTCGGCAAAGCCCGAGGGTGCGGCGGCCGGCCGCGGCCCATGGCTGCCTGCGGCATCGCGGCACAGCCGTGCCAGCTGTTCGAGCGTCAGCGGCGTATTCATGCCGTCGCCTGTGCGGCACGTTGGCCTAAAGGAGGGAGCGGATCGGATACCATACGTCTGCCGGAATTATATACTTGACACACCTACTGTTGATGTGTACAGTATAGGCCATAGGAGATCCCATGGCAGCCGACATATCCGCCCTCCAGTTCGCAAACGAGGACGAAGCCCGGCAGTTCCTGGAGTCGGTGCGCTGGCCCGCCGGCCCCGTTTGCCCGCACTGCGGCAGCCAAGGCGCCTGGCCGATCAAGACGAAGCCCCGCACCCTGAAGAACGGCAAAACGAGCCCGGCCCGTTCTGGTCTCTACAAGTGCGCGGCCTATAAGTGCGGGGAGCAGTTCAGTGTAACGGTCGGCACGGTATTCGAGCGGTCGAAGATCCCGCTGACCAAGTGGCTGATGGCCACTTCTCTACTGACTTCCAGCAACAAGGGCATCAGTGCCCGCCAGCTCCACCGCACCCTCGGCGTTACCTACAAGACAGCGTGGTTCCTCGTGCAACGCATCCGAGAGGCTATGAAGGACGGCTCTAGTCTGCTGAGATCCTGCGGCAGTGTGGACGGTAACGGCGCGCGTTAGCGATCAGCCGGGACTGCGCTCGGCGCGGCGCTGAACCCGCAGCCCCTGAACCATTCATCGATCTCCCCGGGTGCCATCGGCTTGCCGTACAGGTAGCCCTGGAACAGCGTCGCGCCCAGCGCGCCGAGCTGGCGGCGCTGCAGTTCGGTCTCCACGCCCTCGATCACCACTTCCATGCCGAAGCTGCGGCCGATCGACAGCGCCGCGGCGATGATGGTCTCGCCACCGGCACCGAGCGTCGCGGTGAATGAACGATCGACCTTGATGGTGTCGGCGGGAAAGCGTTGCAGGTACGCCAACGAGGAGTAGCCGCTGCCAAAATCGTCGATCGACACCGTGACGCCGAGCTGGTGCAGCTCCGTGACCAGCCGCAGCACGCGGTCGGCATCGTGCGAAAACACCGACTCGGTGAGCTCCAGCTCCAGTTCCTGTGGCCGCAGCTGCGTGGCGCGCAGGGTTGCATTCAGTTGCGCCAGGAAATTGTCGTGCAGCAGCTGCTGCATGGAGACGTTGACGGCGACCCGCGCGCAGCAGCGACCCACCAGCTGGCGCGCCTCGCGGCAGGCGCGCGCCAGGATCAACTGGCCCAGCCGCGGCATATCGCCGCTCTCCTCCGCCAGCTTGACGAACAGCGTCGGCGACACCGATCCGAGGGCGGGATGGTCCCAGCGCGCCAGCGCCTCGAGCGTGCGCACGCTGCCATGCCTGCTGTCGATGATCGGCTGGTAGTTGAGATGCAGCGCATCGCTGTCCATCGCCTCGCGCAGCGCCACCAGCAGCTGGTACCGATACTCGACGCGGTCGGCCCAATCGGCGCGAAACAGGCAGGCGCCGCCGCCGCCGTGCAGTCGCGCCTGGCGCGCCGCCAGTGACGCATACTTGATGGCGGTCATCGCGTCGGTGGTATGCGCCGGTACTCCGGCGATGCCGATGCTGGCGCGCATGCGCTGGCTGACGCCCTGCAGCGCCATGGGCGCCGCCAGTTGCGCGATCAGCGCGTCAGCCGCGGCCAGCACAGCGGGCTCATCCGTGCAACCGCCTGACAGCAGCACTGCGAATTCCTCATCGCCCCAGCGCCCGATGCACAGTGCCGTGGTGCAGTGCTCGCGTAGCCGGCGCGCCAGCACCTGCAGAACCTGATCGCCGACGCCGTGACCCTGCACCGCATTGATATCTCCCAGATTCTCTATGGTGATTAACAGCACCGAGCACGCGTGGGTTACCTGGCCGCCAGCGGCAGCGGCAGCTTCGGCACAGATCTCGGCGAGCGCGGCGCTGAAATAAGTGCGGCTGGCCAGTCCGGTCACCGCGTCCTGGCTGACGATCTGGGCGGTGAGCGTGCGCCGCAGTCCGGTGGTCGCGCCGCTCGCCTGGCGATGGTGCTCGATCGCGGTTTCCACCGCGGCGTGCAATTCCGGCGGTGGGCACGGCTTGCTCAGGAATTTCAGTACCTGCGCATCGTTGACCGCCGCGATGGCCGCGCGCAGGTCGGTCTGCCCGGTAAGCAGGATGCGCGCTGCGTTCGGCGCCACGACGCGTGCCCGCGCCAGGAAGGTCGCGCCATCCATCCGCGGCATGCGCATATCCGAGATCAGCACCGCGAAGCCGTCGTCGCGCTTGAGTATGTCCAGCGCCTCGGCGCCGCTGAGCGCGGTGCGCACCTCGTAGCGGCGTGACAGCTGCAGGCTCAGGCCCTCCAGCACCTGCCGCTCGTCGTCCACGCACAGGATCCGGTGGCGTCGGCCGTCAGGCCGGGAATGCGCCTCGATGGCCATGTTCAGCTGGTCCCGAGGCGCTGCGCCTGTGTGTCATCGTCGTCAAGATGGATGTTCCAGGCCGTCAGGCAGCGCGCCACGCCGGTGCGCGCGACAAAGCTGGCGTCCAGCCGGTCGAGCAGCCGTGCCGGGCGGTCGACGGTGGCGTCGACAATAGCGTCGGCCACGTGCACCGCCGCCAGCACGCTGGTGTGTGCGTGCTGCACGCGGCTGGGCGTGTGGTGGAAGGCGACGGCTTCGATCAGGTCAAGCGGCAGGCCCCACAGGCCGAGCAGGTAGGCACCGACCTCCGGATGCGCAGCCCCGAACACCTGCGGCTCGACCTCATGCCAGGCGCGGCCGTTGGAGCGCGCCAGTTCGACCATCCGGTCGAACTTCTCGGGCGCCACCAGCACCAGTACCGCCTGGCCGATGTCGAGCAGCAGTGCTGCGGTGAACGCTTCGTCGGCATGGCGCGACTCGCGCAGCAGCATGCGCGCGAAGTGCGCCTTGCGCAGCGAGCGCCCCTGCAGCTCCTGCAGGCGCTGCATCGCAGCCGGGGAGGCGTCCACGGCACTGAACACGCAGGCCGAGAGCGCCAGGGACTTGATCATTTCCAGCCCGGCGTAGGTGATCGCGGCCTGGATCGAGGTCACCGGCGCACCGCGCCGATAGAATGCGGAATTGGCAAGCTGCAGCACCTTGACCGACAGCGCGGTGTCGTTGCTGACGATCTGGGTGATATCGGCAGCATGGGCGTTGGGCTGCGCGATCGCCGCCGACAGTGCCTGCCATGTCTGAGGGATGGCGGGCAGCGACTTGAGATTGCCGATCAGCTCGTGGATGGCGGGCTGCTGCAGCATGTCGCGCAGCGAGCAGATGCGTTCCAGCACCTCGCCCAGGGTGTCGGCGTTGCAGGGGTTGCCCAGGAACTGGTGGGTGACGGGAAGGGCGCGCTCGAACGCCTCGCCAGCGGCGGCGTCCGACAGTCCCAGGCGCACCACGTGCGGCTGGCGCTCGCGCACCTGCCCGAGCAATTGCGCGGCGTCCAGCGAGGGGGAGCCGACGGCGCATACGATGGCATCGAAGCGCTGCTGCGCCAGCACGGCCAGCGCCGCCGCGGCGGAGCCGGCGGCCGCCATGCGCCATTGCGGTCGCAGCCGCTGCAGTGCCTGCAGCAGCTCCTCGAGCGCTGCAGGTGCGCCATCCACCAGCAATACGCGCCTCACGCGGCGCGCTCCTGCGCGGCTTCGCGACGGCAGTCGCGCGGCAGGCGCAGGTGAAACACGGTGCCCTTGCCGACCTCGCTGTCGCAGTCGATCGCGCCGCCATGGCGCTTGACGATGATGTTGTGCGAGATCGCCAGCCCCTGGCCGGTGCCGCGGCCGACCTCCTTGGTGGTGAAGAACGGCTCGTAGATGCGGTGGCGGATGTGTTCGGGTATGCCGCCGCCGGTGTCACCGACGCTGATCACCACGGCGTCACCTTCCAGCCGCGTGGCCACCGTGATCAAGCCGCGCCTGCCACTGCCGCCGACCTGGTCGGCGATCGCGTGCGCGGCGTTCACCAGCAGGTTCAGCAGCACCTGGTTCAATTCGCCGGCATGGCAGCGCACCGGGGGCAGCGGCGCCAGGTCGGTCTGCACCTCGGCGACATACTTGTATTCCGCCCGCGCCACTACCAGCGCGTTGCGGATCACGTGATTGAGGTCGACCTCGGACATTTCCGGGCGGTCCGGATGCGCCAGTTCGCGCATCGAGCTGACAATTTCGGCCACCCGCTTCAAGCCCTCGAGTGAACGTTCCACTGCCCGTGGCAATTGCTGCGACAGGTACGGCAGCTCACAGCCGAGCGCCGCGACCGCACCGGCATTGTCGGCGTCACGCGCGGCCAGCGCGCGCATCCGATCGGTGAGCTGGAGCAACTCCAGCACTGCGTCACGGATGAAATACACGCTGTCGTTGACGAACTGGATCGGTGTGTTGATTTCGTGCGCCACGCCGGCTGCCAGCTTGCCCACCGATTCCAGCCGCTCCGCCGCTGCCAGCCTGATCTCCGCCTCCTTGCGCTCGGTCACGTCCAGGTGCACGCCGGCGACGCGCTGCGGTTCGCCGCGCTCGTTGCTGGCCACGGTGCGCCCGCAGCAATGGATCCAGCGCCATGCGCCGTCCTTGCCGCGTAGCCGATACTCGATGCGAAATTCAGTCTGCTCCGCCGTGCGGTGCTGCAGTACGGCGAGCGCCGGCAGCAGGTCATCCGGATGCAGCAACTCGCGCCACACCTCATAGCAGCGGCTGATCTCCTGCGGCTCATAGCCGAGCATGGTCCACCAGCGATCGCTGAGCCAGGCTTCGCCGGTGTGCAGATTGACGTCCCACAGGCCGAGGTTGGCGCTGCTGGTGGCAACCGCAAGCCGGTCCTCGAGGGTGCGCAGCGCCTTGTGGGCATTGACGATGTCGGTGACGTCGCGTCCTTCCGACAGTATCCACAACACCCGCGCCTCATCGTCGAGCACCGGCAGCAGCGAGAAATCCACGATGCGAGCCGAGCCGCGCGGCTGTTCGGTGTGATACTGGAAGCGCACGAACTCGCCGCGGCCGGCGCGCTCGATGCCATCACGCAGGCGCGCAATGTCCGCGGCGGGCTGCCGCTCCCAGAATGGCGTTTCCCAGAACAGCTTGCCGACCGCGTCGCTGAGCCTGATGCCAGCGGCCTTGAGCGCGGTGTGATTGCTCTCCAGAAGTACGCCGTCAGGCGACAGCAGCCCGGCGAACTGGTAGGTGTAGTCGAACACGGTGCGCAGGCGCTCCAACCGTTGCTGCAGTCGAAACTGCTGCTCGCGCTCGAGCGTAATGTCGAGCAGCACGCCGCTGACCCGCAGCGCCCGCTCGCTGCCGTCGCGCTCGATGCATCCGACTTCCAGCAGCCAGATCCAGCACCCATCGCGCCGCTGCGCGCGGTATTCGCTGCGGTAGCCGCTGCCTGGGCCCTGGATGTGGCGCGAGCGCGCACTGTGCACGGCGATGCGTTCATCCGGATGCACCAGGGCGTCCCACCATTGCTGGCTGGTGCCGACGACGCCGGGGTCGTAACCCATCATCCGGGCGCGAGCCGCGCTCGAGCGCAGCTCGCCGGTGCGCAGATCCAGGCTCCACGTCGCCGGACCGCTGTACGACAATGCCTGCGCCGTTGGAGCGGACTCGTTCTGCATGCGGGTACTATCGGCCTTTGCCAGGCGGACTTGAGTGCCTGGGAGCTGCTGCGGCGCCGCAAGTGCCCAATTCGCCTCGAAAAAGCCCACGGTGGAAGCGTGAACAGCCCACCGTAAGGGACTGTGGCAACGTGCTACGCTGAAACTGTGCAATGCGTTTATTCCGGTACCCTATGACGAATTATGTTAAACAAAGTGGCCTTGTCAGCGCCCTGACATGGCTGCTGGGCACGACCCTGATCAGCGTTGCGGGAGGGCCCGCCTGGGCCACGGTGTATACCTTGAATACGCCGGACGACGCCGTGGTTGGCGAGGACCAGACCGTGCAAACCGTCTACGAGGACACGCTGTACGATCTGGCGCGCAAGTTCAGCCTCGGCTCCGAGGAGGTCATCCGCGTCAATCCGGGCGTTGATCCGTGGATTCCGGGCGCCGGCAAGACCGTCATCATCCCAGGGCGACACATCCTGCCGCCGGGGCCGCGCGAAGGCGTCGTGGTGAACCTGCCGGAGCACCGGCTGTACTACTTCCCCAAGGCCCAGCCCGGCAAGCCGCGCCAGGTAATCACCTATCCGGTCAGCATAGGCAAGATGGACTGGCACACGCCGATCGGCGTCACGCACGTGATCGGCAAGGAAAAGAATCC
>Ga0116229_10001372_pt1 | contig 37860 bp, 27 predicted proteins | sample S1TSphgellanicum_3_FD_87313 | JGI IMG/M metagenome (GOLD analysis project Ga0116229, IMG submission 87313) | Host-associated microbial communities from peat moss isolated from Minnesota, USA - S1T2_Fc - Sphagnum magellanicum MG | ecosystem: Host-associated > Plants > Peat moss > Unclassified...
TATACCTTTTATTTTAAACCATTCTTGTTTTCATTGAAATCATCAAATGGGAAAAAATACAATTCTACCAATGCCCCTTTTCCAACTCTTACAAAAAAATAAAAAGGAAAATGTTTCTAAACAATTGGATGTATGTAATATCAAACTCAAACTAACTCCTACAACCAGAAAATCCCCAATGTCCTTAAGGGGATTAAACAAGAATATCATAACTTATTTTGCATTCAGAGGAAAAAATGGAAAAAAATACAAGGCTAAAATTAAGGAGTTGGAAAAAGTGAAAATATTCCTACAAAGAAATTGAATAATCAATTAGTTAAATAAAAGATTAATGCAATGTTAATCATTTCAATTTTAACATGGATGTAACCGAACATCAAGTCAATTTAGGAACAACCTAATCAAATTAATAACTTTTTGAAGGGGTAATTGTTTACCTCTATGGAAATTAAATTCAATCGCCATATAATTTTAGGGGATAAGGATGATTAGTTAGACTTGGGTCCCAATCCATATGGCAACCAAAACTTAGTTGCAAAAAATAAAATCAAACTATTAAGATGTGTCAATTGAATTTTGGTCACCGTATCAAGGATCATGATTTTCTTATAAAAAATTTACAAATCAAAATTGGTCATCACATGGACGAAGGTGTCCCTTCATGGTATTAAGGTATCCACATGGATAGCGATCAAGTCCACCTTGGTCATAGTCCAATGGTAACTAAATTCCAATTTCGGAAAGAAAAAAACCATTTTAAAGTATTTTGATTGTTGAGATGTGATGATTGAATTTTAGTTACCATTTCAACAATCAAATTTACCCAAGGTGACTAAATATAGTCACATTGGGTTAAAGCAAGATAATTTTTTTAAAAAGTTTTATTTTGATTATTCAAAATGAATTTAGTTGACACATATTTGACACATGTTTGAAATGGAAAAACATTTTAACATAAAGAAAAAATATATTTTACAATTCCTTGCTTGAATATACAATGATTTTTATGCTTGAACTTAATACAGATTTATTTCATTCAGCTTTATAATGAAAAAGTACATTGGAACACCATTTTGACCATTCAATTTGAAAAGTACATATTTATTTTTACTATCCATTTAAAAAAAAATTGTAATCAATGGATATTGAATTTAATGGAAAGACAAAATATTTCAAAATATATATATTTTGAATATACTTTCTTATACTTATGTCAAAAAATGTTTCATTTTTCAAACTCACCTTTAGTTTGTCAACTTTATATGTATATTTTATCATGCTTTCACCCCCTTGTGAACCGAAATGGGACCATGGTGTCCATAATGACTAGTATTAAGTCCACCTTGGTTGCAATCTAGTGATGACCAAAATTCAATCTAAAAAATCAGTGCATCCATCACGGTGGTGATGTGACAATTGACATACAATGGCACATCAATTCATTTTTAACAACCTTGACACAACCTAAATGTGTTTGCAAAAAGTTAAACGAAAAAAAAAACCAAGTTAAATTTCATAACAACCCAATTTATTAGGTTGGAGGATAAATGTTCAAAAAAATATAAATAAATTATTCAAAAATCAAAAGATCCATATTCATCAAATAATTATCTGTTAACCCAATTTTTTAGTATGTATATAGTAACCAATTGTACCAATTGTACCAATTGGTAACTAGTGAAGCAATAACATTTTGAGACTATTTTAGTTATTATTGGATAATAGGTCCTTAAGTTAATTAGTATATTATGTGAACTAATAACTGAACCATTACAATAATCGATGGTTCACATAATAATTTAATTTAAACCTATGACTAGTAATTCCTATTTTGATTTAAAGTTTATATACACTACCTACTGATTGTTTAAGTTGAAACAACATTATGACTTGTACAAATACGAGGATTTTTTAGGATGACAACATCTCTTTTTATTTTATTTTTACCTTTGGAGTTTTTCATTCAGAACCAATACACTTATGATTTTGAAGTTTTTATGTTTTTTTTTATTTTAGGTGTGGGAATGGATAACAATTTTTCCTTTTGTAAATAAAAAAGACAATTTATGTTTTTTTTAGCCCTTTTTTTTCAGATTTGGAATAAAATTCACATGTTGCTAATTTTTGTAAAAAAAAATTAGAAACAAATAAAAGGGAAATCCTATAATCCAAGGAAATAGAAAACACCCATAAAATTTGGTGATCGCGTAATGGAACATAATTGTAAACAAATCATGTTTACAATTTTTGGTTTTAGCAATGGTTTTTTAAAATATATATATTTGGATTTGTATTAGTTTTAGTAGTTTTTTAAGACTATTTGGTGTCTTGATAAGTTTTTGATTTCCTACGAAATTAGTTTGAAAAATTCTTAAAATTTGCATGTTTGTTTTTCATTTATAGAGCGACATGTTGATAAAAAAAAAGTTTGAATTAACATTTGTTTGAAAATGGTAAAAGATGTCAAAAGTAGTCATAAGGGGCTTAGAAGGCAATTATAATTAGGAGCACCACAACAACCTATTCATGAGGTGATTTAGCCATAAGGACAACCAAGTTTTCAAGCCGAAGGAATTCAACTAGTTGATGCTCCTAGCAATGAGCCTCAACAATTGGTTATGACATATTTACTTCTTCATCAAATATCAATAGAACATAAGGAAAGAAAGGAATCACAGGTACCTGCAATCAGTCAATTTTTGACACCCTAATAGTTGTCCCAACAATGAAGGTTGAATGCATAACCAATTGGTCAAAACATTGCACCTATTCAACATGCTGATGAAGTAACCTTTCTAGGACAAAGATGGTAATCTATAACATCCGATTATCACATTCCCAAAGCTATTGTACCAACCCAATTAACACCGATTGTTGGGTATTATGCATCCAAACCAATTCTTGTTTTGAATCCAACGATAACTCAAATTCAGAATTAGAGTGCAATCAACTTTTAAACCATATTTTAAAGATCACCATTGATCAAGTGCTAATAGCTCAACAATTTGGAGTAAATGTTAAAGGAATGGTTGATGCAACAAATGCATTAATCAAAGAAGCACAAGTTGCACTAAAAAACATAGCTAGATCAAATGCATTTATCAATAAGGAACAATGGAATGTGATTGGATGAAGGAAGAATACCATGTTAAGTTTGCAGTAATTATGTATATTATTTACTAGCGAAAGAGGTTAGCTTACTTTAGCAACCAAATAACCATTACCTTTAATTTAGTAAATAAGGGAAAGAAGGTCAATTGTTGCTCCATTATGTTGACACAAATGTTTGAAGTTGACTCAATGGATAGAACACCAAAAATCAATTATAGCAAGACTAGCAGCACTTGACACGAAGGTAGCCACCTATTATTCAGGATCAATGATAGATGTTTGCTTAAAACATTGGTTTCCAATCACATATGCAGATACACTTGTTGATTCTCAAAAATTATAATTGGTTCAAGAGAAAGAAAAAAAGAAGATCCCTAGTGAGGAGTCTAGAGAAGCCTTTCTTGAGGTTGTCACTAAATAATGGTTTATTAATGAACATCACTTGGTTTGTTCCACCAACATATCACCATGATTGATTCGTCAATCCCAAAGGTTGAAAATTCGTATTAAGCCATCAACATCTAGGGACCGGTTGAATCTAGAGCCAACCAATTCTCCACCAAAAAATAAACCACACACCCATTAGTGGGTGTTGATCATGGAGGGAGGAGACAAGGAGATGGATGTCCAAGTATATGTGATTTGTATGTTTTTAAAAAAACATATGTGTATATTTATTTATAAATATACGCATATATGTTTATGTACATATGCATTTGTGCAAACCACACAAACTTTTTTTAGCACAAATGGGCAAATTTTTTTTGAATTTAACATGTTTAATCGAAAAATTGTTAAATATCCAAACTTTGATATACATTTTTTATCAAAAATTATTTGAATGAAATAAATAAATGTATGATCTTGAGCTTTATGCAAAGACTTATTTTAAAAACAATTATACCAAAGTGTCAAAAAATGCTATTGAATGTATTATATTTTGAACAAATGAAACATAATATTTTTAAACCATTGTTTTCACTATTAAAAATTGGCCAAAATGTAACCACTCTATTTGTGAATACATGTGACTAATAGTCATTTGTGACTACTTTTGAACATTTTGCAACTATTTATTGTGTTGGTCATGTTTATGATTACATTACAATTAGTTTATGACTATTGTGGTTTTCATCTTCCCATGTGAACAACATTTAATTTGATTTTCATCAAAGAATAAGAACTTATGACCCATTAGTTAGAAATGTGACCAATTTAGTCACGGCCCTATGAGTATGCAAAGGTGTATTTTGTGTATTTTAAAGACCATGTAATTGGGTATATTTGAATTTACAAATGTTTATGAACTGCCATATTACATGTGTATTCAAGGATTATTATTAGCATTAAATGGCCTCAAAATTATAAATACATTATGTGTATATTTTGAATATAATAAAGTTCAATGTAAATTTCTTATTAAATATATTGCAACCATACTACAAGTTTATACAAGCGATGTTATTATACTTTAAAAAATTATTACAAATGCCATGTATTATTATTATATTAATTAATTAATTAATTAATTAATTAACTTTGTATTAAAAAATAGTTGGTTAAAAATAAACACTAATAATATTTTATTACATAATGATGATGATGATATAGTATGATTGATATATGTGTGTGTATGTGTATATATACTCAAATTAAAACCATTATGTGTATTGAAATTATTTCTATTTATTATTTTGATTGAATAATGATATTCATAGTTTTACAAAAGTTATAAGTTTTGACATAATAATGAATTAGCTAACCTAGGCTCCTTCCAAGTTACATTATTATTATTATTATAAGTGATAAATTATTAAAACTTACAACATTATAATAATTATTCAAATAATTAATATATAGTTTTAAAATTTTAATTAAAATTTATCATTAATAGTTAGTAATTACTAATTAGTCAATAACTATAATAAATGACTGAAATATTTTATTTTTATTTTTTATAATAATTATTGTAATATTTTGTTAGGAAATCTAGTAAATTAGTATATTAAATATATAAATGATTTTCAAAAGACAAAAAATATTTTAAAATAAAATTTTGTTAATATAAATACTAAATATGTATTTTAATAGTTGATAAATAGATATAACAAGTGAAATAATAATATGATTGATAAAAATACAATAATTAGGCTTGGCTACCAACTAGCTACAATAATAATTCAATTAATGTTATGATTATTGTTAAATAATGGCAATAAATATAATAAAGTAATTAGCCTAACCTAGGTTTAACTACTAATTACATTTTTAAGAAATAAAAATAAAAAATTAATTTAAATAATTAATTAATATAATTTTCAGTTATTAATTTATTTATAAGCTATTAATTATTACTTTATTCAAATTTAGGTATTTATCCTATTAACCAATTATTAGTTAATTAAATTAGTTAAAATTTCAATATGGTTAATATTGAATTTAAAAAAATATTATTATTTATTTAACCAATAGATGTAGTAATATATAGTACTAAATTATAATATAATATAATAATTTTATAATAATGGAAGTAAAAATTATTGATGATGATTATTATAAATAATTAGGTAGTTTGCTTGTTAAATAATTAGTTAACTAGTTGGTTAGTTAGTTAGTTAATTAGTCACTTACCGTATGAATAATGTAATTTACAAAAATTAGAATGAAGATAAGAATAAGCTATAAACCTTTTAGTCACAAGTAGTTATACAACAAAAAATTTGTAGTCATAAATTATTTGCAATTAAAAAATTTATCCCAAATGTTTTGTTTTCATTCACATTTTGAAAAGTATAGAAGCGAAGTGGTTTGTTTTACATTCTCATATTAAAAAGGTAGACACATGAGATGAACCATCAAAAAGGCTTAACCCAAAATAAAATATAAATATTCAAGTATCTATGCCTAAGTTACCTACTTGCCTAACCTACCTACCTAAGCAAGTATTTAGCCTAAGTAGATAATGAGGTCCTATAACATATTTTGGTCATATAGCATATTAGTTTTTTTTGGATGAATTGGGGAAAAAATAATTTGAAAACTCTAATTCCAATCTTAAAACCAATGCCAACATCAAATGATTTTATTTGAAAAATTGAAACTATAATAAAATTAAGAAATAATTTAAATTTTAAGAATAATTATTAATGATGTAACATAAACAATCATCCATTAAAATTAAAATTTCAAATTAAAATTATAAAAAAATATTTATGACTATTTTTATTAAAATGGGAACATTTAAAAATAAACATAAATAAATAAATAAGATATAATTTTAAAATAATAAAAAAATGTATTGTGAAAGTTTTGATTTATTGTCACATGTAATGACAAATTTAATTCAACATTTCCTCATAATAATGCTTAAGGTTTATTTAATATGCACAAACTTATGTAGACCTCCACCTTGATGATATACGATCATTGAAAAACTTTCATTGAAAATACGTTATATGTTTTTTAATAATATGTTCATGCTTTTATGTAATAAAAATAAACTAATACAAATATTTGTGCAAAATAATTACAAACATTTGTAAAGCAAGGAAATTTTAATTGTATTAGAAGGATTTATCGAAAAATGAATTTTTTATGATTATATTTTCAATTGTATAAGTCATTACATAAATATAAAAAATTTACATTTATGTTTTTTCATTGTCATATAATTACATAATTATGTAATTTCACATTTTTATAATTTCACAAATTAAAAAAAATTAAAATGTAAAAATTTGCATTACATTATCTTAATTATAAATATTCAAATTTGGGTCATAAATTCAAATTTACTTGTTAATTTTTTTGATTTGGGGCATAAATTTAAACACATGTTTTAAATAATTACATATAAGTTTATCATTTCATTAATTTGAAATATTGAAAATTTTGACCTAGGCAATAAATTTAATACAATGGGGAGAAATGTTAAGTTGCAAGTTGTTGCATTTAAAACACACATATATTTTTATGGGTGCAAAATATATCATATTGATAACAATAACAACTTTTTATGTGTGAATAGATACACATATAATGTAATGGAATTATTAGTGTACAAGACATGGAGAAAGCCATTCAAACATTTATGTGATTTGGGAACAAGTTTTAATCACCTTTTGGAATCATCAAAAAAGAAATTGGGATAGTGATTTCCATATTTTAGTGAACAACATAGTGCACATTGTGATCTTGCTCATTTCTCTTGAACATTAGTGCAAAGTTCTTTTATCTACCCATGGAAATGTGAAATTGATCAAATTATAATAAAATTGAACATCTAATTTGCATGGGATGAGATTCAAAAAACAAGATTTCAAGTTGAGAAACCAAAAAAATAAAAAACTCAAAACCTAATCATGCTTGCATCACACCTTGTTGAGCTTGAGGAGGAAGAAGACAAAAATAAAATAGGAAAAAATTGGAAGACAAAAGAAGAAAAGAAAAACACTTGAAACTCAATATAGGAAAAAAAAAAGACCCATTAACACCCTAGTAAGCTTGAAAAAAAGAAAGAACACAAAGGAACACAACAATACTAAGAATAATAATGATAATAATAAGAATAAACACATGAGGCCCAAGAAGAAATAAAAATAAAAAACACTAAACCCCATTGGGTGACTTACTTACAAGCTTTTAATAACATTCCCACCACCAAGCTTAAACACCTAGCTCTTTTGATTACAGGGTAAAAAAAACCACACTCACCCTTGCCCCATTCCTCACAATGCCCTTTCAAAACACTAAATAAATAAATAAAAGCACACAAACTACCAAACATATAAGTCCACACACAAACAAAAGAAACACAACTTGCACAAATGTGATTGCCACCTCAAGCTTCATGCACAACCACCCACAAGAAAAAAATCCACTACCACCCTTCCCTCCAAATGAACCATAGACCTAAATGAATCATGTAAGGTGAATGAAAGCAAAAAAATGATGCAAACTGCCTTGGTGTGAACAATATCATTTAAGCTAATGCCATATCACCAATGCTTGGTGTAATAGTCCTTCTTTTTATGACAAAGATTTAATGCACAAAACAATTTTTTTTAATACAATTTTATTTTAACATCATAAATTATTCCATTTAATACAAAGCCACAATTGAAAACATACATTAACCTAAGTAAATGCATCTTGATTTTATGCACAACTAAAACATCATTAAAGTTGGTTAATTCCTAATTGTAATCATAAAGTTTGTTCAACAAAGTTATCATCACTTGACATCAATAAGATGTTCATCACACTATGTGTAATATGGAATAAATGGACTCATTTTTATTGAGATAACAATATGGTGATCATTTTATGTCGAAGGTAATCATTTTTATACCACTAATATAATATGGTTACCATGTGGAATGCTTACCATTTTAGAAAAATGTAACATTTCAAATGATGTATGTTCAATTTTTGAAAGATTAATTAGGTAGTTTTTAATTTACAAACATAATTCATAATTATTTAAACCATGCTCATTACTTGTTCCTTTAAGGTAATTTACATACTTTGCTCATTAAAAAAGTAGCTTTAACTATTTCATTAGTGATCAAACACAAAAAAAATTACAAATATTTTTCCAAACTACATTAATAAATTCATGATGCATTATTTATTGTTTAATCATGTGATGACATGTTTGTGATGTTTTGCATGTCCATTGGTTAATAACAAGATTTGTTAATATTCCATGATGCATTATTTATTGCTTAATTGTCTGATGACTTATTTGTGATGTTTTGCATGTCCATGGTTAATAACAAGATTATTTGGAAAATTTCATTTAGAATATGACACCATAAAAATGGAGGATTTCACATGAGGTTTTAACCATCACAAACCAATGTTAAAAGGAATAGTAAAAAAGGTAAAATGAATTCATTGGAATCACATTTACCCATTTTCAAAATAAAAACTACCTAGCCAAAATGAGTGACTTGAGAACTATTATCGGTTTTGAAATGTTTTCTAGTACTCCTTGATTGACCTCCTTGTAATCTCATTATTTGCATAATAAATATGACTCAAGTTTTGATATAAACATGATTAATATAAAAAGTGAGTGATTAAGCCTACAATTCATACTTAAATACCAAAACCAACAACTTATCTTTCTAGATATTATAAGCCAAAACAATCCCTTGGCCTTTCACCATTTTTGCTCCAATTTTAGACAAAATGGCTTTTCAAAGGTATGTTTGAATTCATAAACTCTTAAGGATATAAGAATGCCCATGAAATAAAAATTTCCACAAATGTAACAACTTGTGTGTTTTCATGTTGAATTATGTAGTTTTTTACCTTAATTTTGTTCTCTTTAAACCTTTCAATTCACTTCTTCCATTTTGCTTGTATCCATGAGCTCTTTCAACCCCATCAATAAATTTATGGATTTCAAAATATGCCCCACAAAAAGAGATATTAAATCTTCAACTTTATTATTCCAAAGCAAAAAGAAAGGATGACCATGCTTCCAAAGTGTGTGTTGACCCATTCAAAAGCCACAAACATTTGAAGTTCTAAAACAACATTGGTATTCTTACATTTGTGTTTGTGTACGTTCCTAACCTCATTCAAGAATTTAATTTGAAAATATCACATCTATATTCATTATAGTTTATTTTATTTCATGTCTATTTTTGTTAACTGAAAAAATTGAAGCTAATGGGATAGTTAATCATCAAATTTTGTTATTTGAAATGCAAATGAAATTGAATTTGGGTTTTGAAAAAGAGTTATGAACATATTTACAATTTCAAAATGCAAACTTAGTATCATTTGCAAAATTTATATCCACATTTTTCATTTTGCATCTTCGTTCACATACATTCAACATTTGATTATTTATTTTTAAAACTAGTTTCAATTGCAAAGCTAGATGCACATATTTTTTCTCATCTCCACATCTCTTCAAAACCTTATTATCAAATCTAATTCACTTGTTACCTATACACACACATTTATAAATATTGTGTCTAATGTACATTAAAACATTGCTTTAGTTTCACAAGCAAACCTCGATCCATCTTTCACCATTTTTGGGCTTCCATGTGCATTGAGAACTTTGAGATTTAATCTATTATTTTGAATTTTCTATATGAGATCCACATTTTTAATTTGTTCATCATGTGCATTATTATGCTTGCCTTTGGATTTATTTTGAGCAAAAAACTATATTCATGCACTTCTTTTTCATTTGTGAGGAAAAACAATCATGCTTAAGATCTAGATTTCAAAGCTTAATTAAATCTTCATATATTTGCTTCAATTCACAATTACACTCAAGATCAACCTTAAATTTAATTTTCACTTGAAAATCAAAAGTCTTGTTGCTCCTAACTGTACAACTACTATAATTAGTCTCGAACCTTGTGCAGTAAATGCCGAGTATCAGCATTTCATACCGAGGCTTATTAAAATGTCTTTACTTTGTGGATACCACTGAAAGAGGGGATAGGGGGTGAAAGGAGGCCCAAAGTCACTGTGAAGAGAAGGTTACTTTTACGGATAACTCTAATGTCTTAAACAAATTTTTTACCCTATGTTCTTGAACTTGCTTTAGATTTTCTTAATACTTGTCATCATGAGAATGCCTTCCTTAATACAATTGATAGTTTCCATTCTATTTTGTTGAAATTTTAACAGGTTGTTTGAAATTTCATGTGTTCTTGTTTGCAATGCCACTTGCACATGTAATCGTTTCTCTCCACTTTGAAAGGTGCCATAGTTTTGTAAATATTTTCATTTGTCCTTACTTCATGAATGGGTAAATGTTGGTCATTTACCTTTTATCTCATTAATTTTTTTGCAAAGCTTAGATACCCTTACTCAGTTTGGAATTTTTAAAACCCTATATATCTTGACCTGGCAGCCTTGTTTTTAGAAATTGATATTTATCCTTACCCAGCTGATATGTTAAAATGAATATACTCAACACCTTGTTCAAATGACACCTAAAGTAAAATTGGCTTTTCCAGCCATCTAACTTATGCACTGGTTTGATGGGTATCAAACGCTTATTAAAACAATGGCTGAAAAAGATAAATTTGGATTTTCCTGAACCGAAACTTAATAACAAAAATTATAGTTGAATCCTTCAACTTCTTGCACACTTTTGAAATGTGGTCCCTAAGTTTGAACTATAGGATTGCAGGGGTTTTGTATGCACGAAAAGTAAGTTACATGTGAAAACTCTAAAACTTAGAGGTAGATTTGTAATGGTTTTCTCAAAAAGAAACTTATGAGGGGGGTTTCTTTTTTGTAAAGTCACCCCTGTCCTCACCTTGGGTCTCTTTTCACCCTCAAACCCCTCTTTCAGTTGGTATGCACAAAGTAAGGAAATTTTATTAAATATGAGTATGAAATGTTGAAACTTAGCATTTAACGCACAACGTTCAAGACTATTTATAGTGGGTACCCCTGTACAGGTAGGAGCAGTGAAAATATTCGTAGCACAATGGAGGCGCTGGGGAGGAAAAAAGAAAGATGGGGGTAAAAACAGGATGAAACACAGTTTATCACCCACAACAAAATGATGCTTTTCTGCGTTTCACCCCCTTGAATGCTATAAAAATAAAATTATATATATATAAATTTTTATTTAAATTTTTTTTCCAGGTTTTCTTTTTAACCTCACCCGGTTTATGACCAAACCCAGGGTTTGAACTCAGAGACCCTGATTTAAGCGTAGTGAAAGCAGTTGGCCACGGGCTTTACTGGAACATATGAGCTCATGGGGGGCCCCTTATTCTGATAAAGCCCCTGACCTCGAGCTTCACCTACCACATCACGACGTGTAAGGCCCACTAGCTGGACTTACAAGGCCGGACTTGGCTACTACCCCGTACAATGCCCCTTCCCTTATTCAGCAAGGATGCTCCCCCACCTTGGGGCCTTGTCCTAGATCCCTTCTTTGCAGAATGTCCCTGCCTTGGGGTGCTTTATTCATTACTAACACACATCAAGGTCTGGGGTGACAGATTATGTCATCTTCTTGATCACATTATACAACGTAATCTTTTGATGATGATCAAACACACGTAATAGTAACTGGAATGTGTTTATTGGATATATATGTGTGTGTGTGTGTTTGTGTGTGTATTTTTCCGTGTCATTGAATTTACTACATTAGAACTTAATATCATGGAATGGTCTCGCCCTTCCTCATTATGTTGGGTGTGTTGCGTATCTTGCCTGAAAAGACTTGCTGGTGCACGTTACCCAATGTAATGGGCAGGCACTTAACCATGATCTTGGCCATAATGTTGGGTAAAATGCCAGGCAAGCTAGGTGACGTAACCCAACATAATGAGCACGGGCTTGACCATTCTGTAACCTTAGTTACATTACACCCCTGCACATACCAATAATTTCTGCCCCACAATTGCGTGTAAGGCCTGTTTTATATTCTATTGACCCTATTCAGCCCGAATGATTATATTGGTGGACCCAAAACCTCAAGTCTTGGACGTCACCCAAGACAAAACTCGGGGCCAGAACCCTTATTTCAACCAGGCCTAAGTACCTATTTGGAACTAGGCCTTAAACATTTTGGAACATGGTTGGTTTGTTCAAATTTTATATAGAATCCATCAAGTTTTTAGATGTTTTAAAATTTTGATTTTCTTTTAAAAAAAGGGCAACTCAAAAAACTCAAAAATCACTAAATTTCTCACCATTTTGAAAAACAAAAAATTGCCACACCAAAACCCAAAAAAAAAACCTTGTGAGGTTAGCAACTAGGTAGGTTTCTTTCATTTATTGATTTATTTAATCTATTACACAAGACTTGCAAACTACATCTTCATGTTGGTTTTTTTTTTTTTTTTGGTGGCAAATTTTTCGCCATTTTGTGAAAAATATTTTGGAACAGGTATTCCTATTTTGTTGTAAATTCTGTGTTTTCTTGGAAATTGTTTTGCCAAAATTGGCCTTACAATATGAAAGAGTGCTTAATATTTTTTTACTTTCATATATTGAATATCACCAAAATATGGCTAAATACACTTATGGATGATTGCCACTTGAGAAAAAAAGAAACCCCCGCCCCCCACGTTCTAGTGCAAGATGGCTAGTTTTTAAATTTAATTAAAAAGTCACAAAAAATTGCTGCAATTGCCTGCAATATGAAAGGTTGAGATGTTCTACTTTCATATTTTGAATATCGCCAAATATGGCTAAATATACTTATGGATGATTTCCACTTGAGAGAACCCCCACCCCCCATTCTAGTGCAAGATGACTAGTTTTTAAATTTAATTAAAAAGTCATAAAAAATTGCTGAAATTGCCTGAAATGTGAAAGGTTAAGATGTTCTACTTTTCATATTTTGAAATTGCCAAATTTGGCTAAATATACTTACAGATGATTGCCACTCAAGAAACATCACAAAATTGACTCCCCAAAAAAACCCTGGGTTCGGGCAGAAGTTGGATGGTTTTGTTTTTTCAAAAATGAATCAAAATTCAATAAATTTTTTTGCCAAATTTTGCCACAATTGCCCACAATGTGAAAGGGTGCTTAAGATTTTCTATTTTCATATTTTGGATATCGCCAAATCTGGTTAAATACAGTTACAGATGATCCCCAAAGTATCACAAAATTGGGAGGAAAAAAAAAACCCCTGGGTTCTGACTCAAGATAGATGGTTTTCTAATTTAAAAATTCGCCAAAAATTGCAAAAATTGCTTACAATGTGAAAAAGTGCTTAAGGTTTTCTACTTTCATATTTTGAATATCGACATATTTGGCTAAATATACTTGTTGATGATCACCACTTGAGAAACATCACAAAATTGGGGAAAAAAAGAAAAAAAGAAAAAATCTTTAGGTTCTAGCACAGGATGGATGGTTTTTGAAATTAGAAATTAATTAAAAAATCCACCAAAAATTGCCACAATTTGCTTACAATGTGAGAGGGAGCTTAAGATTTTCTAATTTCATATTCTAATATCGCCAAATCTGGCGATATATACTTATGGCTAATGGCCACTTGAGAAAGAACACACAAAAAAAGAAAAGAAAAGAACCCCTGGGTTCTGGCACAAGATGATGGATGATTTTGGAAATTAAAAACTAATTAAAAAATTCACCAAAAATTGCCACAATTGCTTACAATGTGAAAGAGGACTTAAGATTTTCAAGTTTCGTGTTCTGAATATCGCCAAATTTGGCTAATTAGACTTATGGATGATGGCAAACTTGAGAAAGAACAAAAAAAAGAAAAGAAAAGAAACCCTGGGTTCTGGCACAAGGTTTTGGAAATTAAAAAATAATTGAAAAATTCACAAAAACATTGCCACAATTGCTAAGAATGTGAAAGTGTGCTCAAGATTTTCTCCTTTGGTGTTTGGAATATCACCAAATTTGGCTAAATAGATGATCATTACTTTTTTTTTAAATCACCCAAAAAAATTTTTTAAAAAAAACCCAGGTTCAACTTCTGGCGCAAGATTGATGGTTTTATTTATTTTATTTTATTTAGTTTAAATTAATTATTCCATTCTATTTTAAAGTTCAATTGGTCCCTATTGCCACAAAAAGGCCCATTTTTTGGTGCACCTTATAAAGCAAGGCTCACTGCTTCTAGTGCTGCTGGTGCTGGTGCTCTTCGCTCATAGCTCTTTGCTGTGTGATCAGGGTTTGGTGCTGCTGTTGCTGCTGCTCCTCCTCCAAGAGCAGTGCTCTCTTCTCCTCTCTCTCTCTCTCTCTCTCCCTCTCTCTCTCTCTCTCTCTTGCGGTGCTGTGTTTGCGATTCTCTCTTCTGTAGCGCTTTACCTGCGGAGGTAGGTAGTTAAGGTAAGGTATCCAACAAAACAAAGCAAAAGTGATGGTAATAGCCGTCTTTAAGAGGCGATAAGAAGAGAGACTTTTTCTTGTTGCATGCTCTCTCTCGGATGTATGTTTGTGTGTTTGTGTTTGTTTTTGGAAGAAGCTCAGTCTGGATTTTGTATACACCTGAGATGGAGATGAAGAATTGAGGAGAACGAAAGGAGAACGGAAGAAAGAAAGAAAGAAAGAAAGAAAGTGAGTCAGTGAGTGAGAGGGAAAAAAAAGGACATGGAAACAAGGAGAAACGTGATAAGGATGTGTTTCGGATGTGTTGGAATTTGAAGTTTGGAGAAGGGAAAAGACGGGGGAAGAGGAGGAGTCACAGGGACAGAGGAGGGTAGAGAGAGTGAGAGTCGCCGGTAAACATGTTTTTCTCAGGAGATCCGACAATCAAGAAGAAGGTGGATCTCGGCGGACGGAGTACCAGAGAAAGGGATCGGCAAAAACTGCTGGAGCAGACGAAACTTGAGCGCGAACAGCGGCATCGGTCTCGAGTGCAATCGCAAAGTGCGACGCGAATTCAGGTCTGGATTTTTCCGTTGTTCCATTTCGCTGCTGAAGCTCCTCCTCCTTGCCCTTCACCCGCCAACCCCCGGGGCCTTCTCTTTGGCTTTGCGTGTAACAACAACCAACGTTTCCTGTGCCTCCTGGATCGTCTTGAACCCTACTACTTCTCGTCTCTCACAAGCGAAGTATCACAACGATCTCTCAGTGACAAACTTCAGCCGCTCCGGCACAGCAAGCAAATTGTGTGTTTGACCGTGATCTTGCAGTAGGATGTTATCCTCAGCGACATGCTATGCTTGCTTGCTTGTTTCTGTGTGTGTTTAGGGTGGGGGGGGGGCATTGGTCTGGTAGTGTTTTCTTTGGCCTGTCTCTGTCTGTGCCTTCTTTGCACAACTCAATTTGTTGAGTAACAGCTGCTGTCACACAGAAGAAGATCATATTAGGGGGGAGTGGTACCAAGTTGCCAGACAAAGTGGCCATTCGAACTGGACAGTAGCCCAGTTGGATGCTTACATAGTAGAGGAGGATGCCATAGCATTCATATAAAATCTGGCTCATCATTTTTTTCTCCCTAGACTGTCCATCAACCTCTATATGCAATTTGCCTTTAGAAAGTCATGCAAGGCTTCCACACTGTGTAACATGGTTCTACAAACTCAGTTGCACAATTTGGCCTGTTTATTGACAAGTTTATCTTTATCCTTGGATGATGATGCAGTGGCTTCAAAGTCTCATTCATTCAATCACTGTTGGGGAAATTTCCCAAGTTTTGGGTCCCTGGAAACACACTCATTGACATATGGAAACTTTGAGAAGCTTTGAATTATCTCTTTTCTGTCTCTCTTGGAGTCTCAAAGATCTAAGATAACTCAAGATTCTATGTTGAAAGCCAAAAGCTTGATGATTAGCTGGCGTGTGTTGATGGACAGTTCTTCTCTTGGTTTTATCATCATGCCTAAGATGGAAGCCCTAATTATCATTTGGCACAGGGATCTAAGGGCTGGCATCCAGATATCAAATATGGGCTCTGACTTCTGTGCATGTTACTAGATGTGGATGATGACTGCAGTTTCTAGTAAGATCTCATCAGTTGTAAAAGTCAAATACAGGAATCCTTGACCTTGTATTCATGCCCCTGATATGGATTCATGCAACTGGGTGAAGGCATGTTGACATGGCACCACAGTTTCAAGGAGCCTAATGGCAACAATTTGTCTTGCCAGACTGGTAGATGGCTGAGGAGGGCAGAAGAGAGGGCTGAGAATGCTTCCTTGAGATTTGCTGTGCAACATTGTTAACATGGGATACTTTCTTTTGCATAAACTCCAGAAATTCTTGAGGGGAAGAAAGGCTGTTGCTGCTGAACGACCAATTTTCCGAAGTGAGTTTTGTTCGGTATATGGCGAGTTTGGTGAGAGGGCAAATAGGTACCATGCTTGCTCTTTATTCACTTTCAAAGGTCCTAGGCATGCCAGTATGTCACTCTATTAAGGTTATGACACCATACTGTGCCTCATGGAAAGAGAGTGACAGCTGACAATTCAAAGACCTATTTCAGTAGGAGGTTTTTTTGGTTGGCAAGGAGGTGTCTTTTTGCCCTGAATTTGCCAATAAAACCAATAATGTGCACTCAGGTCTGTTGTGATTGTGGAATTGGGTTTTTTTACCTTTTGAAATGTATTCCCTTAGAGTTGAATAGTTATTTTCATCTGATCATACTTAACTGAGCCAGTCTCTTGATTGAGGGGTCAAAAATTTAGAAAGAGGTACTTGTGGACAAAATCATAATGCAGGTGGTGTTATTGCATCTTTTGCTGAGAATGGGTGCAGAGAGGCATTCTATCCAGCTTCCAAGTATCTCCCTCAGCTCTTCTTCTTTTTTGATGCAAATAATACTGGGGATATTCATCGCCTTGTTGGAGCTTGTCGTCTTCTTCAACGTCTTAGGTCAAAAAGTGAGCTCTGTCTCTGCACTATTGGAAAGGAGTGTTTAACAAGGCAGTCTGATCATACTGTCATTTTTTTGGCTTTGTGATGTGGTATCATCTGGTTGCCTTCCCAATTCATGGACAATGGCTGTTGGGGGGATCTTATGAATGAGCTTGTCTCTTGTTTAGTGTTGATCCCATCTTTGTACTGCTTGCATCTTATTTGTGATGGTCTTTATTCCTGAAAAGTGTGTGTGTGTGTGCAGGTACTATATGGGACCTTTTCACAGTAGATGGAAATCCAGACTGGGGTGTAGCAGAGCACAGGCATAAGAATTTTGCATACTTGTGTATCAATGCTCTGTACAATAACCGGTGAGTTAGTTGAGGAAGTCCTTGCGTGTGAAGTCTAAATGAAGGCAATTTCAATGGTGACAATATCAGTGGTTCATGTTTTACAAGTGTTCATGTATGCTCTCAACACAATCAGGATGCTGGAAGGTTGCTGTGAGAAGGACCTGTTCATGTTGAATCAAATGTCCTTACTAGTCGTTGCAGCTGTCAGAAGTGAGTTGTTCTCTCACTCAGAGCTCCAGTTCTTAGTGGTCACCCATGTGTTTAGTGGGTCTTTAATTTGAGATTCTTCATGCTTTCTAGCCTTGTTCTTATCAGAACTGATTTGGTTCCAACCTAATTGCGTGGGGTGTGTAGTACGACAATGAAAGTGGAGCTCTTGAGACCTGTACATACACCAGTGGCAGCAGATGATTCAGCTATTCTTCTGTTGGAAACACTCTTGACCTTGACAGGGGATGGCTCTCCCTGGGCAGGCACTGTTATGGACCACCTCCTTCAAAACAAGTTGTTCCACCTCCTTCGTGGCATCCTTCTTGAAGTGGTATTTCTGCTTCCACTTTCCTCCTATAGAAGCTTGAATAATGGGATGACATGCCTTCTTAATGGCAACTCACTGTGCAGTTCATCTGCTGTCTTGTTGTGGACAGCAACCTCTAGATAGAGGAAATACAGTTGGAGTGAAAAGCTGCTTGGAGCATGCAGTGTGTTGCCTGGCCAAAAGATACCTTCAAAGACTGCAAGCAGGGATCAGTTTACCAGTCCAATGGGGTTTTGCTTCTCAGTTGCTATCAATTCCACTGTTATGGCAATGCTTTCCATATCTAAAGCAGGTAATTGTATTTCTGGAGCTCATCACATGGTCACACATTTGCTATGATTCAGCAATTTTATGATGAAATCTGGAACTCCTTCATTTTTCTGCAAAGATCACAACAGGAATGCAATACTACAAACCTTCACCAGAGGCAATTCGTGATTATGGGGCTTGGTTACCCCTTTTCCACCAATATTCTCTACAACATGCACATGTTTCTGTTGTGGGAATTAATACTGTGAGTCTGTCAGGTGTGTGTGAATGAGGGCCTGTGGGCGCACTCTATCCACCAAATTGCATCATATTTACAGGAGTTCATAACCCTTCTGCCTCCAGATACAACACCAGGCTTTCCATCCAGGGTTTGCCTGCTTGGTAACCTTGTAGATGCTGCTGAACCTGCTGTCTCCCGGTCAGACAGTAGCATAAAGTTGGTAAAATCCTATTGCTCTTCATCCTGACTTAGAACTCAGTTGTGATTTGTGTTGTGTGTGGCACTCCTATGTTGGTTCATTTTGTGGAGAGACATCATTTTATGCCATTTTCTTCTTGGCTTGATTTGTTTTTTATTTATTTTATTTTTTATTTTTATTTTTAAAAAATAAAATTTATGGAATGCTTCACATGTTGTGTTGTACTGGGGGATCCTTGAGTGGAAAGTTAGGTTATGGCATAATATTTGGTTTTCGAAATGGTTTCAGGGCACAGATTTTGCAGTGGTTGCCAGATACTTGATAGAGGAACTTCCAGCCCACTTTTTTATATCCACAAGAGCTGAGGATGGTACGTTGCATATTGTCTGTTCCTTCACATTTCTCCCAGGCCAAGGGGATGTTGGAGGAAACTGAGTTTGAGGTATGGAATTATTATGGAGACTGTTGACTTTGATTCTATGCATCTGACACCTGACTGTGGGTTCACTTTCTTAGATATTGAAGATGAGATGGATATTGATGGGATTGGAAAGACAACAGTTCCAGAGCCAGCACTTGAGCAACAGCTACACCGTGCTGGAGATTATGACTTGTTGAAGCATCTGGTAAGCTTGAACCCTTAATGTATGAAGCTGTACCCATGAGGTCGGTATGATGAATGTGTGCTTTCTTTGGTTTTTGGTGGTTTTCTCCTCTTTTTGCAATTCCTGCATACCATTGAAGGAAATTCAAGCTGAGCAATTGTAGTTCCTTACTCCTGATAGACTTCCCCAAGTGACAGGAGCTCACAAAGAGAGATCATCAGTCTTATGAATTGGATGCAGACAAGAACAGACATTGGTAAAAAGTTCTAGGAAATGTAGGTTTATCTCAAGCTGTATGCATGTTCCTACACATAGAACGCACTTGAATGTGAGACACAGGGTTGGAAGCAGAGGGTTAACAAATCTTGGAGATTGAGACTGAGCCCTTTTGATCTTTGGTTTACAGGTAAGGCTTACATTGCCTGAGACAGTGGCAGTGGGGCCCCCTTCAGATGCTGAAGCAGTAGCTGTTGGTGCAATTTGTGCTTTCCTGTATTCGCTTTTTGCAGTACTGCCAATGAATGTTGTCATCACAGGCTTGGCTTACACTGCCCAGCTTGTACCTCACCTCTGGCCGTATATGAAGCAATGTCACAAGTTCAATAGTTGGCCTGCCATGGAGCTTGTGGGAAGAAGCACAACTGAGACACAGCTATCAGGAGAGTCACTTGGATGGATGCTACCCCTCTCTGTCTTCTGCCCAGTATATAGGTGAGATCAAGGCCTACCCTTGTGGTGATATTCCCAATTTTGAAAATTCATAACACCTGCTGCCTACTTCTGTGAGTTCCAAAGCCAAAAATTTAGGAGTTTATATTGTGAGGGTCAATGCCTTTTGCAGGTCACTCCAAACTTCAACACAGGGTCAAATTGGTAGTACCCAATAATCCAGTTTTAGATCTCAGTGATGGACAACTTCAATAGAGCTAATGATCTCACATAAGTGGCTTTAATTATGGGATCTGGTACCGAGCTTCAGTGAGCCATTCCTGGCATTGAATGAGGGCTGGGTTTTGGTGGTATGTGTGAATGCTAGGGTTTTGCTGTTGAGCATTGACAATGAGGAGTTCTATGAGCTACAGCGACCAATCCCTCTTGATGATATTGTGCTGTTGGTGACTATTGTGAAAGAGGTGTGTGATTTTGAACATGGGAACCATGTGCTCTTCTTTGCCAGATTTTTTAGGAATTTTCAGCCAAAGTGTTTTTATCACTCTCCCATGCACCATTGAATTGCAGTATTTGCATTACAATTCCCTGTGTCAATCCCTTGTGTCTCATGGGTGGCAAGAATGTGCTCAAGCAAGCATGATGGCTGGGACTATTGAAACTCCATCTGACTATGGTGTCTGTTGTGGGAAGAGAGTAATGCATCGTGGATGTGTGTATGTGCAGGCCCTATGGCAACTACTTTGGGTCTTGAGTTCCAAGGGGCCAACAGGCCCTGTACAGAAACATGTCACAACTCCTCCCCGGATTTTCTCCTCCCTGTCATTTAGACAGCGTATCAGCAGTGTGGCATCCCGTGTTTTAGCTGAGGTGTGTACTCTGTTATAATGTAACTTGGTTTTGCAATGTTGACATTAGTGCTCCTCAATCATGTGCATTACTGCTGTTTGCAAATCTTAGCACCATCCATTGTTTCTTGCTTAGTCTGGTAAATTTTAAGCCCTTCATGTTTGTTTTCTTCCCATGCACTCCTTTGTTGCAATCCCAGATGTGTCTCAATATTTTATCCTGCTGTGAATGTTGTCTCTGAGTTAATAATGACCAGGAATAATGGCTCATTGTAGCTCCATGCACAATTTAAGGTATAGCTAATTCAGCTAATATGCCTCTATTGTTGTGTTTCCAGTTGCATGACCGCAATAGCAGGCGGCAGTTCACAGCACCCCACCTATTTCATGCACGAGAAACTGTGGATGAGAATTTTTTTGCCCAGGTTAGTATTTTGCATCAGTTTTGATATCTGACTTCGTGTTTGTAGGTTGTCGTTTCTTGTTTCAGGCAAATGGTTGTAATTACAGTGCGTTGCCAATCTCACCCTGGTAGTTTTGCACTCACACGAGTTGCTGGATTGTGTAGTGTTCGGAAATCAGTGACACAGCTTTTGTTTTCTGTGTGATGGAAGTATTCTGTGGATGGCTGCATCATTATTTTTCTGTTGTCATCCCTTTCCCCTTTTATACCTTATTGCAGGCAGAAGGGGAGCACACAAGGGCACGTGAGTTACTCCTTCAAGCTCCTTTCCTTGTCCCGTTTACAGACAGAGTGCGCATATATACAGTAAGGTTCTTGCTGACTTATGCTATTTGTTTGGGTTTGCTGATCTTACTCAGTGCAACAAATATTAGCAACTTGTCAAGCACTCATACCTGTGATGCATTCTGTGGCTTGAATGTGCTGGAGAAAGTGAACCCACAGACAGCAGTAGACTGTTTTTTTGCGTCAATTGTGACATGCACAGTTCCACTTGCATCATAAATGTTCTTATTCCTGCTGCTTTTATGTATTTCAGTCGCAGTTGGCAGCTGCAAGGCAGCAGAGCAGCTCACACAGCCATCTGGGTAGGCATCGCATAAAGATTCGAAGAGATCGAATCATAGAAGATGCTTTTGCCCTGCTCAATAATCTTCCTGAAGAGGTCCTAAAGGGCACGGTAATTCCTGCTCAATATTATCTGCTTCTTGGCTGCTTAGTATGAGTTTGTCATGTCCATCTGCCTTGCTCTTGGACCCATTACAATTAAGACATGATGAAGCTGTGAAACTGGCTCCATAATTGACAGCATCACCCTGAGCTGTAGTTATTGTGTTTGAAACAACAGTTGTTTTATGTTATCTTTTGTCAGATTCGGGTTACATTTGTCAACGAGCTGGGAGTAGAGGAAGCAGGTGTTGATGGAGGTGGCATCTTCAAAGATTTCATGGAGAATGTTACAAAGGTTGCCTTTGCTATACAGTATGGTCTGTTTAAGGTACAAAATCCTGTCACCTTCTGTTCTCCAGAATCTATCGCTTGACATCCTAGAAATGATGAATGACAAATGCATTTACCTAGTCCAATTGAACCAGATGTGTTAGGGGGTGAGTTCTCCTAGCACTTTTGATTTTGGTCATGTAGTATTCTATGGTGTTGGTGTGGTTTTCTTTAATCATTTCCTACACTTGCTGATACACAGCATCTTTCTTTCAGGAAACAGCTGATCACCTGCTGTATCCTAATCCAGCTTCAGATATGGTACATGATGATCATCTCCACTACTTCGAATTTCTAGGCAAAATCCTTGGCAAGGTACTCAGCACATCCATCCATTGAAACCAATATCCTCCTGTCGTCTTGTATCATCTGGCTTGATGATCAGAGCTACAATGCTGCAGCTGAGAAAACCACGAACATTGAAGTTGGGAGTGAAGGAAGAAATTATCTATCTGTTTCTCAAGTCTGTTAAAGGGTTCTACTGGAGCTGAAAGATGGCTTTCATGGTGTGTGTAGGCTATGTTTGAAGGAATTCTGGTGGATATACCATTTGCCACTTTCTTTTTGAGCAAGTTACGGAAGAAGTAGGCATTGCCTCCCTTGATTATTCTCTGCTGCATGTTGCCACGACCCAACAAACACTGCTCAAAAGTCTTTGCTTGCCTTAATACTTGTATATTATAATGGAACTTGTCGTGGTATTCTGGTGTCTCAAAAGTGTTAGTGAATTTATAGACTTGGTTGACTGGACCTTGGGTTTTGTCTTCTAGGCATAACTATCTCCATGACTTGCCGTCATTGGACCCAGAGCTTTACCGAAGCCTTCTCATTCTCAAGGTGGAAGCTTTCCCTTCCATTTTTTTCCTCTTCCAGCAAAATGAGATGCAGGACAGATGGTGGCTAAGATAGAAATTGTTTTAGATGATAAGGATGTTTTACAATCTCCAATCCTGCAAGCTGTTACTGATGCAGAAAGTGCAAACTTGCAGAACTACAAAGGAGATTTGGCAGATCTATCAGTCTACTTTGTAGTCGTGAATAATGAGTATGGAGAGCAAAATGAAATTGAGCTGGTTGAAGGAGGGAGAGACATTCAAGTCACCAACTCAAATGTTATCAACTACATTTACAAGGTTGCCCATCATCGTCTCAATAGTCAGGTAGCTATTTGCCTCCTTTCACACTCTCTAGTTCTTTGGGTGATTGAAATGGTCTCTCTCTAGCAGGTCTTCAATGAAGCTTACAGATTTGAATTGGAGTTTCCAGTTGGAGTTAGCAGTTAACAAGATTCACATGCCTAATGTGTATTCAATTTATCTTGATTCTGCTAAATTTGGAGAAGTTATCAGTTTTACAGGTTCCTAAGGCTTTGTGGCTCAAAAATTTAACTTTGTAGCTTCAATGGCAAGCTTAAATAGTCTTTTGAAGAGAAGGTTACTCTTTAAATGATCTATTAAAAGAAACAAGAAGTTTGCTTATCAAGAAGGATTTCTGTTTGGTATTTCAACCTTCTGAATCTTCAAATGGTATTTGAAGGCTTCTTAATCCTGAGTTGGGAGCTTTTCAAAGCCCGCTTTTTCCTCAAAGGATCATGCTCTCAAAGTACTCTGTTATTTCTCTCTTCTCTCTCTTTCCTTGTTCAGGCTTTTTTTGGGCCTTTCTTCTTGGTTTCCTTGGTCGTCACTTCTCTTATTTAGTTTGTTGAGCTAGTCAGCATTATGTAGCCAACTCTTCCAGTTACTGCTGATCTTGTGACAGAAAATTCTGTACATTGGTCAATGTGTAACATTGACTTCCACCCAATGCTGGGAGCTGATGAAGCCAGCAGGGATCTTATGATAGCTGGTCACTACCATACATGTTGCTATTGAAGTCATTGAACATGCGTGTGACTTGCCATTGTTCAAACTCCTCCCTCTTTTTAATGGTTGGGTCTCCTCTTTTTCCTGTTCATTGAGATGTGGTTGGATCTGAAACCTCTACAGCCTCATTGTCAGCTCATCTCACAATTCTAATTGTATGGAGACATTCAATATGTCTGCAGATATATGTTTAATTTGTAAGAGTGATTGCTCAAGTGGGACACACTGTCTCATCAATTGTAACCAAGTACCTTGTCTAGGTTGATTTTGATGGGTTGTTTTGTTTTTTGTCTCCCCTTGTTTGGTTCTTTCTGTGGCTTCCTGAGGAAGTGTTAGCCTTGCTGTTTCTTCTTCATTGTGAGAATGGAGATTTCTCTATTCTTATGAAAGTTATCTAGGTTATTTTGAGATCCTAGAGTAATGTGTTGACTGATGCAGATTCGGGAACAGAGTGAGCACTTTCTTCATGGGTTTCAACAACTTATCAAGCCAGAATGGATTGGAATGTTCAATGAGCAAGAACTACAGGTACACTTACCTAGACCCTCAGCTTACATATATGCAGCTCAGCATATCTATGTTATCAGCTAGTATGTCACTGTAGGATTTCTTTGAGCTAGCACAAAGTGTACATGATTTATGTCAGGTGCAGAGGATGTGCAAATGACAGAATGTAACATCAGGCTGCTCCTTTGACTAGATACTTATATCAGGCTCACAAGAAGGAATGGATGTGAATGATCTACAAAACAACGTACACTATGCTGGTGGTTATGATGCGGTATCACATTCTGTCCTTCAGTTCTATTCTGTCAATCCATCAGCTCATTATTGTTACCGGTGTGTCTGATGTCTTAGTAGATATAACATATTGATTCTTGTATTTGTTTTGGGTTTTGCTGGCACTGACACAATAGTTACCTCCAAATGTTATTGTCAAATTTTTCTGCAATTCATAGATATGTCCCCTTGTACATGTCCCAGTAAACAATTTTTATGAGGAGGTGGAAAATTCATTGTGCTGCTAGTTGCAAACAAGTGCCATCCATTGGCACCAAATTGTTCCGAACTTGACATGTTTGGGGTGTGCAGAAACACCCTGTCATTGAAATGTTCTGGGAGGTGGTGCAGACATTGGACTCAGATTTGCAACGGAAGTTTCTCAAGTGAGTGTGCACAGAGACTTAAATCTGTGCATAAGAGTTAGGATGATTTTGCGAATGACATCTGTTTCATTTGTTTTACATTGCTTGCTGTGTAGTTATCTAAAGTTCACTGTGTTGTTTCCTGTTTTGAATCTACAAGGAAAAGTTCTAAACTGGACATTGGATGTCCTGCGGGGCTGTTTGCAGGTTTGTTACAGGATGCTCTCGAGGACCATTACTTGGGTTCAAATACCTTGAACCCCAATTTTGTATACAAAGGTACAAGTGGGTGACTTATGCACTTAAAGTAAGGCTATAGTAGCAACTTAGTTGGAGGCATCCTTGCCAGATATGAATGATTAGGTGACTGATCATACAGGTGAAGGAATAATGCAGATATGTAGTATAACTGGCTGGATTTAAATGAAGACCCAATTGACTTGCTGGATCTAACATGGTTTGTGGTTGCAGAGCTGCTCCAGATGATGCTTCAGAAGAAACTCTGGATCGCCTGCCAACATCTGCAACCTGCATGAACCTTCTTAAGCTTCCTCCCTACAGAAGGTATGCAAGTTATCTCAGCTGAGCTTTCATCTCACACTTCTTGGGTGGGGTGCTGTGATAGAGAAGAGTTAGGATGCAAGTCCCATGTGCAAAACTTTACAGTATTGTATACTTTGTGAAATATCACCTGCTCAAGATTTTTTGTGAGTGTGATGTGCAGCAAGGAGATCATCCATGAAAAACTCTTGTATGCTATTACTGCGGGGGCTGGTTTTGATTTGAGTTAAGTCATCCTCGCAGATCGCCAAATTTTGGCAGTGGCTTCTGGGCTACTGGGGTAGCATGTTAGATTGTTAGTGGGACAAACGTGTTGGAAACTCGACCAAAGCTCATCCCTGCACCAATTGGTATGTGGAAGAAGTGACACACTTAACACCATTGTTGCATCTTCCTCTGGCTTCTGTGGCATTTGAGAGTCAGAGAGGAGAAAGTGATTAGGATAAGATTTATTTCAGTGAGTTGTACATTTTCTTGTTGGTCACAGATGCAGGACATGTATCTCCAGGCAGACTTTCCTTGGGAATGTAGACAATTATGTATGCCAGGTTCCATCTTTGTTTGCCAAAATAACTTCTTGTGTAGTCATCAGTAAAAGAAATTACTTTGTAGTTCAGGTTTGTCACAGAAAAGAGTCACTTATATTTTAAGTCTTGTCTGCAATTTAACTTGAGCTTGTTAAATATAAGCGACTTGGCTCCGTGTTATTTGGCGCACAGGTTGGACACACTGGGACTAGAGCTGAGAGAAGTGGATTCCATCACTGTACAGTCTATGGTGTATTTGAAACATTGCATTAAACTTTCTTTTTGAAGTCTACTGCATGTGGTACCAGCAGATTCTGGGAAGGAGAGATTGGACATTAGAGTGTCTAAGAGTAGCTCTGCCAGCAGCAGTATAATGGCCTGTAAATAGTTATTTGGATAAAGTTCAAGCTTTAAGTAGTGAAACTGAATTTAAATCTGTAAATATGCACATGATACAGTGTTGTCCAGAAGGGCTAGCAAAGAACTATGATTGGCTTTCATTGCCTGGTCAGAATGATTGAGACATGTAGTGGCAATTAATTGATTTTCACTTCACAGTGCCCAGGATTTCATGTTTATGGGTTGAGAAAATAGTTTGCACATTGTCTTGGAGGCGGCATTTGATCAATCAATTTTCACTTTATGTTGTGCAGGATTTCATGTTTATGGATTGGGGAAATAACTTGCACACTGGTTTTGGATGTGATAGATATTGGTAGAAGTGCACATAGTGGGTGTGTGTGGATCTTCTGTAAGAAGTTCATTGAAAAGACTAATTCGAATCAATGTTGAGATACAGGAAAAATGTTTATCTGAATTTTTAAAGGGTTTAAGGGTAGAATGTGAGAGAATTTGAGAATTGTTTTAGAGTCTCAAATTCTCTCAAATTCTATCCTAATTTTCAGTACCACAATTCACATCATCAAAATATATGAACCACTTATCTTCATTTTTGAGAACTTTTCTAGTTCACACTTTTACAAATGTCAGATTCTTTCACATTCTATTCCATTGTCATATTCAATTGCTTTGACGTGGTTGTTTGTGAGTATTATGCTTCAACATGGATGTGCTCAAATATTACATGTCAAGAAAACAATCCAATTATCTTGGTTAATGTCTGTTAATAATATGAAACTTAATTTTCATTGGAATAGACCAATTTATGGCTCACAATTTGATTACATGTGATTAAGGAACTTGTCAAAAGAAGCAACATTAACCCTTGAATACCCTGGATAAGCCAAATTTACTTTTTGCCACAATTTTAAATGCATTTGGAGGATGAGATTCGAATGTAATTTTTTCATTTTATTTAGTTTTGTTTGAATGGGGTTTTTCTAAGAGCTATCAAATTGTATGTTGACGAGACATTTCCATTTGGATGTCAGTCGAGGCTTCCAATTGGTGAACCAAGCTACCCGTATTTAAGACTGCAACAATCCGGGTTGTGAGGATTGCAATTGGGTAGTTGGGGGGCTAGCTTTGGAAACTCATTTGTGAGCAAGGATTTGTAACTTGGCTTCCCTTTGAAGTTGTTGCCAGTTTTTAAACTTGTATGTAAATAGAAAAGGATTATTGGATCTGTGTAGAAAACATACACAAATATATTGTGGGTATGTGGAATAGGTAGCCTTGTGCCTAGGGATGGGAAAAAAAAACCCCCATATGGCCAATCACATTGTTAGAATTTGAGTCTTGAATGGTTTTGAGGAGGTAACTTAAGTAAACTAGCACCTGAAAGTTGTAATAGCATGATAGGCTTGTCCCTAGGTGCAAAGAAAAAAATTGTGGCCTATGAGATTGTTGAGATCAGAGTCTTGAATTGTTTCAAAGAATTGCATTAGTGAACTAGTACTTACATGTTGCATGTAGAAGACATGCAAATTACAATTCATTTTTAACAAGAATTTGGAGTTTTTACACACTTTTTAATGGTACTCATAGATTTTTCTCCTCATGTTAACAAACACGGTTGTGGTATGTAACTTGTGTTGTTTGTTAGGGTTTGTCATACTCACATTCCAAAAATTGCAAGGTTTCACTCTTACTTGACAAATTGCATTTTGGTTTAATTCTTTTTTTAAATGAGTAACTAACTTGATCATTGTGAGAGCCATATTGGGTTGCATGGATGGGAGACATCATCAAGCCCATCTACTACCAAAAATTCAAATCCACCCTTCAGTAGCACTTGCTTGGTTTCACATGATGTCAATCTAGTTTTCCCATTTCATCATCATATTTTATTTTGGTTAAATTTTCTAACAAAGATTCTTAATTGTGCAGATTTTGGATCCAACATCTAGTCTTATAATCCCAATCATGGATGAGTGCATTAGGTCATATTTCTAACTAACACTACAAGATAAGGCAAAATGGGTGTAGAAAGGGCTAGGCTACTAAGGGTTAACAACAGACAAGCCTTTTCAGAGATTTCATAAACATAATTTTGTTAAATAGTTCCATCATCTTTGATAAATATGTTTGAATTTGCAATAAAAGACAAAACAATTATGTGATCAATTGCTTGTTGATTAATATTCATCCAACTTCAACTTGAAATATTTGGTTTATCCAATAACCCCATTAAACTGTATTCGTTGTGTTGTGGTAAACAACATCCAAGATGACACATGGCAAAATTGTTCATAACCACTTTCAAGGATCACATGAGTCCTAGCCACCAAACAATGTATGGTTGATGTTCATAGACTATATAACATTTAAATAAGAATATCGTTATGTGAATACATTTTTGAAGAAGCTTCTTGATATAAAGAATTATTTTACAAATTGCTACAAAACTTTTTCCGGTTGTGTATTAGACATGATGGCTCATGCAAGTATGCCACTTGTACCAATCCAACCAAGGCTTGAGAAGCTGTCAATTTTGTATCCGCAAGGAAGGGACCTTTTCATTATGTAAACTCAAAACAAAATCATCTAGTGGAACACTTAACAACCGTTTTGTCATCAAAGACTTGTTGTGCCATTTTTGCAATTTGAAAAGTAGGACATCACATATATTAGTATATTGTCATGTTATTAAGTTTTAGCCTTAACCTCTAGATACCAACAAAGCATGTTCTTTTCTTCATACAAGGAAAAAAATGTACGCAAAAGAAATTCTAATTTATTGTATAAGATGATTACACATCCAATTTCTTTTCCTCATGTGGAGTGGTTATGGATAAGTAATTTTCAATTTGTGGGACTCTAGGGATATATATAAAAATTATGCATACAATTTTTTAAAATCTTGGAACCATTTACAATTTTTTGGTGCAAGAATATAACTTAACATACAAAACCAAAAAAATATGAACACAATTTGAAATGAAATAATTTATGAAGTATTGAACCTTAGTTATTTGAAAAACTCTATCCAAATGTAGCTCAAATTGCATGTCCCAACCACATCACCCGTGGGCCCACCCCAACCCCACACAACTTAATCACCATCAATTCTTACAATTGTAAAAACAAATCAGTTTCTTTTATTGAATCAATCCTTCAACCAAATAATCTTCAATTGTCATTCAACCTTTCAAATTTAAATTGACTTGCAATTCATGTGCAAATTATAGGGTAATTTTTAACCACTATGAAATTCAATCCATACTTTTCAATTGTAAGCAATAATGTTTGAAAGTTATCAACACCCTAGCAAGATTAAACAATCATTTAGTTTCCATTCATGAACTTAGGATTTTGAAAATATGTTTGGCAAGGAAAACAACATTTGGAAACTAGTCTTTATGCATGCACCACCAAACAAGGGGATCTACACATGCACATAGAAAGCAAAAGACCTTTTGAACAAATATGGCTCTCCAATAACGAATGCACAAGAAGACTCTTCAATTGAAGCTCTAATACCAAACATATTTTCTTCAAGATTCTCCTTTGGGACATTACCTATGTTGTACATCTACTAGTAATAGGGTTCAACTAACAAAATAGACCATTAGAAAAAATAACGACAATTAGATTGCATTATATTCAAAGCCCAACCAAATTGCATTCCAAAATCTCACATAGTTTTGCAAAGACTTGAAATGTGAATCCAACATGATCACATTTGTATGTTGTGAACCTACTATGGATCAAAAGATTTCAAAAAATCCAAAAATGGTTTGATCACTTTTATAACCTCCTACCACATATTTTTGTGCAAAATGAAGATCTCAACCTCAAGTGGGTCAAAAGTTTCAAGCTTGTTAGAAAATCACACTATCTCAACTTCCATGATCATTATGAGTGTAATTGTTGTCATCAAGGCATTTGACAACAACCAAGGACCCCTTTATTGATTCACCACACACTTATACATACAAGGTTCAAGTGAAATGTGATGGCCTTTATAATATCTTGCACTTGGGTCTTAAATATTCTTTCTTAGAGAATAACAATTTCCTACCTTCAAATTATGACCTTTTAAAACCCTAAAGTTTTGCCAAACATAATGAGTTTACTAACAATCTAGTTTTCAATTTTCAATGTTGCATCCCACTATCACAACAAGCCCTCTCCCATTCTTTCCTACCTTTCAAATATATATTTTTAATCAATGTAATCCAATTTGAACATTCTTCACACTCATGTCTTTTAACCCAACAAAAATCTTGTCATCATTTGTAACAAGCTAGCATGCTTTAAACATCATGTGCCCAAAGTTGGTGCTTTTGTAGACCCTTATCATCTTGAAATCTTCACAATCAATGGTGGAACACAAAGTTATCACAATAGATGTCAAATTATTCCTTTCATCTTTTACATCAAATTTAATCACTTGATGAAACAAACCAATTTTTTTCAATAAATATATATATTAGTTATATAACCATGGAAAGTTCAATATTTTCATTTGTTTCAAACAACCCAAAAGTAGCTTGCATGGGCATTCAATTTCCATTTAGAAAGTTGATAACCAAAGTAAACATACTCACACCACCTTGAAACATCCACAAAGCAAAACTTGTAAAAACTATTGTTACAAATATAAGATTTAGCAAGACATGCAAATCCATTATCTTTTTTATTGTGGTCAAAAGCATTTCTTATAAGGAAACTAAACATGAGGACATTGACATAAAATTAACCTCCAAAGCCGAATGTTTTTGCAAGTGGAGAAGGGCTTGTAAACCTTGCAAATGTAAAACATCAAATGTTCAAAGAACATATGTTGTGCCTCATCACATTCATTTATAAAAGCTTGTCGCACCAAAAAATACAATGATTGCATAGTGAAATCATCCTCCCTTTTCTTCACTAAATTATTGTTCATGATAAAGTTCTACCACTTTCCCATGGAGCTATTCCTATAACCAAACAACTTAGGGTGTGTGTGCACATTCCACGTGAGTTTTCATAAGAACTTTTTTTGTTGTAATTAATCACTTTATTGTACTTTATCAAATTTAGATTTTTGCATCAAAACATTACCAATTGTTTATTCATATTTACAAATGATGCATCGCAACTTTTGTTTGTGAAGGCACTTAAAGAATTAAAGCAAAAAACAAAGAGATTGAACTTATTTGAATCAAAGTTTGAGTTAAAGAGTCAACAACTTATAGCAAAACACTTGGGTTGAAGAGTTTGAAACAAAATCAAAGAGTAATGATCATGGAGCTCGAATCAAAGATCATGAAAGGAGTCTCCATGAAAAAACATGAGAGTGATATGGGTTATTGGTTTTACATTCTTCCTAAACCTTAAACCATAAATGAAATACATATCCAAAATTTTCTCAATCCTAATGGCTATATATCTATTTCAATTTAAACCCATGTGAATGACATAGTAGGATGGCATCTGGTAGTTGAACAATGCAATGGATATTGAAATTTGAAAATGGTTTACTTGGTCATTATGTGGATTGATATCCGAATATTTATGGATATCTAGTCAACATTGGTATAAACAAACCTTGGAAGCCATTATGGCATGCCTTCAATGTATGTGTATCAAGGATTTCTTTGAAGAGAAATGATGTTGCCACCTTAAATTCATTAAACATTTGACAATGAAAGATTTCATTTTGTCTTTTTCCAATTCCCATTTTTAAACATCACATAATTTTCGGTGACAAAGATGATCAAACATCAAAAAATATGATATGGGAAAAATAAAAGAAAAATTGTCACACAATAATATACTTTGACTATGGGCCTTGGCTATGAGAGATTTGGAGCCCAAGTAGCAAGTGAATTTTACATTATGTGAACTCCATGAATTGTTAAAAGTTGGGACTTGGGAGGCATTATTTTTTACATGTAGACTTAGCCAACGATTATTAAATAAAAATTGTCACACACACACATACACACATATAATTGGGTTTGTATTATCAAGTTCAATGGTATTATGGACAAGCAAATGCTAGGTCCAAATTTGACACTCGAATTAAGTTTTTGTAATTTGCATAGTTACTTTACCCCCTGTAGATCCAAAAAACATTGTAAAATTCCCTTTATCATTGTTGGTTCATAATTAACACAACCATTTGGCATACCAAATTGTAAATTTCCTTGCCACATAATCTATAGTTGACACATGATCTTTTAGGACATTTATGGTTTTTGTATAAATCAATTAAAATTTTGATAGTTTAAGTAGTCTTGACTAGATTTTTACAAACTAATAAATAACATGTTAATATGTAGCAGTTCAAGTTTTGTTGAGCTTCCATAGGTGTAAATGTCATTTAATATGGCTTAGCCAATAGAGATATTCATAAAGCGAATCCTTTTAGGGGCTTCTTTCATCTCCCAACCCTTCATTTAGCCTCTAAACATTGTTGACCACAAATTAATTAAATTTTATTAAATATGGATATAAAATGTTGGAATTCAAGATTAGATGCATGAGGTTTGAAAATATTTATAGTTGTAGTACACATAGCAACAAAAATTATATTTTATTGTCTTCAACAAGGATTGGTTGAAAGTAATCAAGAAAAGAAAGACAAGATAAAACTTAGATTTGACCAAATTTGGTGTTAATATGAATTTCAATTCTTGTTTAAGAAAGTCAAGTGCAACGTTTTTTTTGCAACTAAAAATCACCAAATGGGCTACTTGGTTTTTGGACGAGCTACCTATAAGCATGAAAAAAGAAAAAAGAAAACCAAAAGCTAGGGCCACTCCTACTCCCATCATCGATCAACTTTTTGCCATCAGCACTCCTTTTTTTCATGAATGATTAGCACCCCCACTCCCTTTTCTCTTGAGCAATAGCCAAACCTACACTCCATTTTTACAAGTAGCCACACTAGTAATATTTATGTAGCCACAAATATTTATGGCTTTGGAACATGTACATTGTACATTTGTAGAATCAAAGATTGTCACTTTGTAATATCTTGTTTATATGAAGGAAATTTTAGGATTTTAGTTTTGTAGCTTACTCTAAGAACCAAGAGAATCAACTCTCAAGATGGAGCTTTGATGGTTTTGGGTTTAGGAATTAACTTTCATTTTTGGTGGTACATTGATTCCAAGAGCTCATGCTAGAGGAAATGGTGAGGCGGAAGATGAGTACAACGATCAAACAACAACATTGATGATGGTTTGCATGCAGGCAACAACCTACCTCTCAACTTTACAAGTCGAGATGTTTGAGTACGTTGCTCTTGCTTAAATTTTGGCTTAGGTGCATTTAGTTAGTGGCATTATTTTCATTAATTTCTTAATTATTTTAGGTTGTGAATTTTTTTTATTGTGTGTGAAGCTTTTGTTTATAGATTCTTTACGATGTCTCCTCCTTTGTCAATCCCAAAAAAAAATAGGTTTAGGTTCATCTTCCCAATCCCTTAGCTTGTTCAGTTGATCATGAATTAGCCTTTGCTTTTGAAGCTAACATTACACCTTTAGAAGAGCTTGAAAAGCCTCTAAATTTGAATCCAATCCCATAAGTAAAGATAAAGAAGCATGATCATGAAAGTGTGAGGCATTTCCAGGATAAATGGACCATGCAACTTCCTTGGGTAGAGTCTGTAATATATCTAAAAGTAATGTGTACCAGGTATGATGTACAATTTGTTCGAAAGTGGAAGGTAAGCCCAAGCTTTTGGTCCCTAAACTTAATAACTTACTTAAACACACAAATCATTGCAAAGCCAAGGTTGCAAGTCCAAAAGTCAAGGTCAGGTTTTTTTTTCAAGTGTGCTTATAAGCATGCATGTAATGAATAAATTTACACCATCTCTAAGTGCCCTTTTGTTCTTGATCTAGTTGTTTCCAAAATCTTGCAAGAGAAGAAAATAAAGTTAGTTTAGTTTCTTTTGTTTATCATTTGTTGTCCAGAGGTCAAGCAATGATGAATTTCGAAGGTTTGCATGACCTCTTCATTATTTTAAAGGTGAAGCACATTCTTAAAAAACGTTGGAGTGATTTTGTAGGGTGGGATATAGCCAAATCCATGAATGGATTATTGTGGGAATCTATTCAAAATGTTTTTGTTGCTGCAGATTTCTTGTCTATTAGTGTATATGAGGTTACAACAATAGATAACGCTTCCTAGATTTCAATTCATACGTATGTTGCTTAGGATTGGAAACTTATCCCATTGTTGTGTTGTGTGGAAAAGGTTAATGTGTAGGGGACAACACAAAATGCATTTTGTTTGATGTTTGTTGCCATGCTTAGATTTGGAGGCCTCACTATTAAGGAATTGGGTGCAAAGTTCACATCAATGGGATGTGATGGCAACAACATTTTTCAAGGTGCATGAGCCGATGTGACCACACAAATGAAAGACAATGTGGCTCCTTTTATGATTGGCATGCATTGTTTTGCTTATTGAACTAACTTGGTTGTGTTGCTTTTATCAAAGCTCAATTTGGTTGTTCGTTCAAAGGCCTTATTTTAGGCATTGTATGGTTGTTTTTTTTCATTCACCAAAGAATTTTTTGGAATTCCATAAATTATCCAATTTGTTCACAATAAGGAAACAAACCATCGAGAAATGTGAAAAAAAGATGGATCAACATGTTGTTTTTGGTGAAATGTGTGATGGAACAATACCGAGCTTTGATTTGCAAAGATGCATGATGCACCATGTAGCAATGTTGCCAATGAAATTTGAACCTCCTTTGTGATTTGGCGTTAATTTTGGGTTTGTATGCCATTATGCTTCTTTTGGATTGTGTGCATAATTTGATTAAGTTTTCCCAATCTGGTGATGTGTTCATGTGTGACTTCATCAATGCACTGAAAATGTGCCAATTGGAGATTACCATTTATACAATGATCTTTATAATAAATTTGATGAGCTTGTTTTTGATGAGATGAGTGTTTTTAAAACTTTCAACAACAAGAATTTGCAAATGAGTTGGGAAGTATACCTAAATGGTGAGGAAGTTGATTGCTTTGTCATTGAGTTCTTGAATGTTTTATGTCAAACTTGTGTTAAGGCCAGATTTCCCCAAGGTGTTGGCTCATGTGAAAAATAATCATGAAGATTTTATCAAGTATTTTGGTTCATGAACTAGAAGGTAGATTCTCAAACCATGAGCTTATGTTGGCCTTAGGTGTGGTCTACCCTAATTTCGTGGTTGATAACCCTAATGATGTATAAGATCTTTTCCATCAACATTTGATAATCGTCAATGCTACTTACTATGGGCTTCACAAAGTGCGAAAGGATGGGGTTTTGGTGAAAGCTCTCATCAATGAAAATGCTTTGGATTTGAAGTGCTCAAAATGATTATGGCTAGAAACAGTGAACAACTCATGAGGGAAAAGTCTCTTGTGAATCATGTCATGAAACTTTGGACCAAGATTAATACTTTTTTCATCCTCAAGCATAAGCTCTTGAAATTTATGAAGTTTGACGAAATTGCATGTGCTCAAGTACTTGGGTCTATGGAACATAAAAAGATGTTTTTTTGTAATGGCATTCATGAAGAACAAGTTCAGGAACCACCTCACTGGTCATCTAGACTTGTGCACTTGATTTTTTGCACAACAATTCTACATGATCGGTAATTTCCCTTTTGAAGATGCCATCGCCAAGTGGAAGGACACAAAGGTTCAATATTGCCTTGATGTTTAATGGAAAATGGTTTATTTATTGAGGCAACTTAGATTTCTTTTCTAGGTCCCCTTTCTGTTGGGGCATTTTCCTTTCTGTACCAAGTTTTACATAATCAAATTGTAAGTATGCATTTGTTTTTTGATTTGGTTGAAACAAACATTTGAGATGATTGCATAAGTTAGTTTTCAGCTTTTAAACATATTTTGAAAGGTCATGAGTGCAATCATATGATACTTAAAGGAGTCAAAAACCATGTTAGACTCTTGTGAAAACTACAAATTAAAACAAAGATGTTTATGTAGTGCCATTCAAAAATCACAATAATTATTAGAAGTTGTATTAAATGAATAATATGAATGTTGAAAAATAATTTATTCTAATTTTAAGTTTTTCTTTTTGTTCAGGACTCTTGAAGTTGACCACCTACTTTGCCAGATAATAATTAATTTTCACATGGCCCCTTAAATTAAAAATTACAAACGTGTTCATCTTGAATTTTTTTTGAAGTGATACTAGACTATTAACTACAATAAAAAAGGATTCGATATCCTTTAAATATATAAATAAAAATTTATAAAAATTCAGAATGTGTTTCAAGCTCAAGAGTCTTTTGCCACATGTAAATGAGGTTTAATGCATATGGTGTATGAGGAAAAGTTGTAGCTTGTAGTATTAAAATCTTAATTATAAAGTATCAAACATAATTTCAAAAAAATTGACTATTTTTTTAATGCATCATAAGACAATGTGCACCTTTGAAAAAATATAAATCAATTAATTTGAGGCATTTGGAGAATACATAACCTAGGTAAGTTTAACTTGCAAAAAATTCCATACAAAAATATGATCTAAGCTTCATGTAATGATCAATCAAATCCATTTATTTGAACATTTTACAAGGAATTGAATAGTTTTCATTTTAAAATATAATGATTGAATGACCAATTTTTGTCATCTTTTCATCCAAAATTCAAAAACTTGAAATGTGGCATCTCACATCTATAACTTGAGATCTAACAATTGAAGTACCTAAAGGTAAAACACATGTGCAATCCCCCCCCCCCCCCCCCTCTTTTGTTTTTATTTTTATTATAAAACCAAAAAAAAACATAAAATGTAATATTGATAAGATGAAACAAAAAAACTACTTTACCAAAACA
>Ga0116229_10001373_pt1 | contig 37850 bp, 33 predicted proteins | sample S1TSphgellanicum_3_FD_87313 | JGI IMG/M metagenome (GOLD analysis project Ga0116229, IMG submission 87313) | Host-associated microbial communities from peat moss isolated from Minnesota, USA - S1T2_Fc - Sphagnum magellanicum MG | ecosystem: Host-associated > Plants > Peat moss > Unclassified...
GAGTGCACTTGCTTTGCCAATGGCGGCTCCAGCCTTGTGGATTATATGGTCGCATCACCTGCTCTGTTTGATTGTGCCACATCACTTGTTGTACATAAATGCCCTCTATTTTGCGGAAAAGGGTGTGATTCCGACCACATGTCACTTTCATTCAACTTGTAGTTACCTTGGCAACATGTGGCATTAGCAACTTTAGAACCACATGCAGACATCCGTCGTTTCAAACATGATGTTAACAAGTGCACACAGTATTGTCAACACCTGTAGCAACAGATCGCCCAATGCATAGCACAGATGAGTGACATAGACAATGCTAACATGGCTGTGCAGTTGTTGCATGACTGCATTGGTAACGTCGCGGCGGCTGTGCATGGCTGCCCTGTGGCACGCATCAGTACAACACAACATTGTCATCAACCATGGTTTGATACTGAATGTCGCAACAAGCACAAGGAAGTATTTGCATATGCAAAGTTTCATCCTGACAACCATTTAGCATGCAAAGGGAAGAAACAACTTAAACAACTATTATGTCGTAAGAAACGCACGTACAAGAAGTTGCAAGGCCGACAACTGTGTGCACTAGCAAAGACAGATCCAGCTAGTTTCTGGAGGCAGTACTCCAAAAGCAAGAAGTGATCTGTGGCTATCAGCAAAGCAGACTTGGTTGTTGGCTTCCAGAAGTTGCTGGAAGGACAATGCCCCAATAATACAGCTGGGGGACGGGGCAGTTCTACAAATCAAGTGGTCCCGAGCTTGTCACACCCTTTTACAAGTGATGATTGTAGCACACTAAACTATGACATAACCTTAGATGAGATTGCACAAGTGATGAGGAGACTCAAACGTAACAAATTTGCTGGCTTAGATGGCATCAAAGTAGAGTTTCTGCTAGATGATGGCGATATGTTGCATGTACCACTGCAGATTATGTTCAACAAGTTGTTGCAACAAGGTTATTTAGCAAGCTTGTCCAGTGGAGTCATTCATGCATTGCACAAAGGTGGTGATGCCTTGCAATTTAAGAACTACAGGGGAATCATAGTGGGTCCTATACTAGCTAAGGTGTTTGCCATGATTTTAGAAGCACGGTTGAGCAGCTGGGCACAAGAGAGGGGCCTACAGGCCAGGGGACAGGCTGGTTTTAGGAAAGATTTCCGCACCACGGATAATTTGTACATTTTGTGAATGCTCATTGAACAGAGCGTTTACAAACGCAAAAAGGTGTATTGTTGTTTTGTGGATTTTCGCAAAGCTTTTGATATAGTGCTTCGGGATCTGCTATGGCAGGTGTTGGCTGAGATGGGAATTGTGGGTCGTTTCATGCAGTGTCTACAAAGCATGTACAACTAAGACAACGTCAGAATTATGCATCCAACAGAAGGGCTATCAGCTCGATTCTCATGTGGCATTGGAGTTAAACAAGGCTGTCCACTGAGCCCACTGCTTTTTGGACTCTACCTTGATGGACTTGGGAAGCATCTAGATGCACTTGATGGTGATAGCCCGCCATGGCTGGTAGACATAGTAGTCAAATTACTGTTGTATGCAGATGATTTGGCATTGATGTCAGAGACCCCACAAGGGTTGTAGAAACAAATAGATGCTTTGTTTAAATTCTGTGCTGAACGACAATTGGTCATTAATGTGAGCAAGACCAAGGTGGTGGTGTTTGAGAAATGCTGCAGTGCAATGCCTGAGTTCACATATAGAGGGACAACCATCGAGTGGGTTCAATCATTCAGATACCTGGGCTTAGAATTACATAATACAAGAGGCATGGTAATAGCCATAGACAAACTAACTATTGCTGGGAAGAAGACATTGTTTGCATTATGCCGCAGATGCAATGACCTAAGCATAACAGATCCGAAAGTAATGTGCCAGTTGTTCAACTCACTGATACGCCCAATACTGAGCTATGCATGTGAGGTGTGGACAAGGTGTATAGGGGCGAAAGGGTTGCAACAAGTAGAGTATGTACATAAAATGTTCCTGAAAGGAATATTAGGGGTCAATAAAACAACAAGCACTTTTGCTATGTTGTGGGAGTTTGGAAGGTATCCATTGGAGTATTTTTGGTGGCAACAAACTCTCAAGTATTATGATAAACTACGGGAGTCCACACCAAATCATCTATTGTACTATGCCTACCAGACCCAACTCCAGATGCTCAATGTGCTCAATGATAACCAACAATGTTGGCTTTGGAACGTGCAGTTGTGGTTTGACAACCAAGGGGTTGGGGTTCTCTATACTAATGTCAAGTGTGCTGTAGCAAGTGCACATGCTTCCTATCTAGAATCCACTTATGGTGAACAGGCCAAAGCCAGAAGTAGCAAATTACATACATACCAACTGATGAACGTGAGTTGTACAACAGACTCTGGGTACTCATATGCACACCAAAGTTATTTGCAAGCGATCACAAATGTTTAGCTCAAACAATCTTTGTCAAGGTTCAGATGCTCCAACCATCGTTTGGAGGTAGAGGGTGGCAGGCATGCAAAGCCTGAGAGGGTACCGAGGAGAGATAGGGTTTGTCACCTATGTCCCCTCGGAGCTGTTGAGGATGAAGACCACCTGCTATTAGTGTGCCCAACTCACCATGACATTCAACCCAAGTTTGATCAACAGCTAGGGAAACAGTTGACTCCATGCAACTTATTGCCTGAATTGATGCATTCGGCTAATCAAAAAGCGGTAGCTTTGTACTTAGTTTCTTGCCTAGACAACAGGAGTGTTTTATTCAAACCAACTAGGTAATTGTCATCAAATGGATCTCTATGGTCCAGGTATTGACGTTAAATTAAAAGAAAGAAAGAAAGAAAGTTAATCCATGCTCACTTCAAATTTTGTCAAATGTTTCCATGATACATTAACAAAATTATTGTAAAAGCTCATCCAAAATTTTCAACCTCAACTTAAAGTAACCATTTATCACAAAGAAAAATCAAATAGTTCCCTACCCTTAGAAGAACAAAAGTGTCACAAGAGATGACGAGAATGCAAGATCAAAGTTGGTAACTAAGAAAAGCCTACATCAACTAAAATGTCAAAGATCAAAGAAAACAAATGACCGCATGTAGCATACATTCACAGGCGAGAGCCTAGCAAAAACACACCTTGAAGGTTGTTAAATTGCCACCAACCGTTTGCTTCTGAAGAGTGAACTGGAAAGAGGCAGAGGCAGAAATTAGACAGGTCTGAGTGAGCAATGTCAAGGTCACTGTGCCTTCTTCCTGAGGCTACAGTAAAGCAAAATGGGGATGTAAGAGATGGAGGAAAATACATTTGCAGATGGGAGGGCATGATGAAGTTCAGTTCCACCACCGCATGTCGCCTTGCCTTTTCTCAAAACAGAGGTAGGTCTCTATGGGCAAACACAGATTCAACTCCATGGACTCAACTCAAACTACCTACTTAAATTATTCCTCACAATTCAATTTGTCGGACATTGACTTCCTCAATAGGTGCACTAACCTGAAGTGGAATGGGAGCCAGATCAATCTCACGAAAGTTCCATGCATGCTCTGTACATCCAATCAAGCATGGTGGGAGTGGAGGCTGATTCCCAATCCTTTCTAAGCCAAATTTGTAAACTAGAGTGCCACTACTGCCTGGTGAATGTTCCCTGTGAATGATCCTGTACAAACCATCATACGTATAACCTATTGTTTTGCCTTTGGCACTGGGACCACCTCCAGAACTGTGAGCTCTGATTAACCGTACCGGTAACCCCCGATCATAGTTCATGCATAAGGCCCTGTTTCCTTTCTCATATTTCTGGTCCAAGGTGACTTGTGAGGACCGTGAGCGGTCCGGTCGGCCACCTTGTCCACAATATAAAACCCTGTAACCCTCATCAATATTGTCTGAATAGAAGCCCTTTGGACAAATTACAACAGCTGTAGCTGTAGGAATCCCATCAACAGGATGAGGACCATATGCAATTCCAACATTTGGCAAGTGGTGTAATCCAACAACAGCCATCTCATGCCGGTATGTGTATATATCACCAATCTCAATACCAGGAACTTCACCAAGTATCAATTTTGGAAGCTTCAATTCGTCTTTCATCCTATTGTATGCTTCTATATCAGCCCGGTTACGCCCTACAATTGGCAAGGGTACCAAGGGATTCTCTGGGTGATTTTGTGCCATTGATGCCGTTTGAAAATGCAATTCATCTAACTTGCATTGCCGAAGGTGTTGACTGTATGATCTCAAAGTGCTCAACACAATCTCTCTGTCTGTACTCAATGTACTGTCTGCAGGAACCATACCACATAGCAAGATTGAGACCAATCTTCAGCACAATGTCCAACTTGAAAAGACCTTCATATCATCAACCTGGACCGCTTCCCAAAATCCTACCTAGCATGCTGGCACCCAAAGAGATGAAATCCAAAACACCAAAGTCTTCCACACTTGTTCAACAATCCTAACAAAACTCAGAAGAAGTTATTCATTATCTACAGTAGCAAAACCCAAAGGCAAGCATTCTGAAATATTTCAAAGGTCACACAAGACCACAAAGCTATTAAAATGGAAGAATACTGCAGCCCTCTTTTTCTGCAGTCATGGACAGATGTGTAAATGTTTTATGATCTGTTTGCCACAAGCAATTGCAAAGTTCACAACATCAAAACACACAATTATGCGGAAGTAACTTCTTGAAACTCACATTTTCAGTCATGACTTTAGCTCCACCAAATCGAAAAACCATGACACCAGGAAGACAAGGCTTACCATTGTACTCAGTCTTGATAGGTACTACCTGCACAGAATGCTCCATGTACGTTGGTATCTGTATTCCTTTCACACTGGGATTCCTGTCAACTGGCAATCCACCATCTATTGGTCCCTTTGTTCCTACGCAACTCGGCCTACTAGCAATTGGCAACCCACTTGCACCTGAAAAAATCCTATCATCAAGCTTAAGGCATGCAAATCTGACAGAAACCAGCAAGAAGATACTATGCATAAAAATAATAACTATGTTTCTGGTTTTTAGTTGTTAGAACGGTGAAATAAGCATGTCACAAGACTTGTCTTCCTTGGTCCCAAAGGCTGATTTATGGGTTCTGCTTAAATCATACTAAAAGTGGGATCACCTTCTGCTGGCATGACTAATCTGGACACAATAAGGAACAACTGACCCCACTGGGTGGGAAATAGCAGTTCAAAATATTTCCCAACGAAACTGCAACTACTTTCAGCCTACCTTCCTTCACCAAAGCATAAAATGAAAAAAACCATAACCCTGACAACCTTGGCCCATCATACTTCAACAGGCTCAGCAACTGGTGGTTTCACTTCTTCCAGCACACATAAATTACAGACAAGCTTACTTCACCTACAGTTTATGAAAAGCAACTTACCAATAGCTGACTGTGGAACCATCTGCAGAGAACATCTCTCTTGTGCAGAAGTCACTGCAATTCCCACTGCAAAAGAAAAGTTCAAAATCAGTTTTCTGTATATCCTTGCTGCAAATTAAATCAGGATTCCTCATGGGATCAAAAAGGCCCATTTCTCATGTAACAGAACATCAATTTGGCTACATTAGTATAGGTTGAGTATAGTCTAGGATTCATGCAAGTCATTATTATGAGGCAGCAAACTGCAGTGGAGTATTGTGAGTCCCTCAGGGTGTGTGGAAACACCTATCCAACACTGGCATGTGCTTTCTAGGAACAATTGCACCATTGCTGCTATCAGCATTCATATGCAGTGATGGAGAGGCCTTCCTCACAGGCTAGAAATCAGGTAACTTCTAATGTGTTTCAGCACCTTTAGAGCTTGATTTAACTATCCCCTGATTATTACCAAGGTCTGGCCATTCAATTGGAGTGTATTCACAATTCATCCTGCACATATCTACTTACTGGCCTTCAACGATCCTGCTGAAATCCTGAACCCTTGGAGGGACTCCTTAAACTGCTTTCGCAGTACTGCCAAGTGGCTCCTCTTCTTCCCATGGTGGCTATCTTTATTCACTCCCAATGTAGGTCTCATGTCACTCCTCATGGCTTGAGTTGGCCTTGAATATAATCCTGCTTCTTGAATGTTTTGTGGTATTTGTGAAAAGGGCATGGGATCTGGATGTTGGAAGCCCCCAGATGCTGTTATCGAGGACAGGACAAACTCCCCTTCCTCAATTTTATCATCTCTTACTCCTTCCTCTTCTTTTACATTAGCTTCCCCCTTGCCTTTACTCATACCAGTCTCCACCTTTGTCCATTCCAATCCCAGTACCCCCTCACAGATGTAATTGTGAGGGCCTGGACTTGCCTTCCTGTCAGACACCTTTACACTCTCATCACCCTCACCATCAGAGTCCAATACTATCACCAAACTTGATAAATCCCCCATATTCTGGATTGAGGCTTCCTTACTGGCTCTACAATCAAGATCTGGCACCTGCATGTCTGTCTCACATTTGATTACCTTGGTATGGAGGACACTGGCTTCACAGGGCTGCTCAAATGGCTGCTCACAAAGCTGCTCTGAGGGTTGCCCCATGGACAGCTCTGGAGGCTGATCACACATATCAACATCATGGCTATCAAGGCATATTGGGCTCCCTGGTTCCTCAGATAGAGCTTTCAGAAGCCCCGTAAGATCTCCGCAGTTCTCTCCATCAGCATCTTCCCATCCTGTGTGCCCACTAGGCACATCATGCTCACTAGCTACAATTCTCTCTTCCAAGTCAAATTGCTGATTCACAACCTCCACATTTTCTCTCTCTGAAGTCTGCTGCTCAACAGGTGCAGCTATGTCCAAGACAGCTGAGTCTGACACACTGCAACCAAGTCCTGGATGTCCTGACATCAAATAGCCTTGCTCTCCTAGTGGCTTGATATCCCCAACAAGTGAGTCCTCCATTGCATGCACTTTGATTGCATCTCCTTGATGTTGGAAGACATGCTGATTCAAGAAAATCAAACTGTTAGTCACCTCAACAGCACCATCCCCCCAAGTCCCATCAATCAGACCACATCAAGCTGTCCATTCAGTGCCTTATGATAACTGAAATAGTTCCTAGAGATGAGGTCCTGAGTAAAGCAGAAAAGTCATTGAAACACTACAGAGACTATCTATTGCAAAGGCTACAGAGGGACCAAGTTGCATAATTTTTAAAATGAAATGCAGCTCACCTGCAAGAGAGCATCAGGATACACACGCCTCTGAGCATGCTGCCAGGCTGACAGAGTTGACCTTACAGCCAGAGCACTGGCAGGGGCATCGATATTGGGCCCAACAACAGCCGCACCTGAAACGAGCACTATGTAATTGATAAATCCTTCTCCATATACTTGTCTTCCAAGACCAGATTACAGCAGAAAGCATATAAGCACTATATACCATGCCGGTCACTGTAAAAAAATGCTAAACATCCTCTGACAACATTCCTCTCTAGGGCAGGAGCATCAGAGCAGTGAACTGACACTGCATCTTTTTGAAGCGTCAACAACAACAACAAAAGAACACGGTTCCACTGAATTCCTGACTTCTCACTAAAGAGATAAGCGGCTGGATCCATGTTTATCTCTTGACCAAATCATTCCTACAGACCTGAAGACTGAATGAGGATTCTGAGCAGACACGACTGCATGTGATCTCCGCGGTTTGTTGGAACTCCTTTAGAAGCATAATGTCCAGGCCAGCTTATGCGCAATTAGTTTCGTTGAAATGGGTCTGGCAGAAACGTTGCTAACCTGGAGGTGGTGGAAGTGGGGGGCCTAGCCCTGACGCCCAGTTAGACGCCGGCGGAGGTCTGAATACGACGCCAGACGAGGGTGTAGTAGTAGTAGCTCCTCCTGCATAGTTGCATCCCAGACCTAGAGGAGCTCCTTTAGAAAGAGAATGTCCACAAGCTCCAGAGATCGGACCGCCTGCTGCTCCTGTAACCCTAGGTGGCTGAACACAAGAAGCTCCGAAAATCTGAGCAGCTTCAGAGAACGGTGAAGAAGAAGGAGCTACAGTTGCCGGGACCGCAAATTGTGGAGGCAGAACGCTAGCGATTGTTACTGGATACTGTAGCATCCCTTGATAAAATTGCAGAGGCAGAGAAGAAGAAGCAGCTTGAACTCCGGGAACGGCCGACGACGACGATGCCACTCCCTCTCCCACCATTATGCGTCAAAAAGTGATTTGAAAACGTACAAGACTGATGACCTCAGTCGTTTAACGCTCCAAATTACTGAACTCTCTCCTCCTCCTCCTCCTCCTCCTCCTCCTCTTCCTCCTAGAGCTCGCTCGCCGTGACACAAGCATAAAAACAACAAGACCTGAACCAACAATGTCTCGCCTATTCGCAATTTGTTCCTTCTTCTACTCATGGAATACAGAAACCGTCACAGAAACACAAAAAATTAGACAAATCTAGGACTATCTTCAACCCCACTCTAAATCGTCGAGTGCTAGAAAGCCATACCATGCAAACGAACAAACCGGATCGCTGCTTCTAAAGGTACACAACAACTGACACGAGAGAAGACAACAAACTAACCCAAAAACAAACAACCAAACAAACAACCAAACCGGAAAAAGAAAACAAAAGACGCCGTAATCCGACTGAGCAAATCTAACTAGATATGATGCACGCGAAAAGAGAAACGGTAAAGCAAACGAGCCAGAAGAGAAGCAATCACAAACAGGCATAAAGCACGGACGGACGGACGGACGGAGGCAGTGGAAGTAGTGGGAGGATCTGGGAGACGACGCGGAGATTTTGAGCTTTTGGAGATTGATTGCCCCGTGGAGCGAGAGCGGTGGGTGGTGGTGGCCACAAAGCAGAAGGAGAAGAACAAACAAACAAACAGCAGTGCTGCAGCAAACCCTAGAAAGCTTTATGGGACTGAGTAGGTGGTAGAAGATGAAGAGCTGCTGAAGATGATGATGAGAGGCAGAGTGCGCTCTCCAAATTTGTTTTTGCTTGTATTTTGGCGCGCAGGCAAGGCAAAGCCCAGCCCAAATTCTAAGTAAAAAAGTAGACCTAATTTTCTTCTTCTTCTTCTTCTTCTTGTGACTTGTTTTCTAAGGACGACTTTAGATGAGGGGTCCAAGGTTCAGGGACCAATGAATTCAAGCAATTTTATTGGTCAAAAGCTTTAAATTCGTCCCAAGGCGTCCAAGACCAAAACAGTGGCAAATTGAGGCTAAACTTACATGGGCACCTGTTTTGTTTTGGAGGGAAAATCAATTGGTTCAGACCCAAAAAAAAAAATAGTGCTAAACTAAAAGGAGAGCTCCTGATTTGGAGAATTATATTAAATTTTGAATCTTAACTTCGGCACTTGGTTTTTTTAATTCTGAAATTTTCAACAAGTAATGATTATATAAAAATAATAAAACATATATTCTTGTTATGTTTATGGGATAGTCTAATGTGTCTAGTAGACTGTCTCTTAGTCTTAAGTTCAAGTCTCTTGATCTTAAGTTCTTCAACTTTAAGGTCTTGTAGTTTTAAAACACAACAATCGAAAACTTGTAGATTTTAAAATCTTGTAATAATTATAAATGTTTTTTTGATACAAGTAGTAAATCATTTTTCAAAAATTTGACAAAATAAAAATTAATTTAATTTATGCCAAAAATCATTTGTGTATTACAATAGTAAACAAATTGCACAAGTAATGTACACCAACTCAGTTGTTTGTAAATAATTATTACACATTGAATTGTTAGTTCATTCAAGATATCTAAGAAAACAAATTCAAACCACCAAATCCACTAATCCCATTAGTCTCCTCCCCCTCCCCCCCAAAAAAAACTTCAGGTACACAATCTTCAGGCAATATTGAAGTGTTAATATATGCCCATAGTTCATGCCCATGCCATTGATCAGTTGCAAAGACTTTGAGTCAAGCTGTTGTGACTCACATTCAACGACATATGTCCTTCTTTTCATGGCAACATGTGTTCTAAGAGCTCTTAACACGATTAATTACATATGACGGGACAGTTGGATGAAATGATGATTCACAACGTCCTTTACTATATGTAAACGGGACAGATGGATGAAATGATGGTTCACGACGTCCTTTACTATATGTAATTTTCACCTCCCGGTGCAGCTCTCCAATGGAAAGTGATTGTCTGTGCAACAAGAAACAAAGGCCTTATTTATGTCAGTGGCTTTTTCCATTTGGCTGCTGGGTTCAGAGCAACCTAATGAAATGAAAAGAGGCTTGGATTGTTTTCAGGAACTGTCAAACAGAAGCATTCCGTGTTGGATTCTTTGTGTGAAATTCACACTTTTGCTTCCAAAATTTCTCCAGATGAAAGTAACATTGAAGAAGAGCATAAACTCTACCTATTACCCCTGTTTGGCACTTCTCTGCTGAATATTTATTTATTTATTTTAGAAAGCAAAGGTTTGGTAATTTTTTATTTTAATTTTTCAGAATTTCAGCAATTGGGGAATAAGTATGCAAAATAGATTTTGTATTGTGCATTTGTAATAATAGCCCAATGGTTTTCAATTTTCAAAAATTTTAACAAATATCAAAAAAAATAAAATTCCCGAATGTATTTCCATATGGTTCTTTCATGTTCTCACCAAAGTGCCCAATGTTTATTTATTATGTTCCCAACTTGTTCCTTGGGTTCCCAATAGCACACTTTATCCCAAATGTTTTGCCAAAAATCTTCCTCTTGTAAACTATTATAGGTAGCCCAAAAGAGAAATTGCATAATGGCTATTTTGAGAGTGCCAAAAAGTTGCCCACCACAGTTACATCATGAGGCCATGTGGAAAGGTTCTATTTTAGGTGTCAAGCAAACCAAGGTGCTTTATTTCTTTTGGGTGGTGAACCAATCAAAGAGGTCCATCATGACCAAAGGGAAAAAAAAAAGTTTTGAATATCCCCCCAATATAATTAATACTAATTATATTAACATAAATCATGCAAAAAAGATTTTACCATATAATTGGATTTCAATTTTTTGAAACCTCAACTACGATGAATATTTAAGTTTGAAATGTGCACCTAAAAGCTATCCATGAAGTCGGTAAAACATAATAGCAAAACCATTGATGAAACAAAACCTTGGGTTTCATTGAAACTAAGCATGATAGTGAAAATACATAATAGGACCACCACACCAAAGCAAAATAACACAAGAGCAAAACTCAAATCTCCTCCTCACTAAAACTTGGCATTCCTTGTGTTTCCTCTTATTTCCTTATGTTTTGGGAAAATGAGAGCTACTTGAAATTTGTTTCCATTTGGACACATGCCAAAAATTGGAGCTTTGTGGTTTTGATTTTGAGGTGTAAGGAAAGGAAAAAAAAATTGGAGGTTTTGAATATTGAATTTAAAATTAAAAAATTTAAAATAAATAAATAAATAAATTTAAAAAAAAACATTTTCTCTATGATTTGGAGGTTTGCAAGTCTAATAGTGAAACACAATTGGAGGTGTGTGAGTGTGCATGCAAAATTTTCTCACTTATTGTTGAGCAACTTCATAAGGCTTCATCTAAACAATTAGCAATTGTCCTCATCATCCTAGGTCCAATGCACTTTCTCCCCCCCCTCACATTGCTTTTGGGGTTTTCTCTTTGCTTGTTAGGTGTTAGGATGGGCTTGTGAAAGGTTGTTTAGAAGGAATGGAAGCATTGATGCACTTTTGACAATCTTGAATGTAATGGGTTGGAATTCCTTCTTCTAGGTCTTTCTAGGTCTTTCATCATGTGGCTCCATGCACAATCAACAACTTTGGATGTACAATCCTTTTTACTTTCATCCTTTGAAAAGATGTTATATTTGTCTACATGTATTTCATAGGGCTAAAGCTTGATGAAGTAGTCAACACCACAACTTTTGTGACTATTCGTTGGCCTTGCCTACCAAGGCAAGGATCTTGTGTTTTGATTCATTGTAGAGTATAGTAGCTTAAGGGATTTTTATAGGCCCCTAGGTAATAATAATAGGTCTATTTTTACATGAGCATTTTTGAAAAATGATAATAATATTTTGGCTTGTGTTGAAACTTGAGATTAGTTATAATAGAGTTATAATAATATCTTGAAGGATTTATTTTGGTTTGTTTTAGAGGATTTTGGGAAGATTTTTTTTTTTTTGCATGGTGAAATATTTGAATTTCCATAATTCTTCTTTTGCCTTAACATACTTTTTTAATGTAAATGGCAAGGTCACAATGTGACACACCCATTGTTCTCTTTGTGTGAAGTGAAGGTTCATGGATGAGCAAAATCGAGGGTCTACTAAAAAGGGTGTGTTTAAGGATGTAGGTTTCTCATTTGTTATTGAGAATTTTCAACTTATAGGTTGCGAATTGTGACTATGGGAGTTCAATTTGTTTAATTTAAGTTCAAAAATGGGGACAAAACAATAAGGAAACCAAGATGGCACTCCAATAAATGAACAAGCTAATGAGAAACAAATGTTAGAAAATAATATTAGGAAAAAAAAAAAAAAAGGTTACAAATGACCATCGATTTTGGCAATAGAAGTTTTAAAACATTAATTGGAACATTTTGTGATTGTAAGCCTCTCCCGTGACATTAAGGGTATTTTTATTTAAACCCGCATTCTATCCCCATTCTATCCATCTTCATAGGTTTAATATTTTCAACATTTTCACAAATAATATAAGTAGTGTAGTATTTTTTCTTTTTTTTCCTTTTTTTTCCTTTTTTTTTGCCCTTTTTTTCCCCTTTTTTTTTGTGGAAGCTGCCCAAGGTAGGGGGGTCCTTGCCAAAAGGAGAAAGAAGCATTTCAAAAGGGTCAAAAGTAACTCAATAATGTTGAAATTTTTAACATCTTTATTTCTTTGATTTTCTAAATGTCAATATAATTTTGTGTAATTGAAAATTTCTTGTTGGAGGAGGTTGCCCATAATACCTGGGCTGGTTCAGCAGCAAGGCACTTTTATAATAAATAATAATAATAATATTATTATTATTATTATTTCATTTACTTTTGGCAGTGAAAATAATAATATTTTACAATTACACATTATACTAAATAATGAAGCTAGTGTGCTTGAGAGTTTCTTTCAGATTTTTGGCATGGCAAGTAAATATTTTTCAGAATTTTTGGCAAATCCAAAAATAATTAATTTTGCCTAACCGGCCTATGTACTAGAGTAATCTTGCACAACGTACTTTACTTGCATTTGTTTTGCCAATTTGTCATTGACCCCATGAATGGCTAAAATAGACATGATAATGTTTTTATATTTGTGGCATTTTGTATTATAAGTGCAATGGTTTTCAAAGTTTTTTCGCTAAATTGTAATGGGCTTTGCCTTTGTGGTCATTTTATGTGCTATTAAGTTGTGTCAAGATCATTGAATTACAAGTCCTTAACAAACCAACCATACCGGAGGCAACAAATGTGTGCATTTCAAACATCGTTTTAAGCAACCATGTGTGGAGATGGTTAGATGGATGAAAGTGTTGGCAATGGGCATGTTTTAGGTTTGTTGATAATGTTGTTTCATTGGAATTGCTTCCCAATGCCAATTATGCCATCATATTCAATGCAATTCTTTTATGGGGGGAAGGAGGATTAGAAAAATTCAAGATTCTAGTGATGAATTTGATTGTAGCTTTTTAAAAAATTGTACAAATTACCCTATATTATCCTCTTAGATTTTGTAGAATATCCATATTATTCAAAGAAACTAAAATGTATAATTTGGTTGGGGGACAATGTTGTCACATTTTGTTGCTCAAAGGGATGGTGAAAACCTTTATTCAAAAGGGTTCTCATGCATTGAACATCAAGTAATACTCTTCGTAGCATTACAAATAAACACTTAACATATAAGCCTAAAACTCTATTTGAACCTCATGTTAGCAACCGAATGTTAACTTCCCATAACATCAAGAATGTTAGTTTGCCCTCACTCTTTAACATGTAATCCCAACCACTCTTTGGGTTGGTGTGAACTATGCACCCCACCCACCCAAGGTATCAAGTTTGGTTGTGATCTACTTGGATGATTTCTTTAGGTCATGGTTGGTAGAATTTCTAAAATATTCTCAATATATGCAAAAATAGCTTTGGACCTAACATTATCACAACATAATTGCCAAGGTCATCATGAGGTTATAACAAGCTTGTATTTTACACTGCCATGGCAAAATGACACCTATTGGAATAGTCATAATTGAGAACCTTTTTTTTTTGAAGAACGACCTACTTTTATTTACATTGCAAACTAACAATGTGAATGGCTTGGGGTTTGAAATTTTAGCCATGACATTTTATAAAACAATGTAAATTTGATGAATTGTATTTAAATGTGTTTTGTGTATATGTATAACCATGAATAATGGCTTTGCATGTTCTAGCATTATACATTGTTGTATTGTATGTAAATTCTCTTACAATGGTTTTTTTTTTTTTTTAATTATATTTTTTTCATGGTTCATTTTACTATAAATTCATTTTATTACTAACCTTCTTTTTAAAATGATGCAAATTTATCAAATTGTAGGTTTTCATATTTCATGTGCTTATGATTGAAATAGGTCATTTGAAAAATGATGAGTGACTTTTGTCAATTATGAATGATCAAGTACTTGGAAGTGTGAAATGTACAAAGTTAATCCTAAATTAATTTATGCATTCATTTGTCACTAATGATTTTTTTGTTGAAACTATTGTTAAATATTACCATGTGCAATTATAGAACAACATGGAAAAGCATTGAAAATGGTAATTATTGTGAAAATGGAAGTTCAATTATTGACATTGAAAATGAAAAATTGGATTATGAAAAATTGGACTTGTTGGTATGATTTCATTAGTCTATTTTTCAAATTTCCAATAGGCCATTGAACTCAATTAATCTTTTTTTTCAACCAAATTTTTTTGTGAATTTTTTTCTAAATCTACACATTTTATTTTTATTGGACCATAAGATTCATTTTAGATTTTTTTTAATTCACCACATTCTAAGGAGAAAAACATGGTTTAGTTGCCATATTAGACACTACATTCTTTAAGATCACCAAAACATAATAGGATTCCAGAAAATGTCTACTTTTCTTTGACACGTAACCAAATTTGGTTATTTCCTCTTATGGATGGTTGCCATTGCATGAATACATCACAAAATTGGGGGAAAAAAAAAAAAACCCAATGGTTCTTATATATGCATATGATGACAAATGAACCTAGTTTCTTTATTTATCTTTTTATTCATTATGATTCATTTGCAATTGCATCCAAAGTTCCATTCTTTTGTTTAAATTTTTATGACATTCATGAAAACAAAATATTGAACTTGTATTGATTTTCAAAAAAGGTGTCATTCCTAATGTCGTCCAATTTTTCCATTTTGAAAGGTCCTCTAGTCATAGTTTTGACATTTAAATTGGTTCATCCTTCAAATGCAAGTTTGAGTTCAGTTCTTTAAATTTTTAAGCCAACAATTTCAATTTCTTGGTTTTTTTTTTATCGAATTCAAAAACCTTTGGGCCCAGTTCAAAAAAAGTTTTAATTCGGTGTACACATTACACACTCCCCAAAGCTATTCTTCTAAAGATATGAACAAGAAATTGAAATTGGAATATCAATCACCTACCTTAAAATTATATTTTACTTGTTAACATATTGAAAAACTTTAATGTGCCCACCTTTAAAACCTAAAAACTACCTATTTTCAAAATTTTATTTCCAAGGTTTTAATTCATGTTCTAGTTCTAATAAAAGGGTGTAGTCATAATCTAATGAGCCAAAAAGGGTGTTGAATCACAAAGAAAAACAATCAAAATTGGATAAATATTTATGTTTCACCATTTAAAGCCATGTATAATCATGGCAAATTGTTGTTTTTTCATTCATATGAATGTTAAAGAATCCAAACCAAAAATCCGTTTGATGAAATTTTAAGTTGAAGTTGAAGTTTGGATTTAAGACCTCTTAAAAGCAAAAACCTGTGGCATTAAATAAGAGTCAATTTTGTTTAAAACTATCAGAAGGACTCATATAACACATTTGATGGGGCGAAAGAAGAAGATAAAAACCTATTAGCCACATTGAAAAAACATTCATACCTTAAAATATGTGGAATCTTAAAACTTTGAAAATTCAAAAAACTCTCCAAAATCAATCTAGAATTTTAGAACTTTGAAATTTATTTACCACATATAAATGAAATATAATCTACATGATAAGTTAAGAAGAGTTGCAGTTTATTATAAAAGAAAACATAAAAATGTAAAAAATGAATTTTTCATTATCATTTGAAATTGTTATCATTTTTATCAACAAAACATTAAATTTACAAGGAATTAGGACACTTTCAAAAAATCATATTTAATCAAAAATGGTAATATATATCATGTACTAAAACAACTACAAATATTTATTATATTAAATTGCAAAAAAATTATTCCAAAATTCATTTGTATGAAAAACAATTATGGGGGGAAAAGGACATATAGTCCTTTTCTAAAGTAGTCATGTTAGTTTATTGTATCTTGTTTGCACCCAAAAGGTTAGTTTCATGGTCTAGTCTTCATGATAATTCTACCAAAAAGGTGTTGGGTTGAGTTTAGGTCTAGGTGACAAAAACTTGAACATAAACCCTTGAATTTAACATTCCAAACTAAATAGACTACCAACATTGCTCCTTTTTGTGAACTCAATAAAAAATATTACTTAAGTGAGGATTAAAAGTGATATAATCAATTACAAAGTAGCAAAATCAAAAAGAGATTATCTATCGTACTTAATTATTGACTTAGTTACAAATGTATTAGTAATTTATCTAATATAAATGCTACTACAACAAACCCCATTGAAATTAAAGATGTTTCCATTGAAATATGGATAATTAAAGGATTCCAATTGTAATAAACCATTGGTACTTAAGTTAGAACACAAAACATTACCTAGGCAAAAAAAAAGGATGGGGACATGTGCTAAAGGTTCTTTGCAATATTCACTATAAGAGATATTGTCATTTTCCTTGTCATTTCAAACATTAGACAATTTTAAATTCAATCAAAAAAGACAATTCAGTTAAACCATCAACTTATTAGCTCCATCATGTGATGTTTATGTTCATTGAAATGCTACCTAACATGATTATTAAAATTTGAAGTCTTATGTTATTATCATTATTATATATTTTTAAATTGTTGGACTAAACAACATTTTTTCCACAATGTGTTGGTGGCTAAACCCATGACATGGACTCCAAAACCAAATATTGTATTTTATAGATAATAATAAATATTTTTGGCTAGTCTCAACATGTTATCATGCTATTTATTACTTAATGGACGAATGATTATGATAAAACACAATGATTTTTTTAATGATTTTTTTAACCCATTTGGATTGTGAACAAGTTGTTGAACATGCAACGCATTGTCAATCCTTATGGTTGCATACATAAATTGAGATGGCAAGATGATTAATTAACTTTAATCAATACAAAAATCAGATGTCGCACGTGAAATTCAAACCCTTGACCATAAGGCAAGTTTTTAATCATTTGGTCACCACTTCACATTGTCACGTATGATGTAATCAAATAAATGTAAACACATGTATTACGTCTATTTTAAATTGTGTGCATTAAAATACAACTATGAAATTATTTAGCTTCATATTGAAGTCAATGGACATGTTTTTTATTTCATTATTTAATTGAATTCATTTTTAATTTCATAATTACATTGACTTTTAAATTTTTTTTAACACAATGTATAATATTAGGAGCCACCAAAGCATAGGACTAAGTCGTTAACAAGTCCTTGGAAACACAATATTCTACAAAATATATTTAAAATCATGATTTGTTAATCAAGTTTGAATTTTTAAAAAAAATTATGACCCAAAAAAATGTTGCCTCATACTGTAACGTAAAGGTGTATATTAAAAAATTCTTATAAATTTTTCATTTTCAAATCATTTGAAGTATATTTTAAAGTCATTTGAGCAATGAAAAAAATTAATTTCATTGTTTATTTTTATTTTTTGGATATTTCATATTCACTAGATTAATTTCAAGAAAATTCACAAGTTTCCAAAATACATTGAAATATTGTTTTACAATTTCATCAAAAAATTTCAACATCAACTTAAATAATCATTATTTCAGTGAAAACTTAACCACATCCTAGAATGGCTCCTTGATTTTAGTTTGGATTGATACATTATATCAATGTTCAATATTACTTTAAGAAATAAATAAATTAAAAAAATTGATTTATAATCCAGATATTATAATTTCATTTAGATTATATCTAATTATTTTATTTATTTATTTTCATTGGTTAATCTAATTTTATAACATTTTCATTTGCAAATGTTAGAAATTTACATAAAATGTTAATATTTAAATTTGGGAAAACATTCAGATTAATTTATTTAAGATGAAATTGGATTTACATGCAAAAATATTTAATCAACTTCATAGGTATTTAATTTTGTAATTGTAAATTTGATTTTTGAATTTCATAAATTCAAATGCAAAGACATGACATTGATTTAAAATATTTATTCCAAAAACTCCACTATAATGGCATTAATTACAATAATGTAATTATGTAGTTATGAAATCAATTTCACATACAATGAATACATAATTATGAATTGTTTATACAATTTCATAAGTTTTGAATCTCCAAATTACATTTAAACAAAAAAATTCCTAATATTTTATCACATTTAATTTTTATATGTATTAGAAAATTTAACATTTTTAATGTTGTACATGTTGATAGGTTGAGGTCCATGTCACAATTTAAATTAATATATTTTAGTTGTGTTACTTTAACTATAGCCATCACATAGGTGCCATGTGTTTTATGTTTTACATAGTGACATGAAATCATTCGTGTCATTATTTGAATGATAAAATTTAATCACAACATTTTGATTCTAATCTTGATGTAGGTGCCACATAGTCCACATGTACATAGTGGTTTCCAATACGTTTAAAATAAAATTTGGATTTAGTCATATTAAAAATTACCTACTTTTCTAATTAGTCAACATACATAGTTCAAGTTAGTCATTTCAATCAAGTAACATTAACTATACACTCGTCAAAAATATCGCTATTAGGAGGAAAAAAAGACATGTTTTTGTTGTAATGAACAAACAAAATTGAAATCGAGTTGTTCTATTGAGACTAACTGTCATTTAAAAAAATCCACTAATCTTGTTATACCTTAATGAGAATAACTTGAGTGCATACTATTGAACCTATTGTGCTTAAGTGACGCAACATACATATTTGCAACACATTGTGCAATAATATGTTAAACATAATCTTGTAAAACCAATGTAACATTCCAAAGTTCTAATACACAAAATAAGTCTTTGTACTATTGTGATTCCTTATATACTACACATCATACCTTCACATCCAAATTACACACAAGTTTTGTTCTCTCCCAAAACCTCCACACAAAAGCTACCACACACTTCAACCCCCAAGAAAACCAAAAAAATTTCCTTCACCATTACCCAAATAAGTGGCAACTAGTATCTCCTCCATTTCTTCAAGTTCATGCTCTCTTGAGCCCTATTTTCTACATCTACCTATTTTCAACCCAATTTTTTTTCCTCCATTTATGGCAACACCACCCTACATTAGTGGAGGTAGCTTAAAACCTACCTACTAGTAGTAATTCACAAGTTACCAAACTACCATCACTATTCGACTATAATCATTTTTTTACCTTTAACAATTATATGAAATTTGAAATGTTTTTGTTTTGGGGGAAAACAACTTGAAGGATATGTTTTCTTCACTTATAAGAGATGAAAAGTTGCATGAATACTTGAAAAGGATAAGGATGCACTAAAAATTATATGTTGTTATGCATAACGTAATGCAATTTACATTGCAAAAATATAATAACCATAAAGAAACAACACCAAAAAACATGACATGGGGCAAAATGGAATCCTAAAGACGAAGATGTTGATGACTCTTAACCAAGATAACTTCAATGGTTAATAATTGTGATATATGTTATTAACACACTTATAACATGAACATTTGATGAAATATGTGTTTGTTTTTGGTTGAAAGGTGTACACCACATATGTTTTTTCAAGAAAGGCATAAACAATTAGATATGAAAACATGAAATTCTTTGCTTGATGGGAAACATTATTACTTTATTCCTTAGCCTTGGACTATAAATTATTGAAAAGTTTCAAACCTACAGGGAATATTGTTAAAAGGAGATGGTGTGACATATTGCCCTCCAACTTTAAGCTTACATGATCAAAACTTTGTATAAGTAAAAAAGAGGAAAAAAAAAGTTGGATTTATATGGGCAATTTTGTTGCAACCCTAGCCTTCAACTTTTGACTAAAGTTAAGGCATGAAAAGGAAAACAAGTCAAGAGCACATCATGAAATTTAAGCCATTCCCACAAATGTGGGAAAGTGCCCCAAAAAATGAATTTTAACATTCTGTAGAAGATTTCCACTTTGGGAATTGGAGTCAAACTATGATTTCTTGAAAATTTGAAGCAAGGTTTGAAGGACTAGTTTTTTTATAAGATTGAGCTTTTTTTAAATTATTGAAAAGATGATGAAAAGTAAATATCCAAAGTGAGGTTGCATTCCTCATTTGAAGATTTGAAACATAATTTGAATGGCTTATTGAACGGCCAAAAATCAAATTAACATTTCAATTTTCAATCACTAAAATGTTCAACAATAGGATCAAATTAATAACTCCAATTGGAATGTGTGATGATGTTGGAAATATCTTTCACAAGTCTAAAACTTTGCTTTTGAAAATTCCCAAATCAAAATCCATATGTAGGAGTTATATGGACCTATAAAATAATACAACTTATAACTTGGCAATTAATAGGATTGTTCAGACTTTCACTTGGGAACCTTTATCATTTATGTTACATTGATATAATCCTCACCATCATCTATGAATTATATTGAAAGGAGGAGATCAATGATTCTTCCCAAATTTGGACCGCGGTGAATCATGTAAATGTGGATCTCCTACATCTTTGTTTGTGCCCCATTCCAAGTTGAATTAACCACTTTTTTTTTTTGGGTTGTGCAAATTGATTTCACTTTGAGTTTAATTTTGTGAGTTTGTTTTAAAACCATCTTGGAGCTTTCATCCTTTTGTCTTTGTAAAAATTAAAAAACACACATGTGAGTTTACATTGCATTGGAAAACTAAGAATTGACAATGTTATTTATTCTTTATACCATTTGACAAACCTAAAGATGCATTAGGTTTGGAACAAAGCAACTATAACAAATGTGTGAAAAGTTAAAACTAAGAACTCAATTAATATAGCTTGTTTGCTTTGTGAAAATGCAAAGGAATTGATCCCACATAGATTCTAGGATTGGAGGTATGTTCCAAAGAGCTTTGGGCTTCACCCATCCAATCCTTAATTGTTGATTTCTAGACTCGATTCAACAAGGCAAATAGCCCAAATACAATGGAGACACCATTTGTTTGCTCCCAAGGTTCCAAGGTGGTTTCATAAATTGGAGGGATTGGGGTCTCTATTGTGGGGAATTACTTTGTGGATTATTTGGATTTTTAAAAAATGACATTGTCTTTAATAACGAATGATGACATAATTAGAAGATTCAAAAAAACTATTTAAAATGGCTTGTTCCAATATGGTTAAGTAGCTTGAGATAGATGCTTAGGACTAATCCAAAATTTTAATATGTTGAACAACCACATTTTGAATCCTTTGACAATAGCGGGGCAAAAATTAGGTGACTTGCATTAGATTGGGTAGGTCACATTTGGTGGCATTATGATGGACTTTGTAAAGGAGTAGTTTGATTGAGCTCTTTCTCTCTTCCCCCTTTCGCCCCTTTTTTGATGGGCTTGTTGTGTTTGTTTCCTCTTCACAATGAATTTGGTCATTTGTTTCCCCCTTCCTCAAAAGAGTTTTAAGAAAGGTTTATTTATACAAATTAGCTCTAACACTTAGATGACATAGGTGATTGAAGGTCATCGATGTCATGTTAATATGTTGGGCTATAGTGGCCAAAATAAGGCGATTTCTTCTGAGCAAAAGAGAGTGCAACCTCCAACAAACAATGATCCATGTGTCATATATGTACACGCAAAGTTCAATCATGTAACATATCGAAAAGGAATAAGTGTACATGAAGTTAATGCATTTCCTTTTGGTAGTATCAAAGATAAGGTATAGATGGAGTGTGGTTCTTTGAAACCATTTTTGAAAAATTGTACTTAAATTGAAGTAATCTCCAAGCATTTTAAGTATAAGATCTCATGAAATGTTGGATGGGAAAATGGGATGAAATGTTGTACAACATTTCATCCCATTTTCTCATCCAACTTTACACAAAACATTAAAAGAAAGCATGAGATACAACATTTCATCCCATTTTCTCATCCAATTTTACACAAAACATAAAAAGAAAGCATGAGATACAACATTTCATCCCATTTTCTCATCCAATTTTACACAAAACATAAAAAGAAAGCATGAAATACAAAATCCTAAAACCCTAAAACCAAGTTATGGTTGTTGTGTGCTTAAAACTAGGTTCATTTTGTGTGTTTTGTGTCTTCTTGAACTTGTGTATATGATGAGCAAATGAAATGGAATGCTCAGAATGAGTGGAAGTTATAATGAATGAATGAATGAATGTCAATAAAATTGTTTATAATTTTAATTTTTTTGGGGGGGTTCCTTGAAGACCCAAGTGAGGCTTTTCCATTGTTACATACTCTTTACAAATTCCACATGTTTTTAAAACCAATTTAAATGAATTTTCACAATTACAAAAACTTACTCAAAACTTAATATTGTAATTCTTTTACACACATATTGTATGTATTTGGGTTAAAAAAATGGAACTCGATTAAAAAGACTTTCGCCGTATTTATGCCTTTGAGTACATATAGTTACATTTTTGAAGTAGCCAAAAACGGCAAATTGGCACTTCTTTTGAAAAACCCAATTCCTTCTTTTCCTTTGTGATTTACCGTAGTTGAAGAATAGCAAAATTCCACAGGAATTATATTAATTTTAGACAAGATGGGGGAAAAAAAAAATAAAAATCTCAAAGATTTATTTATTTATTTATTTATGTTGGTGAAGGAAATGAAGGATATTGTGGAAATATTCTATTTTTTAGAAATAAAATATTCAAATTTAAATAATTATTCAGAAGCGACCCGACCTTACCCGACCCGACCCGACCCGACCCGACCCAACCCAACAAACGTGCTATTGAAATATGGAAATACGGAAAATTGTTGAAGTGTGACGGATGGGGCAAGGAAAGGAATTCTTGCCGGATACAGTGGGACCACATCGGACATGCAAATTATTTGTCACTTAGGACGTATCGGCCAGCCACCGCTTTGTAAACTTTCGCCACCACCGCTTTGTAGACTTTATTTGTCGTCGTAGAGAAACTTATTCGGATGCTCATACTTTCGGACGAGAAAGTGACAATAAGTTTTGGTAAATAATTCCGGTGGGTGGGTGGGTCATAATCGACAAATTCATGACAAATTCATTCCGGCCAGAGTTGAGAAACTTGCTTGCTCGTATTATACCACTCGGGTTGCCAAAGGGGGGTGACTGAGGATCCAAAAACAAAAACAATAATGTGGTGCTACAGTGTACAAAGGGTCTTTTTGGAAAAAAATTTAAAAAATAAAAAATAGAAAGTGCTTAAGTCGCCATATTTTGAGGAAAAAAGCCTGACATATTTAGACAATGAGTTCTTGAGTCGCCAGATTAATGCAGGATTGGCTGGTTGACCTTTAGCCAAATTTGGCTTTTCCTCTTGTGGACGATTGTCCAGTCCACCTACTTGACAAAATTGACAGAAAAAACCCTGACCACTGTACTTCAGTTTAGCCGCATGTCGCCAAATTTATGGTGAAATTGTGCCAAAATTCCTGACAAATTGGCGCCCCACAAAGTCTGGCCCGGTTTAGGTTTTTCGCGGGCACGGGTGTGTGGCATGCGGGCCCCGCTTAACCGGGCGGTGGTCGGCTTCCCGGAACTGGCGCTGGGCCCAGCGATGGTGGGGGTGCAAACTTCGAAGCTGAGACTGCTGCAAACAGAGCCTCGATCTTTGAGCACACAATGAGCTTCCTTGCGCGCAACCTCAGCGTACGCGACTGTGATGCGAAGCGGCAGCTCTTCGAGCTCTTTCTGGGGATATCAATTTCAGCCCTTAGCGTTGCCGTGTTGCGACAAAAAAGGTTTGGCAAACTTTTCTCTCAGTCTGGTGGTACTCTTGGCAACAGAAGAGCGTTGGATCCATGTTCATCAGTTTGAGAAATGCACATCTTGGTCTTTTCTCTATGTTAGCACTGGCTGTTTAGAGAGAGGAGGGAGGGAGGGCACAGGTACGAACTGCTCCAACATGATGGCTATTGCTCTGGAGTTTCTAGGCGTTGTTGCATTGCATTGTTGTGAGGGGACACATATAGAAGGATTTCAGTGATCAGCGTTCTTTTTGTTTTGTTCAAGAAAACGAGAATGTAAAGGTTGTGACAGGCGGATCTTGGAATTTTTGTAGGGCGACAACAGGAAGTTTTGAAGCTGCTGCATTCGTTTCTCGCAGTCTTAAAGGAAGGCGGTCTGTATCGATGAAGCGTTTTTTTTTGTTTGCTGGAGTGAACTGTGGCTCAGGGAAGTGAAGCAGTTTGCGCGAAGAAAGCTCTTGATCCAGAATTATGCTTTTTAGATCTGTGCGCTGAGAGATCTGAGTCTTCCTTCGCAATACTTTGTCTGGCCACCCGCCCTGGCCATCTCACGGTCTCTCTCACTTGTGACGGCTGCAATCGTTGCAGCTCCTATCTATCTATCTATCACGATGATCCATGATCTGTGCCACTGCGCTTCTAAGAACCAAGGGTCAGGCGCTATGTCCAGCGGAGAGGAGGACACAACGAGTGTTCATCCTGAAGATTTGATGCAGTCGCAGCAAGAGACACTTCATAGATTCCGAGTTATTCTGACAGAGGAAGGACTGATCCGCAAACGAGACGACGATAACTACTTGTTACGCTTCTTGCGCGCCAGAGCTTTCAATATTGCGAAAGCGAAGGCCATGTTTGAGGCTATGCTGGAATGGCGAAAAGACATAGGCGCAGACACAATCAAAGAGGTGAAGCGATCCATCCCTGCCTTTCCACTCTGTGAATATTGCAAAATTGTCCACACGGATATTAAGAATGTTTTGAGAGAGGAATCATACATTTGCTGAGCGGTAGGTGGCGTCTGGAAGATCAGGGAAGATTTTCCATTTTCCTTGCAGATCTGGATTTAATGTCGATGCTGACTCTCGTGTGGCAGCAGACCTTCGAGTTTCCTGAAAGAGAAGCAGTTAAGGAGCTGTATCCGCACTTTCACCACAAGACAGATAAGATGGGCCGCCCAGTGTACATTGAAAGGTTAGGCCAGTTGCAGGTGGACGAGCTTCTCAAAACCACAACCATGGACCGCATGCTTCTCTACCACGTCAAAGAATGGGAGACTCTGATCGATTGGAAGATTCCAGCATGCTCCAAGATGGCTGGCACCTGCATTTCTCAGACACTCACAATTCTGGATATGAAAGGATTGGTAATTGTTTCGGGCCTTTTAGTCTTTTCTATGTATTTTAGTGAAGCACACATGTCTAGTGCACTGTGCTTCTCAGTTGAACCTACATGCCCTTTTGTGTCTTCCACTAAATAAAATAGGTCTATCTGCTGGCCCAAAGTATAGGAGAATGGTAGGGCCCTCGGCCCTTCCCTGTTTGGAGGTGCCTAGGCACAAGGGCAGTAGCTCAAGTGATGGGCACCAAAAACAAGGAAGGGCCGAGAGCCCTACCCTTCTCTGGTGTAAAAACTTGCCCTAATTTTCAGAGGGCATGAGATTCCACCTTGGAAGATTTCTTCCATTTCGGAGATCTGTGCTGAGGTTTTGCACCTAACAATGGTCATCTAAGTGCACTACAAAAATTTGGGCGCATTTTTATGTACTCAGAGAAATATCTGAATGTATCTGGAGGGTGCCTTAAGAGGAGGGATCTTACACCTATAAGCAAGTATGTGCAAGATCCCTCCCATTCTTAAGGAGTAGGTGGAAGAACCCTCCCCCTCCTATGCCTCAATTATAGTGGCAGGTAAGGCCCATGGATGGGGGCATTACCAAAATAAGGTGCCACTGAGGACACTGAATTCTGGTGACACACCTGTCCAAGGGCCTTACCATCTGTAATGACCATGTCAGCTCCTACTCATCACACAAAGAAATGTCAGTGGGCACTTACAAAAATGTAAAAACCCTGCCCTAATTTTTGTAGTGTATTTAGACAACCATTGTCAGGTGCAAGAACGCAGGGAGGATTTTCCAAAATGGAAGAAATCTCCATGTTGGAAGCTCACGCCCTCAGAGAATTAGGGCAGGTTTTTATGGTGGAGAAGGGTAGGATGCTTGGCCCTTGTTTTGAGTGCTCATCATTTGGGCTACTGCCCTTGTGCCTAGGCACTTCAAAACAAGGAAGGGCCAAGGGCCCTACCCTTCTTGCAAATGTAAGAGCCTGCCCAGAAACGTAGGATGAACTCCAGTGTCAGAGGGAAAATTGGAAGCTTATTGATTTAAGGTGCCCTCCAACTACACTGGGAAAGCCCTTACAAGTCATTATGGTTCATGATATTGTTTGCCTCATGCTTTACAATGGGTAAAACCCACTGGTGAGGGACATTCCCAAGATGTGGGGCCAGACTCGGCTACTGTCTCTTCCTAGGTCCTTTGTTTTGAGAGTGTTCCATTCACTGAACTTTACCATACACATAATTATCGACCAACATACTATTCACTTCCTACAGTTGGATGTTTTTTTTGGTGTTGCTTTATTCGTCAACAGAAAGGTTTCACATTTTTCTATGAATCTTTTTATCTGTGTATGATTGTTACACATATCCTCACCTTGCTGATTCTGCTTCTGTCAATGCAGACTATGAGGCACATGAGTAAACAGGTGAGGAATTTCATTCAGAAGATCACCAAGGTTGACCAAGATTTCTACCCAGAGTACCTGGGAAAGATGTTTATTGTCAATGCTCCAACTGCTTTCAAGGCAATGTGGGCTGTTGTCAGACCATGGCTTGATAAGAGGACTCAAAAGAAAATTGAAGTTCATGGCCCTAACTTCTCTTCAAAGCTACTTGAGTTGGTTGATAGTGAGAACCTCCCTGTGTTCCTCGGAGGCTCATGCTGTTGCCCAGGAGGATGCGAGAATGCAGATGCTGGCCCTTGGAATGAAAGTACCTACCAGAAGAAACAGACTTTTGATGAATCTCTGAAGGCACTGGATTAGCCATGTGTTGACCTTGCGAGCATTGGTAACACAATTGTTAACTCCCTCATTTAGAGTTGTTGCAATGAAGTGGGCAGAATTTGCCTATTCAGACTATTCAATAAGGAATTTACGGAATCTTTACATTGCCATTTCTGCAATTTTAGTCAAGAAACACTGGAGTGCCTGCACTGTGTTGAGCTGTATTATGCATGGAGGAATGCAAGCTTCAGGCTTGGAAGTTGCTTTGTGAAGCAGAGATTCCAGCACACCATGTGCTCTCATATTGTTGATTGGTTGGTAGTCACTTCTCCAGCCCAATAGAATACATTGCCTTCCCGTGATTTGTTTTCTCAATATGGACAGAGAGTCAAATGCATAAGCTTTCTGGTTGAAGCAAAGATTCTCTGCGACAGAAGCAGAGGGCTTTCTTTGTCCACAATTGATTGATGAATTGTTTATTTGACTCGATTCACTGGATGCAGACATTGTTGCCTGCTTTAGCCAGCAACACTTTCAGCGATCGGTGTCATAGTTCAATTTTACAAAATCAGGTACTTCAAAAACAGAGAACCTGAATAGTTGAAAAGAGTTGATGAAGCACACTTCCTGATTGAAACTTCCTTTCACAGCAAAATACTAGATAGTGTTGGGGCATGGCGAAGAGTTTCTCTAGTGCTACTTCAAGAAGATGGTGCTGTTGCTGGGACAGCAAATGAGCAATTTCAATGAATACACTGCAACGAGGAGGAAACATGGAAACCACCAAATCTTCATGGTCTTGTGAATAGTAAGGAGGTGGAAATGGGTTTTGAAACGTGATTGCAGCAATGATTCATTACGTCCCATGAGTCTTGGTAGCATTTCAAACATGGATTGATTGAAGATGATGCAGAAGTAGAAGCAGAAGCACATCATTAGTGTTCACATGACAAATGACTGATGGAAGAAAAAAGCAGGCTCCAGCAACATTGATACCACGGTGACTTAAAACCTGAAAACCTTGGGCACAAATGACATTGTGGAAAACTGGGAGGTACTGGGAGTCCCGGATGTAGAAAGTAAACTTATGTTCAATCCTAGAGAGAGTAGTGCATGCTCATAACTCTCTTTTACACTCTGAGCTTACAGGTCAATGAAGATATTGCAATGTACAAGGTAGGTTGTTTCATTCTCCTTCCTACCTACCTCCCTACTAGACCTTATAACTTTAGGATTGTTGAGAACAATGTTGCAATGACCCAACTAAAGATATTGTAACTAAACTAGAATTTTTTTTATGTAACCTTATAAAACTCAACAATTAAATCTCATATGAAGGTATTGCAAATGAACTTGATATTTTTATTCAAGCCACATCAATCCATCGATGTAACCATTCTTACAATACCCTTATTGAACTTCCTCACAATTATTACATTTCAAACTCATGGCATACCTTTAAAACAACTTGCAAAAAACATATATAAATTAATTAATCATCACATTGCTTTCATAAGGATAATGCACACCTAGTGGATGATTTTCTTGAAATGCAATCTACCAAGGGAAAGGGAAAATATCATATTGCACTTGATTTATTTTTTTGTCAATACCCTCATTGGACTAATGCATGAACACAACAAATTTTCTATAATGTAATACCTTCGATCCTATTGAACTACTTTCATTTCATCTAATTCAACAATCCAATACCCCAAGGACACATCGGAAATAACATATTCAACTTAATGCCCATATGCATTACCTTCATCAATGGAATGCAAATGGACTAGATCATTTTATTGTTTTGTAATACCCAAGTAAGCATAGTTGTAACTATTTTATTTCATATGTGCAATATCCTATGGACATGTTGACAATATAATATCCAATCCAATTCACACGTGCATTACCTTCATCAAAGTAATGCAAATGCAATGGATTATTTTGTTGTTATGCCAAAAATATATAATTCACCTCATTTGATTAAAAAATGCAATTACTAGATTATTTTGGTCTTGGGGTGTAGTTATGCTAACAAGAGTTTAAAGGAGTCGTAACCATTGTTTACTTATGTGTTTTTTACACCAATTTTTTTTAAAAATAATTTAACTTGAAAATAAGTTAATTTTATTTTCATGTTATCATATCTTATTTAATATATAAATATTATATATTTATATAATATCCTATTATATAAATGTCCAAAGTATGAAATTATTTTATTAACATTTGGACCTTCAAAAGTAATGTAAAAAGATTTGTAACCATTGTTTTTAAGTAGTAAAAGGACTCGTAAATGGACTTGAAAAACTTTGAAAATAACATTTTTTTGGCAAATATTTAACACAAACCTTAACAAAATGGTACAAAGAAATTTTTAAAGACTTAAAAAAATAAAATTGAAAATTTTTTCCAAGAATATTTCAAAAATATTTCCCAAAAAATAGTCACTTAAGGGGGCGCTAGTGGCTCCTATTAGCTAGTTTGCACCCCTTATGCAATACCCTCATGCTTAGGTTATATTTCATATCATCTAATTGAACAATGCAATATCCTATGGACACATTGACAATATCATATATAGCCATATTCACATTTAAATTACCCTCATCAAAGTAATGCATATCCTCTGGATCATTTTGGGTGCAAGTATAGAAATAGGAGCCAAAAACCATGTAGGATAGTGGTGAAAATTGTGAACTTTTTTACATATATATTTTTCTTAACATTTTAAAGTAATGTTAATCATTCCAAGTTGTGCTAATTGACTAACATGAATGTTGAGGAATTCAAATTAATACTAGAAAAGTGGTCAATGTATATTTACATCTTGTAAACACTTAAATATTAGCACCCCATAGAAGAAATTTTTTTATCTCTTTTAGTACTCAATTCAAAGGTACCATCATCAACTTCTAATTTGGATGCATGGTTTTATTGACTATTGTAAGGTAACAATTTTGGTCTTGAAAGCCCAAGAAAAAGCTTTCAGTTTATTGAGTGGCATTGGGCATGCCAAGCTTGGGACCATGACTTCCTTGGTTGTTGTTACAAACACCATAGTTCAAGAAGTTGCAAATGATTTACAAATGTCACTAAAGTTCCCTATTACATCTCCATCAAACCCCGAAGTTGCCAGTAGCATGGACAATGTGGGTGTTTTGAAGGTTTAGTTAATTCCACTACTTAATAGCTTTCAAATGTATTTTTGATGGTTTGGGTTTGTAATGATAGTATAGACAATTTGCACTTTAAATGAAGCTTTTGATGTTAAGCATGCAAGTATGCCAAATCTTAAAACATTGCAAATGCTTAAAGAATGTTCAAAACCCTTCCCACATGTAATATAAATATAGTGTAAATGCCATTGTAATTGTTAGGTATGTTTAATTGTAAGTTTCATGGGTTTCAAATTATAAAATAATGAAATGTTAAATAATTTAATAAGGTTAAGAAATCTAAAAGTTCTAATCACTTATATAAACTTGAATGAATCAAGATTCTTAGATTTCCCTCTATCCTAATAAATTATCTTGAGCATACCCTTGTACCTTGGTCAATTCAACACTAATTATATTATTTTCAGAATTGTTGAAAAAAATTTAAATTATTTTTTTCAAATCAAAAAAATATATTGTGAAGAATAATGGTGAATATTTAGGAATATTCCATTTGTTGAAATGAAATCTTCAAAATTATTTAATTATTTTACGAACATGTGTTGAAACTTCAAGGTACTATGGTATTAAGAAACTGTAAAATAAGGCAATGTTGTTGTCACAACTTAATATGCTCAAAGAATTTAGAGTTTTGATCAAGTAACAATTTGATTGAATCAAGATTTTAATATATCCTTTGAAGGTATTAAATTATAATAAGCACATGATAAATTTATTTGAAAGCTAAAACTATAATCATATGGATTAATAAAATGAAGAAAACTCAAACTATTTGTCCTAAAAAACATTTGACCTGATATATTATAAGGAAGTTTTTGTTTCATTCAACTCTTGTTTCACCTAGTCACATACCTTTATTTTCAAGTCTATGCTGATTCATCAAGTTCACATTTCAACTACCATTGTATTTAGTTAGGCAGTAATTAATTTTTTTAAAAAACTAGCAATAATTTGGGAAAATAATTACTAGTCATGCCAAAAAACTAAATAAAGCTCTCAAACACAATAGTTTTAGTACTTACTATAATCCCAAATTGTAAGATATTTTTATTTTTATTACCAAACAATATAATCGACCAAACTAATATCTTATAATTAAACACCAAAAAATTTCTCATGTTCAACTATTGCAAAGAATACAACTTATTCCAAAACCATTCAAATTTTTTTCCTTTTTTTTTCCTCCATTTCTCTCCTTCCCATTGCCCCTATGCTATTTATATTGTTGAAACCGACTACATTCCAAAACACATTTTTTGGTTTCTTTTCATAATCTTTCAAAATAAATGTTTGGTGGTTTCTATTCTTGTTTAAGTTTTCCTTGTGGCAAGGTATTAATTTTTACTTTTTTTTTCCCATTTTCTTCCTTTTGTAAATGACTTGCAACAACATTCCATCATTTTAAACTATAATACTATGTTTTAGTAATTTTAGTCCCAAATCATTGGCCAATTATAGTCATAATATCCTATTTTAAATTGTTTAAAAGATATTGATATCTTAAAACTATTTGTAATTCACAAAGGGCCATGAACCCAATTTTTTGGAAAATAGAAATGTGAAACAACTTCACTTGTGAATGTGACTTGTTGATTTTTTTAAATCAAAGAACCGTGGGGAAAGATTGGTGCAAAGCACCTACTAGAGATGAATATATTTACTGAATTTGTTTAGTTTGTATTACAATAAGTATTGAAAATGTGATAAAATTTTAATATTGAATTGAAACTTATGTCATTGCATAATTTCTTGATAATTCCAACTCGCTATGGTTTTTAAGTCACTAAGATTTCTAAGTAGGGGAGAAAAAAGGTGTTCCTAATGTTATTGTAAGGAAATGAGAATGAAAAAACTTTGTTTTTAGTAAAAGGAAGGTTCATTTAAATGATAAACAATGTCTAAAATTGTATAGAAGATATAGTTTGTCAAATTGTAAATCAATAGATTTGGTATCATCATATATATATGTGCATACTTTAATTTTCTTATTATGTTTGAAATTATAATATATAAATATAAATCATTTGATTTTATTCTAAAAGTTATAAAAATTTCATAATATGTAAAAATTTACATGTACATATATATTTTTATATGTGTGAAAGATTTGCATATGTACATTATTAGAAAGGGGTACCTAGGATGCTTTCACTACTTGCACTTTCACTTATGTAAAAAAAATAATTAAAAAAAAATGGATGGATGAAGAAGGGTTTTTTTTGCAAGGTTGCTACAAAATGAGTAGGGTAACATCTAAACATCTAAACTAATTAGATGGGTTGAAGTTGCAAATATAAAAAAATCATGTACATTATAATGAATACATAACCATAATGTTTGTAATATATTTTATGAGATTACATTTATATGAATTGGATTGAAAAAGTTATAATTTAAACCATAGGATTGAAATCATTCAGTGTTAAATTACCACATATAAGTAAATATTTTTGATTTGTTACTCACAATAACATGACATATGTTAGACCCAGTGTAAAAGAATTTCTTACTTTTATAACAACTTTGTTTGAAATAGTAGCTTGATGAGCTTTATGACCAATAGTAGCATAACCCAATAAAATGGGAAACTTGACTTTATAAAATTCATATGTATATTTCATTTTGTAATTACATTGTTTTAATGTAAGTTGAAATTCGATGTTTATAATTTCTATAGTTATACTTGATATAATTTTATTTTCATTGAATTTTATAAATGTAATTATTGTGAATGCTCCATTTACTACTCCTTTTGACATATCGATATTTTCAGTTATAAGGACCAAAGCTCCAATTGCAATTTTTTAATGTGGTCAAAATGAGAATCTTTAATCCATTGTTGCATGTGTTCAAATTTTAAAACATTTGTATCCAATGCAACATCAAATATTTCATTTGACAAAATAATTTCTCAAGTACTAGGTTATTGTAATTGTCCATATCTATTTGATGAATACAAAGAATTGTTGTAGTTGCATTTATGTTTGAAAGTATTTCATCTTGTAAAATCATGCAATCCAATAAAACATTATCAAATTTTTTTTGAGTTGGTTGTCTACATCAAATAATATTTAGGAAATTTAAATAGATTGGATCACTTGCATGTCTCATTGAGGAACTAATATGATGATGAGTTGCATTTAACCAACATGGTGTTGTAGATATATGACAACTTCTGCAACAATTTTCTTTGTTAGAATATGAGTGTGTACATATTGCTAGTATTTGCAATAAATCACCAAATAATAAGACCAAGAAAAAATCAAAAGGATTAACAACATTTTGAAAATATTATTTTAAATGTTGTTCAATAACACATAAAACAATGTTTGTCATCATAGACATTTCATCAATTACAATTAAACATGCTTGCTTTATTGTTTATAATGTTGTACTCGGTTCTACGATTGTAGTTAAATATCCTCTTATTGGGATTTAAAACATTGAATAAGGTGAAAACATGGTAAAATATACCAAAAAAGTACTTATTTCCAAAGCATTAAAAAAATGGTCCAATTTTTGACAAAAGTAGAAGAAAGTAGATTGAAAATAATTGAAAATAACATAATAAAAACATGGTGCCTTTTTTTGAATTTATAATGAGGTGATTACAAAATTTGAAAAACTTCAGCGTGCAATAAAAATAGATAACAAATGTGTTTGAAAATGACTGGTCAAATTGAATTTCAAACCTACTTTTTCATTAGAAGTTTGATGTATTCTATTATAATATTTAAATGTTGAGAACTTACAAATACATTTTGGAGCTACATCTTGTTGAAAATGGAGAATATTCAATAATTCATCCACTTTCACCTACTTGTACAAGTTTGGATAGCCAAAAAAGTAAAAAAAGTAACAATTATTTTTTAAAAATATACTTGAATGCTTATTAAATATGTGATTAATCAACATCATTGTGATAAAATTAAAGATTATCCTCATGTTGATCATTAAATAAAAAAACTTTTTTTTTTCAATACATTAAAACTTGTTTATGGCTATTTGTTTTTTTTGGTGACAAGGATAAAAAATTATCTACTTTACCATGCTTTCACCCAATGTACAGTAAGTGCATGTGATGATAATTATAATGCAGCACCTCTTGTTGTAGCTAAAAACAACACTTATTTGCCTTGTAGTTGAAGTTCATGAGTCAAATATTTCACAAAAAAATGTTTTTCCAGAACTTAGAGGTCCTTGAAATGTATGGAGTCCTTTATTGATAAAAGTTAACAAATCAAAAACATGTTTTTGTTCTTCATTAAATATTGATGTTTCAAACATATCATTTGAAAATATGATGTGGAAAATTAATATGACATTGTTCATTTTCCAAATTCAATATGGAAGACCTTGATGGATTTGGAAGTTGTTGTGTTCTAGATCTAAGTATGGATGCAATTCTAACATTTTATTGAATAATTGTGTTTGTTTCTCATTTTCAATAAGATTTAATGTTGCATATTGGTTAAAAAAGTTGTGTAAAGAATCAAGATTTGGTAATCAATTTCGAATTTGACATTCATATACATAGGATTGATGGATGTTACAATTTGAAAGTAAATTCTTTTCATCACGAAAAGGTATCTTTTGTAATAACACATTGTAAAAAAAGACCTTCACTATTGTGAATAGGATGAAAATTTGTGAATCTTACCAATTTTTCATTTTTGTAAATAATAAAACATAAAGCATCTTTCCCATATTTTTGAAATGAAGGATGTACCATTTTTTTAAATTCATACTTTTCAAAATATTCATAAAATGTCAAATATTCAAAATTTGATGGTCTAGATTTGTAAATGTTAATAGGATGAAAACCTAAAAATCTTGATTTTGATAATACTTTTGTTTGAAGATGTGGATGTTTATTATCAATGTATTTGATTGCTATATTTTTTTGTACGATTGGAATTTGTAAACATGTTAATGCAACTTTTGTTGGTGATATAGGTTTCGATGCGATCAATGTAGAAATCTATTTTAATTACAATGGTGAAATGTTTTGTAAACCTAAACAACTTGCATTTTTGGTATCTAGTTCTATACAACCATGTGGTTCACATTTCATTGAATATTTCAATAAATAATGTGACCAATGTGATGATGTAATTTGTAACATGTTCATATGTGCACCCCACAACACTAATAATGTTGGATGATAAGCAATAACATTACGATTTGCATATCTAGGTCTATAATATTCCCATCTATTTGATACATTATTCAATGTTGAATTTTTTGAAATATGTTATGAATAAGAAAATCCAAATTTGCATTGATTATTATTATTATTTTGCATGCATCAATTGTGACAATTATGTAATTATTTACGTACCATTTTTTTATACAATAAAATTTGCATACTATCTTATGGTTCTATGAAGTTATTTGTAGTTGCATCTAATATTGGAATTACAAATGCAATAATTTCTTTTCCAATGCTTTCAACATTTTCTTTTTGACCCACAAAATGACATGAGCATGAACAAAACCATGATGTTGTAGTTCATATCGAATAACATATTCTTCAACTTTACCAATAACATCATTTTTTGAAAGAATATATTTTTGCATAAATTGTTCAAATCTAATGTGAAATATTGTTACACATTCAATTAGGCAATCTTTCCATGTCATATTAACATCAAATTTTTTGATTAATTTATCGAATTGATCATTTTTTTCCCATTTTAATGATGACATTTGATTAGATGTGAAAGTTAGAAAAAAATGTGGCACACCAAACTTTACTACCATTGTTAATAAATCTTGCAATGTGATTTATGCCATCTAGGTGAGCCTTTTAACTTTGATGGCAAATGAAATTTCACTATATGATTAATTACATCTAATTATGTCATTGTTGAGTTTTTTTCAACACCTTTCTCAAGATATGTTTGTGAAGTATTTGTAAAAGTTGAATTGATTGACATATATCATACACAAATAATAAATAAGGTTTATACAATCTAAAAGGGGAAAAATACATAGTCATGTGATATTTAAAATAGGTATGTAATGAAATTTTCCCATCATGTGCACCTTCACCTTGAGGAAATAAAAATGGAAAAAGGGTGGTTTCTAAAGTCATGAAAGGAATATTAGTTTCTAAGCCTTCAATACGTATCATAAGTTCTTTAGGAATTATAATTGAATTTTTCGTGTTTCTTTTTTATAAACTTCCAAATACAATTTTATTTTTTTTTGGAGGTGTTAATGGTACTCCTTGCATATTAAAAAACAATGACAAATTTTGACAGTTTTCATCTATGTGCATAGATTGAAAACTTTCATGGATATTTATGATTTTGAAGTATGTTGTTGACAACTTCAAATGACAATATACACGTACTATTTGTCTTGTTTGTTTGTTCAACTATTGTAAAATAGGATTTGAATAAAAGGTTTGTATTCGTGTTTTGTAAAAAATTGGCATTATTATGTCCATTATTTCATCTCTAGTAATGTTTTTTCTAATATACGATCCCAACTTAGTAATGGACTATTTAAAAGACTTTTTTAGTAATTTGTCCTATACTAAAACCCCAATGTTTTTCTTCAATATGTAAACCTATATCAACCAATGATAACAATTGACTATATATAAGATGAATTGATAACATGAACTATATATGAAGTTTTATATGCATTGTATTTATCTTTATTACATTTTTTTGCATATAAACATAAGTGTTCCATGTTCAATTGTAGTGTATTTAGCCATTATGCAATTTGCAATTCTATATGGTGTGTATCTAACTATAGGAGAAATTGCATTATTATACATGTTCTTTCTTTTCTTGAAATGTTCATTATGGTGACTCAATTTAGCATATCCACATAATGCACAACATTTTATTTTTGTAAAAGTATTTAAATTGAAACTTGTCCAATCATCAAAAAGTTTATTTCTTGAATGCCAACTACGATCATATGGTTGAAATTGTTGAGCATGGTTTTTTTTTACATAATCATAAATATGTTGTTTATATCTCATTTTGATGAACAAATACTCAAATTTCTAAAAAGCTAAAATACCAACGCCTCCCTGGGCTTGAAAGAAACAAGTGAAAATGACCTTAAGGAAGAAAAAAAGGGGGGAGGGTTTAAGAAATACCAACCACTATTTTATTCCTTGCTTGCCCGCCTTCCATTTAAGAGATGTGCCCAATAATAACAAAAGAAAGCCTCTAATGCCCTCAAAAAAATACTAAATATTATTTTGTTTCCTATAAAGTGGTAGTAAAAAGCGGAAATTGCCGTTAGAAAAAAAAAAAAAAAAAAAACCCTAAAAAACACCAAACAAAAAAAAAAAATTTTGGTTTTTTGTGTTGTTGTTTTCTAAATCTTTTTTTTCCCTTAAAAAAAAA